>JAABUJ010004015.1_pt1 | contig 15878 bp, 16 predicted proteins | sample 5559131 | NCBI WGS metagenome assembly JAABUJ01 (sample SAMN10711875, study PRJNA513366) | rock metagenome | isolation source: Antarctica rocks | place: Antarctica: Victoria Land, Mt New Zealand nord | collected 2016-01-07 | reverse complement strand
GGTCATGGGCTGCTTCTAGGCGCGATTGGATGAGGCGCGATAGGTGAGATGGAGAGCAGGCTTGTGCTCTACCTCTAGTTTACCGCGTCTGCCGGACCCAGCACAAACGTCAATTACGGAGTCTCGGAACGCCAAGAAAGTTGACCCACCCCTGGTAGACCGTCACCCTAGTCTCTGTGCAGGAGATGAAGGGAGGCGGACATGTTAAGGAGTGGATCAGTGAGCAAAATACAAGGGATGGCGGCCGAGGGCAAGCCCATCCGGGAGATTGCCCGCGAGTTAGGTCTCGCACGCAACACGGTGCGCACCTACCTACGGAGCGGGCCACAGGCGGCGGGACGGCGGCAGCGGGGGTCCAAGCTGGACCCGTATAAGGAGCGGATCGTGGCCTGGGTGCGCGACGACCACCTGTACAACTGTGTGACAATGGTCGAGCGCCTCCGCGCGCTCGGCTACACCGGCGAGGTGAGCACCGTGAAGGCGTTCGTCCGGCCCTTACGCCCCGCCGTGGCCGGACAGCGGCCGGTGCTCCGCTACGAGACGGAACCGGGGCAGCAGATGCAATTCGATTGGGGAGAGTTCGTGTACGAGCAGGAGGGGGCGCGGCGCAAGGTCTTCGGCTTTACCGCTGTGCTGGGCTACTCGCGGATGCGCTTCGTCGTCTTCGTCAAGCGGTGTGATACCGCGACGCTGATCCGCTGCGTCATGGCGGCGTGCGAATATTTCGGCGGTCTGCCCACGATCGCGCTGACCGACCGCATGAAGAACGTCTTCCTGGAACAGATGGACGGCAAGGAGCCGGTCTGGAACCCTGTCTTCGCCGACTTCATGGCCTCCATCGGCGTGGTCCCGCGCGTCTGTCGGCCGTATAGGGGTCTCTACAATATTTCCGGGGAAATCCCCGCTAAGGCGCAGTAGGGGTCTGCGCTTCAACGTGCGGTCGCGGAGGCATCGTCGGCGACGGCATCGGCGTACTCTGTTCCCATCCGTGGCGGCCGTCGCTCTTCCAGCGACCGTGCCGCGCCTGCGAAGGTGTATTGCCCCAACAGATGGACATGCTCCCAGGCGATCGGCGAGATGTGAGCAATCGTTCAGACGCGCAGACACGGCGTGCGGCGCGAGATCCTATCAGGGTGATCGCGCCGCCGCCCACTCGTCGGCCAGGATGCCCATGTAGACGAGGTTGACGTAGCGACCATCGCTCCACACATGGGCGCGCAAGCGTCCCTCCTCGACGAAGCCGCAGGCGCCGTAGGCGTGGATGGCCCGCGCGTTGTCGCCGTTGACCGTCAGCCAGACCTTGCGCAGGTTACGCAGCCGGAACGCGTAGTCCAGGAGGACGCGGACGGCATCGCGCCCGTACCCGCGCCCTTGATAGGCCAGGTCCCCGATGCCGATCCCCAGTTCCGCCGTGTGTCCGGTCCAATCAAAGTTGAACAACCCGCAGCCGCCGATATACATCCCCTCGGCCTCGATAGCGAAGCTGGCCCCGTCGCGCTCACCCTTGCTCAGGTTCTCCTCAAAGTGCGCCTGCAGCCGCTCGAAGGATTGCGGCTCCCAGAGGTCGCCACCGCCCAGCAACTCGAACGCCACGTCATTGTTGAACGCCCACTGGCGCTGCAGATCCTCGCGCCTCATGGCGCGCAGCACCACCTTCTCGCCTCTCAGCATGGCTACTATCCTCCAAGAGAGTTAGACGGGTTTACTGGCATCGGGGTGGATGCGCCCCCCGTTTGGGCTGTCCTCTAGGCCGCGGGTCCGGCCCCATAACATGACCTACACCTGGCTTTGCATTGCCCGTCTAGGTATCAACACTGTAGGAAATATGCGGTGGATTGTCAACTCCTATCTAGTGCGCCCTGGTGTACGATGCTGAGATGGCGCCTATGCCACAAGGCGGGTGCCGTTAGCGGGGAAAATCCCGGATAAAATGTTGAGACCCCGTGTCCACTGGCACCGCAACGGTGGCGGCCTCCAAGCGGGGGGACAAGCCGAACAGCGCGAACAGGCGCGGATCTTGGAACACCACGTTGCGGCTGATGCCCGAGGCGGTGACGGTGAACACCTGGAGGGTGTGCATGTGGTAGGCGCCGTCTTGGCCACGCACATAGGCCGCGACCGCCGCCTGGCCGTTGGCTGCGGTCGGGAGCATGCGCCACTCAGAGCCCCGCATGGCGAAGATGTGGGCGATGAAGCGGCCGTAGGCCTCGCGACCGACGAACCAGTTCGGGACCGGCGGCATCTCCAGGACAACGTCGTCGGTCAACAGCCGTGTGAGCGCCACGATGTCGGCGTTCTCGAACGCCATGACATACCGGTCAACCAGCGCGCGGCGATGCGGATCGGCGGGCTCGTCGATCTGGTCCTCGCGGACCGCGACCTCGGCGAGCCGCGCCCGGGCGCGCTGCAGGGCGCTGTTCACCGCGGCCGAGGTCGTGTCCAGCACGTCCGCCACCTCGGCCGCCGACAAGTCGAGGACGTCGCGCAGGATCACTATCGCGCGTTGCCGTGCCGGTAGGAACTGCATGGCCGCGACGAACGCCAGCCGCAGGCTCCCGCGGGAGGCGAGGACGGTGGCCGGATCATTCCGATCGACGCCGAGCATCGCGTCCGGGAACGGCTGCAACCACGGTGTTTCCAGTGCGGGAATCAGCGGTCCCTCGGGGTCGTCGCTCGGACCGCCGAGTCCGGACGGCAGTGGCCTGCGGCTGCGGCTCTGGAGAGCGGTCAGGCACGCATTCGTCGCGATCCGGTACAACCAGGTGCGCAGCGATGCGCGCCGTTCGTCGAACTGGCCGTAGGCGCGCCAGGCCCGCAGCAGGGTCTCCTGGACCAGGTCCTCGGCGTCGTGAACCGAACCGAGCATCTGGTAGCAGTGAGCCAACAGTTCGCGCCGGAACGGCTCGGTCCGACGTGCGAAGTCCTCGCTAATCGTCATCGCCACGACCTCTCGCCTCCCGGCGCGCTCGCGGCCCAGCCGCAACGCACCTGCCCGTGGACACAACGCGCCACCCCGACCGTGGCCCCGCGGCCATCGACCTGACCGTCCGCGACCGGAACGACCGAATCATCGCGGCCCAACGCCCGGCCGCTCGGACCCACCTGCATCATTAGTGCCATGGCTCCTCCCGCTGGTTGTCGCACGACGACCTGTCGCGCGGCCGTCGTCCCCTATCCATAGGTATATACCCGACAACAAGGGAAAACTCATCGGTCAGCGGTCTGCCGCCACTGCGCGGCCACATGGCGCCTAATCGTGCGTGCGCCAAGCCGGTACCGGCACGACGGGACGTCGGCCGCACGGTCAACACACGCCTGCTGTCACGCCGGCACCGCCACACCCTCTGAGAGAGCAGCGGCCACTCTGCTCACCGCGTGTCCCACGCGGAGAATCAAGCCACCGCCGCCATGCGCCGAAAGTATGGGGCCACTCGGTGCGCGTGGCGTGTGAGGCGGCTGGAGTATGGTGCCGCGCAACGATGAGTTTTCGGTGGTGGCGCGGTATGTATTGGTGGGCGTGTGAACGTGCCCGTGTCGCGGTGCCGACCACCGTTGCCGGGCAAAACGACCACACCACAAGAAGATGCATATGATCGGAACGGAAAGGAGATGTATACTCTCGGTTCGCTCATTCTTATGTTTAGTTCAAGAATTCGCAGACCGCTATATGTGGTATCCTCTTTCGGTGATATGCCATATGTTGAAATGCATCGTAGGTGACATGATAACGCCGATTGGGCGAACCTGCTCGTGAGGGCCAACAACTGGATATTCAGGCGCTGGATTTGGCATTACGTTGGTCATAACGCGCGTCCGTGGCACCAAATCGTGGAACCATCCCGGAAAATGAGCGAACCGAGAGTGTATATGCTCAGATCGGATCTCACGACACAAGGGGCGGTTGGGGCCACCGTTCAGGACACGTCGCGCTGGGTGATGTTGGCCGTGCTGCTGCTCGGCCAGTTCATGGGCCTGGTGGACGTCTTCGTCGTCAATGTGGCGCTGCCCACGATCGGTGTTGATCTGCACGCGTCCGGCGCGACGCTGCAACTCGTCGTCGGGGGCTACACGGTCGCGTATGCGATGTTGTTGATCACCGGGGCGCGGCTCGGAGACCTGTACGGCCGGCGGCGGATGTACCTGCTGGGCGTGATCGTCTTCACTGGCGCCTCGCTGGCCTGCGGGTTCGCGCCCAGCAGTCTGGCTCTGATCATCTTCCGATGCGTGCAGGGCGCCGGGGCGGCGGTGATGGTACCGCAGATCATGAGCCTCATCCAGATGCGGTTCAGCGGGACGGCGCGCGCGACGGCGCTCTCCGCCTACGGGGTGGTGTTGTCGACCGGCGCGGTCGCTGGCCTGGTCGTCGGCGGTGTCCTCGTGAGTGCGAATCTGCTCGGCGCGACCTGGCGGCCCGTCTTCCTCGTCAACGTCCCGCTCGGACTCTTTATTGCGGTGTTGTCGCCACGGCTCGTGCCGCCCGACGCGCCGCGCGCCACCCGTCGACTCGACATCGGCGGTCTCGCAATCGCGATGGCGGCGGTCTGCTTGGTCGTGCTGCCCGTGGTCCTCGGGCACGAACTGGGCTGGCCCGCGTGGACCGTCGTCTGTATCGCCGCCGGCGTGGTCCTCGCCGGGATCTTCGTTGCGGTCGAACGGCGCATCGCGGCGCGCGGCGGAGACCCGTTGCTGAATCTGGACGTGCTGCGCGCGCCGGGTATCGCATCCGGACTCACCACGCTGTCCTGCATGCAGGCGACCTACGGCGGGTTCCTGTTCATCTTCACGTTGCACCTGCAGGCCGGTCTGGGCGAGAGCGCGCTGCGCGCCGGCCTCACCTACGTTCCGATGGGGGCGGCGTTCGGACTCGTCGGGTTCTACTGGCGCACGCTGCCCGCCAGGATGCACCACACACTGACGCCCATCGGGCTCGCGCTGTGTGCCCTGGCCTATCTGGGTATCGCGACAGCCGTGCACGGCGGCACGCCGGGCGGCCCGCTGCTGTGGGTGGCGCTGGTGGTGGACGGCGTCGGCATGGGCCTCGCGGTCAGCCCGTTGCTCACCCAGTCGCTCGTCCATGTGCCGCTGTCCCAGGCCGCCGACGCGAGCGGCGTGCTCACCACCACAATGCAACTGGGGCAGGTCGTGGGCGTCGCCGTGTTCGGCGCCGTGTTCCTTTCCCTAGAGCAGCGGTCCGCTCCGCACCTGTCGGCGCAGGCGCACGTCTCCGCTGCGGCCCTGTCCACGACGAGCGACGGGCTCGCGCTGCTGGCCCTAATCGGCGTGGTGGCAGCACGAGCGTTGTCCCGCACCGTGCTGCGCACGACACAGCGCACCGCGCGGGAGGAGGTGAGCGCCCCAGCTACCCGTTGACGCCCGCGGCGAAGCTCCACACAGGGCGGCGCGTGCGGGCACGCACGACCCACTAGCGCTCCGAGCGTTCTCGGTGCGCAGGCAATCACACGATGGAGAGGAGAGGGAGACCATGACCAACGCTAACCCCACGTCCATTCTGGCCAAAGATGACCGCGCCGTACGTGCGGTGCTCCAAGCCGTCTACGCCGCCTGGGCGGATAACGATGCCGACGCTTTCGCCGCGCTGTACGTCGAGGACGCAACCGTGGTGCAACCGGGAGTGTATAAGAAAAGCAGGGATGAGGTCCGCACCTCCATGGCGGCAGCCTTCGCCGGCCCGATGAAGGGCTCGAGGGCCATCGATGAGCCGAAGAACGTCCGGTTCCTCGGTGACGACGCGGCCGTGGTGATCAGCGAGGCCGGCATCCTCATGGCGGGCGAGACCGACCTTCCCGCCGAGCGGCTCGTGCGGGCAACCTGGGTGCTCGTTAAGCGAGACGGGACGTGGTTCATCGCGGCGTACCACAACTGCCCCGCAAACTGACCCGATCCCGCGCGTCGTAGAGGTGGCCCTGCCCGTCGGCGCGGGCGGTGCCACCTTATGGCAGGTCGGTTCAGTTACCTCTGCGGAGTGGCCTTGACCGCGGGTTGGTAGCCGATCCGGCCCGTTAGCCATGCGGCAAGATGGAAAAACAATTCTTCTCACGACTCACCGACGATCTTCGGTAGGGAAGTGGCCGGGCCGATCGGAGGGTGACCGTGGCGGAGATGTCCGCGTCGTGCACGCAAAGGCTTAGCGTACGATACGGGTCCAATGATAGTCGAACCCCTTATGCGGATCAAGACTCCCTGGGGGCTACAAAGGCCCATCGTCCAGCGGGGATGAGCGCGATGGACAGCCCGTCGCGCTCATCCCCCCTCGTCGCCGTCGCCCGGCGTGGTGTCGCCCGCCCGCGCTTGCTCCTGTCCATTACTCCGTCGCCCGCTCGCTATATCGCGGGGTGGGCGCTCCGCGGTCGCCTGGCGCTCGTACTTCTTGCGCGCCCGCTCGTCGGCGATGCGCTGGATCTCGACCTGGTGCTCCAGGATCGCGAGCATGTGGTCCCACTGCTCGCGGTTGAAGTCACCAGTGGTGACAGCAATCTCGCGCACCAGAGGGTTCTCCAACGCCTTGCGCAGGCGGTCGTCGCCTGCCGTTGTCGCGGGCAACTCCACGCGCTCGCTGCCCATGAAATAGGCCATATCGACGCCGAAGAAGCGCGCCAACGCCGCGACCTTGTCCGCCCCCGGCCCTGTGAGCTTGCCGCGCCGCAGGCCGCTAAGGTACGAGGCGGACATGCCGGTGTGCGCGGCCACCTGGCGCACGGAGTACGGCTTCCCCGTCGGGTCCAGATGTGTCTCGAACAACTGATCGAGCCGGAGCGCAAAGAGTTGATCGCTCTGGCGCGGCTCGCGCGGTGTCTTCGGCATGTGGGCTGTCACCAGAAATAAGGGCGTACGGCTAATCGGCGGCATGCGCTTGACACCCTCCCACGGTGAGGTATACACTAGGCCATATGTACAATATATAACCGATGATCTATATTGTACATGTGACGCCGCGTGAGCGCCAGCATAGCCGCTGTCCATAACCGTAGCAGGTTAGGGCCAGGGTCCGCAAGCCACGCGCGGGCGCGACCTGTCCAGCCTGTCCGGGGAGGACGACATGGTGACTCAACCGACCGTCTTTGGCGCGTTGCTCAAACACTTTCGCGGCCGCAGCTACATGACGCAAGCGCGGCTGGCAGGTGCGCCGGCCTGAGTGTCGACGCGATCATCAAACTTGAGGGCGGCAAGCGACGGGCGCCGCGGTGCGAGACCGTGCAGATCCTGGCCCGCGCGCTCCACCTGACAAACCAGGAGTGGCAAGCCCTGGAGGACGCCGCGCGTCCTCACACACGGGCACGCGGGTCAACGGCCACTGCGTCGCCCCACATTGGGGCGCTCCTCCGATGCCTCACCGAGTTGCACGCGCGTCAGGCCACCCTCATCGACGCCTTCGTGGCCGCGGACATCACCGGTGATTCCGCTATAGATGCCGCTCTGCATCATCAGCCCACCCTTTAGCGGGGCACTCTCCCCGACCCGACACAACACACGAAGCGGGGGGCGTCAAGCTTGACGCCCCCCGCTTCGTGTGTCATCGCACATGACAGGGCCTACGCGTTTCTCCCGGCCGGCGGCCGGCCCTGTGTGCGAGAGGGGCGCGACGTAGACATAGAAGTGCTACTTGTCCGTGTTTGTCTAGGCATTGTCTAGGCGTTGTCTCTGGTGCAGGCCGGTCGTGGGCCTGAAACTACAGTCAGGATCGGACCTAGCCCGGCGCTCTGACAAGCGCCCGGCCCACGACGCGGCCCGTTAGCAGGAGGTGAGTAGGAGACGGGCCACATGGATAATTCAGACCTGTTCGTACGCGTCACCCGGCGCCGTTCCGCGCCGCTCCACACAGGGCCGTCCCCAGGGGCGGGAGAAAGAGAAGAGACGCCCACCATGCACCAGAGCCTATCCCTCGCGCACATCGCGCACGCCCACACCCTGAGCTTCGCCACGGCGCAGAGCCTCGTCGCCGGCAAGGTCGTCACCTTCGCCGCTATCGCCCCTCTTATCGCGGCTGGCGCCGCCAACCCGTTCAGCAACGTGTTCACCGCTATCGCCGGGTGGATGGGGGATCTCGCCCTGCCGGTGACGATCATCGGCCTGTCCATCAGCGCTATCTTCATGATCCTGCACCACCGCGCCGCGCGCGACATGCTCGTGGGGACCATCGTAGGCGCCGTGATCCTGTTCGGCGCCAGCCCGCTCGCCACGGCGATCCAGGGCCTCAAGTAGGCGGGCCACGCGCCCAAGATCGTCCGACGCGACGCGCCCCCGGCCTCCCGATGGCGGAGGCCGGGGGCGTGTCCTATCGCGCGAGAGCGGAGAGAGGAGGCCCGACGCCATGGCCCACAAGTGTAAGAGCACCCAGTACAGCAACATGCGCCCGCGCTATTTCCTGGGACGCACCATCCCCGAGGCGGCCGGGATCGCCGGCGCCGCCGCCCTGGGGTACATCGCGTTCCAACTCACCAAGAGCATGACCTACGTCGGCCAGGCCGGCAAGATGCACCTGCTGCTGATCTTCGCGGCGGTAGCGCTGCCCATCGTGATCGGCTTCGTGTTCTTCATGGACGGGGCCGAGCCCTACCCGCGCCAGGTCGTCGGCTACCTGCGCCGGCGCACTGCGGCGATGGTGCGCCGCGCTCCGCGCACGGTGCGTGCGCGCCCGTGGCACGCTGCCCGGTGCCGCACGTCCGGCCTTGTCCGCGCGGACGGCCACGACAGCCGCACGGCCCGCCGAGGCGACCGATCTGACGGGCCGCCTCATCGCGCGCCTGCGCCGGCCGCGCCCCGTCGCGGCGGCCGCCGCAAAGGAAGCGTGATGAGCGTCGCCAACCGACTGACGCGCCGCCGGCGGCGCATCGACGTCCACCCGGACGGCATCCAGGTCGGGGTGGACGGCCGCCAGCGCGCCGTGCTCGCCGTGGGTGGCGTCTACCACGACACCCAATCCGACGACGAGCGCGACCAGACCGCCGCCGCCGCCGCCGCCCTCGTCGCCAGCCTCGCGCCCAAGCAAGAAATCCAATTGCTGGTGCGCAGCAACCCGCTCGACCGGGACCAGCTCCTCGCGCAGGTCGCGGCCGAGACCGCGGCCTGCCCCCCGCGCTGCGCCCCTAACCGCGCCGGCAATCGGGACTGGTGGACCGACGAGCTGCGCGACCGCCACCAGGCGCGGCGCGACTTCTACGCCGTGGTGTCGCCGCTGCCGGGCCGGCACATGCCGGGCAGCCCCGGCGAGCGCGCCGCGCTGGAGGCGGCCGTGCGCGGCGCGACCCGCCACCTGACGAACATGGGCGTGGACACGGCCCGCCTCGACGGCCCGGCCGTGGCCCAACTGGTGGCCGCCGCCCTCCCCGCCGAGCCCGGACACGGACCCGGCGGCGTCGTCACCTTCGAGGTCCCCAACCTGACGGGCGACGAGGAGCGTGAGCACGTCGTGTTGCCGGACGGCACGCTGGCGCGCTCGCTCTACCTGCTGGCCCCGCCGTCGGAGACCGACCCCGGCTGGACCCAGGCGCTCGTCGGCGCCGAAGTCCCCTACACGCTGGCCGTGACGCTGCGCGGGCTCGACCAGGAGCGTGAGCGCAAGGGTGCGGCCCGGCGCGACCGCTACCTGGGGGATCAGGTCGCGGTCAGCCGACACGTCACGACCGACGTGGAGGAGGCGCGGCGCGAGGCCCGCGACGAGGCGCGGATGCTGCGCGAGCGCCGGCATACGCTGGCCCACGTCGGGGTCTACGTCACGGTGACGGCCCCAGACGTAGCCACGCTCGACGAGCGCGCCGAGACCGTCGCCTCGATCCTCTCGGTGTCGTCGTCGGTGGCCCTGGCGCAGGGGCACCAAGAGCCCTTATACATGGCGACGCGCCCGATCGGGTGGGACAAGGCGCGTAGCGTCTACCGCATGTACGCCGAGACCGTGGGCAACGGGATGCCCTACCACCTGCGCAGCCCCGGCACCGCGCGCGGGATGCTCGTGGGCTACACCCCCGAGGGCCGCGAGACCGTGCTGCTCGACTGGGCGGACCCGAGCCTGCGCAACGCGCTCATGTGCATCACCGGCGGCTCCGGCTCGGGCAAGACCGTCCTCGCCCAATTCTTGGCGACGCACATGCTCCAGACCGGGGGCCGCGTCACGGTGATCGATAGCACCGACCACTACGACACCACGCGGCGCGTCGTCGGCGGCGTGCGCGCCCGGCTCGGCCCGCGCTCGCCCGTCGCACTCAACATCTGGGACCGCGCGGGGATCGACTCCGAGGACGAGGACCTGCTGGAGGAGAAGATCGCTTTTGTCTGCGACGCGCACGAGGTGCTGCTGGCCGCGATCCCTGGCGGCTACGAGGGCTTCCCGAGCGCGGCCATCGACGAGGGCGTGCGCGCGGTCTACGCCACCCATGAGGACGGGTCGAGCCCATTGGAGCATGAGTTGGTAAACTGGCTCGTGGCCCAGGCCGAGGACACCGCGCGCTGGAAGGAGCATCAGCGCGTCGCGCTCTCCGACATGGCCTACCACCTCCGTCCGTACACCCATCACAACCGCTACGGCGGCCTGGTGGACCGGCCCACGAGCCCGGAGCTGGACCTGGACGCGCCCTTCCTGCAATTCGACCTGCGCGACCTGCGGCCCCGGACGCCGGCGCACGCCTTCGCCATGTTCGCCGTCGCGGAGACGGTCAAGCGGCGGGCGCTGCGCGAGGTGGAGGCGCAGGGACGCGACACGGACGCCGAGGAGGACGCCGAGCGCATGAGCGAGCTGCTCATCATCGACGAGGGCTGGCACGTCGTGAAGTACCAGGGCGCGGGCGAGTGGATCGAGACGCTGGCGCGCAAGGGCCGGCACTGGGGGCTGGTGCTCGCCTTCATCACGCAGCAGGTCTCGGACCTGACCGAGGACCCCGCCGCGGCGGCGCTGTTCAACCAGGCCAGCATCCAGATCCTCTTTAGGCAGAAGGACCGGGGCCGGAAGGGCGGGGCGCAGGCCGCACTCGACTGGCTGGCCGGCACGCTCGACCTGACCGGGCACGAGGTCGCCAAGCTCAAGAACCTCAAGAGCGAGCGCGGGGCGTTCAGCGACCTATTCCTGATCCGCGAGACCAAGGCGGGGCAGGCGGCGCACGGGGCGGTGCGCTTCCCGACGACGCGCCACCACTACTGGATGACCGCCTCGTACAAGGGCGAGCGCATCAAGCGCGACCGCATGATCGCGGCCGTCGCGCGCGACCGGGCCAACCCCACCCAGGAGGAGGTGTGGGCGGCGGTGGACGCGCTCGCCCAGGGTAAGACGCCCGAGCAGATGGCGCTAGCGACAACGACAATGGCGCCCGCGCGGGCGCAGGGAGGAGCGCAGGTATGCGCCGCACGATAACTGCCATCGCGGGCCTCGTCGTCGTCCTGACGGCGCTGACCATGCCACTGGCGATGCACACGCAGACGGTCTACGCGGCGAGCGCCCCGACGCCGACCGATACGGCGGTCCCGACGCAGACGCCCTACGCGACGCACACGCCGTACGCGACCGGCACGCCGGCACAGACGTACACGCCCTATCCGTCGGCGACGCCGGCGCACCACCCGGCCATCGTGCTGTCCTCGTCGCAGGGGATCAGCAACACCCATATCGTCGCCATCGTCGACGACTTCCCGCCGCAGACGACGGTGACACTCTACTGGGACGAGACGCCGCACATCCTGGGGCGCAAGGATGTGGACGAGTCGGGCTATACCCGCTTCGACGTGACGATCCCCGACGCCCCGATGGGTCCGCACGAGGTGCGGGCCGTGGGCGCGCACCACACCAGCGCCGGCGCGCCTTACAACGTGACCGGCCCCATCGTGATCGGCGGGAGCATCCCCGGCATCGACCCGACGACAGGCGGCGTCGCCGGCGCGGGCGGGTGCGACGGGCCGCTCGCCTTTCACATCCCCGTGCCCTTCGGCTCGCCTATCTGCATCGACACCATCGGCATGCTAACCAGCCTATTTGTCGGCGCGGTCCAGGGGATCGGAGGCGGGATCAAGTGGGGGATGGACAAGGTGACGGCCGGCATCGCCGCGCCCTTCATCACGGTGCTGACTCAGACGCCCGATTTCTCCGACACGCGGAGCGGGGACTGGACCGAACTCAATACCTTCTTCGGCAACATGCAGGACCTCGCCTTCGGGCTTTACGGCGTGCTCTCGCTGATCGGGCTGTGCAAGTTCGGCCTGGCGCATGTCGGGCGCGCCAACGTGGTCGAGGCGGTAGACGTACTCTGGCGCGCCGTGCTGGGCCTCGTCGCCGTCATCATCCTGCCAGACGTGCTGCATCTCTGGTTCGTCGGCCTGCAAGACCTGACGACGGCGGTGCTCACCTACACCGGCGGGACCGACGCCGGCGCGCTCGCGCGCATCAGCCTCGACACCAAGACGGCCGGGACGATCTTCGGGTCGGCGGTCGGCGCGGTGTGGGCGACGCTGCTCATGACCATCTTCGGGATCATCTTCACCGTCGTCGGCGTCATCATCCTCTTGCTGACGGCGCTGACCAAGCTCGTCGGGCTGTTCCTGCTGGCAACGCTCTATGGCATCTCGCCGCTGATGATCGCCTGCTGGGTGCTGCCCGAGGCCTCCGGCTTCGCGCGCGGCTGGGCTGGCGCGTTCGTCAACACGAGCCTGTGGGGCGTGGGCTACGCCGTGGTGCTCAAGATGATCGTAGTGATGGAGTTCGGGCTGCACATGGATGGTTTCCTACAACCGCTGCTGGGCCTGGCCGGACTAATGGTGCTCTACCGCGTGCCCAAGATCATCGCGTCGCTCAACCCCGGCGGGGCCGTCGCGCAAGCGGCCGGTGCGCACGCGCCGGCGGGCGCCGTGACCGGCCTGGCAACGGCTGCCGCCACCGGCCCTGGAGTCGCCAAGGCTATTGCCTTGTTGGGGAGGAAGTCATGAAGGACCTCTTGCTGTTATTACGCGGCGGTCGCCGCTGGCAGGAGGATGCTGCTGCCCTCGTTTCTCGTGGCAAGGGCAAGCTAGTGGGTGTGTTTCTAGCCGCCGGTGTCGTCTTGTGGCTCGTCACACTTCTAACAGAACGGCATCACCTGGTAGCCGGCCCCATCCACGTCGTGCTCGTGCTCGCTTTCGCCTGCCTCCTTGTCCTGCTCAGTGGGCAGGGCAAGGGGGTCCGCGGCGATGTGCGCCAACTTCGCGCGTTCCTCTCCATTAAGCGTCTACGGCGCAGCGCCCCGTTGTGGCAGCGCGCTGCGCTCCAAGCTGCGTGTATAGTGTTAGGAGTACGCAGGAAGGATGGTTAGATATGCGCAACCAAGCACCCAATTCTGGCCCCGCTCCGTTCGGCGCAGCCCGGCCCGCAAGCGATGCTCCAAGGTGGAGGTACATGACGCTTATCCTCGAAGCCAAGCGCATGCGGGAAGACAAGTACAACGATCCCTTGAATCAGTTAGGCGATCAGGGCTGGGAGATAATCGCCGTCACTCCTACCGCGATGGTCGCACAAATGATTTATACGCTCAAGAAGCGCATAGATTAGAGGTCTTTCGGCCACGGGCACTAGCCCCTGCGCTAGCTTCTCCAACGCCCACAATACATCGCGCGCGGTTCATAGGCTCTCAGCACTACGATAAATGGACACGGCTCTATCGTAGCTGGTGCGCCCCTTCCTCCGTGTGCTCGCCACTCTCCGCAAACGCGTGTCTCCGCGCGACGACGCCACCCCTCTTTCTCCGCCGGGTAGCGGTGCCCTGTGTGGCCGCGTCCCTGATCCACACAGGGACACCCCAGGGGCGTGAGAAAGATCGCCCCGTCGCGTGCCTCGTCGCCCCATCCGTGGGAGAGGGGGGCGCGCGATGAACCAGGGCACACATGACCTCACCGTGCCGCTCCCGCTGACGCACCCGATCTACCACATCCTGCTGGTGCTGGCCGCCGGCGAGCGGCACGGCTATGGCCTCCGGCGCGAGATCGTCACATCCACCGAGGGGCGTATGCGCGTGGGCAACGGATCGCTGTACCGCTCCCTCGACGTGCTGCTGACGGCCGGCTTCATCGACGAGACGCGGGGCACGCTCGACGACATACCCGCGCTTCGGCGCATCTTCCGGCTCACCGACCTGGGCGAGCTGATCGCGCGCGCGGAGACGGAGCGGCTGGTCCAGCTCGTCGCTCTGGCCCAGCGCACCCCGCGCCTATGGGGCGGGCCGCCTGCGCCGGCGACGCCGCCCGGGCAGGCCGCGCGGGGAGGTGCGCGATGACGCACGACCTCGACGCGCTCGCACCGGTCACGCCGGTCACGCCGGTCACGCCGGTCGCGTTCCACATCCTGCTCGCGCTCGCCACGGGGGAACGCCATGGGTACGCCATCATGGCCGCGACCGCGCTCAGCGCGGGCACGGTCTACCGGATGATCAAGCACCTCGTCGCGGCCGGCCTCGTCACGCCGGCCGCGCGGCCTACCTCGACGAGCGACGACGAGCGGCGGCGCTATTACCGCCTCACGCCCCCGGGCCGTGCCGTGGCCCAGGCCGAGACGCGGCGGCTCACGCGGCTCGTCGGACACGCGCGCGCGGTGCTCCTCACGGGGGGAGACGGCGCGGGCGCGCGTGACGACGATCACCATGCGCCGCCGACGGCGACGGCGGATAGGAGCGTCCCATGAGCCGCGGGGGCGGGCGCGAGGACGACCGCAGACCGCCCGATCGCGCCACCGGGCAGCACCCGACGTGGCTCACCACCGAGGAGCGCGCGCGGTTCAAGGCGCTGGGGTCAGCGCGCTTCACGGACCCCACCTATCAGCGCTATGCCCAATCCTTCCGCACCCATCGGAGCCTGTCCGAGGCCGGCCGAAAGGGCTACGATGTCACGCTGGCGCGCTACGGCCCCGACTTTGTGCTGGACCGCGTGGCGGACTGGCGACGCGCCAACCCCTCGCGGGAGGAGGAGCGCCTGCACACCGTGCTCACTTACATCGGCGTTGATCCCTACGAAAAGGAGTACCGCGTCGCACCCTTGCGCGTGTGGGCCGACGTCGCCTGGCCGGAGCGCAGGCAGATCATCGAGGTCTATGGTGGTGTGCACGTCGGCCCCTTGTTCGACCCGGACGGCACGATCGCCGCGCACGACCGGGAGCGCAAGGAGCGCATTGAGGCACAGGGCTGGGAGGTGCTGGTCGTGACCGACGAGGACCTGCGCCGGGAGAACCTGCCCGGCACGATTGCTGTAATCCGAGCGTTCCTGGATAGAGAGGAGCCGAGCTAATGATGGTGGCCGAAAGACCTATCCCTGTGTTGACCGAGAGCGAGGAGGAACCCCCGATGGAGCCGATGTACGACGGAACAGAGCCCGAGGTGTACTGGATCGTGCCGCGCGCGTGGGAGGACGCGCTGGCCGTGGAGGTGGTGCGCGGCGTCCCGCTGCGGCAGTGGCTGGCGATCCTGCGCGAGTGGGGCATGGAGGTTGTGACCCTGCCCTATCAGAGTGCGATCGCGGGCGGGCCGGCGGACGGCGGGCACGTCGTCGCGGTCGAGGCCGACAACGGGCGGCACTACTTCGCGCTGCCGCCGGCGGCGTTGTCCGCGCTCCGGGGCCTGGTCCCCGACGCCGACTATACCCGACTGCTGGCCGACGCCGAGGGGGAGGGGGACGACGATGACGCCTGATCCCGTCACCCTTTCCCGGCGCGCCCGCGCCGCCCTGTGTGGGCCGACGACACCGCGCCACGGCGGGGGCGCGCGTCGCACTGGGGCGGGGAGCAAGGTATGTTTTGCCGTAATCGCACACGTGGGGTCTGGTCAGGATCTTGCAGGGCGGGTGGGGCATGAATGAGTCAGCGCCGGAGGGGATCACAGCGGAGGAGTGGGCGGCGACGCCGCTGTCCGTGCGCGTGCTGGTCC
>JAABUJ010004014.1_pt1 | contig 15878 bp, 16 predicted proteins | sample 5559131 | NCBI WGS metagenome assembly JAABUJ01 (sample SAMN10711875, study PRJNA513366) | rock metagenome | isolation source: Antarctica rocks | place: Antarctica: Victoria Land, Mt New Zealand nord | collected 2016-01-07 | reverse complement strand
CGCCCTCGCCCCACCCCGCCTTGCGATCCATCACCCTGCCGCGACCAACTCAAAATCGAAGCAGACCCTATAAACCGTCAAACCCTCTCGCAATACGGGTGTTCAAAAATGAGGGGATTCCTGAGCGGCGATCGTCATTCCATCGGGCTGAAAACTTGCTAACGGACCACCAGTCGTCGTCGCGGCGAGGACCGGCAGACCAGCCGTGAATGCGGCGAGGTCCGGTTCCATGTAGAAAAGTGGTGTTAGCACCGCATCCTGCCAAAGTTTAAGCAGCGGCGGAGTCGAATACCACTGAAGCGGGAACTGGAGTACCAGTCTATCGGCGCGCAGCACTCGCTCGCGCTCGATCGCAACGTCGATCTCGCCATCAGGGTAGAGCGCGTAGAGCTCGGCTATTTCGAGTTCGGGCATCCCGTTCAGGCCATCGAGCAGCGCGCGGTTCGCACGCGAGGTGGCTAAATCGGGGTGAGCGAGCAGCAGCACGGTGACCAAATTCGAGGCCTCCTTGAACGCGCGAAACTGCTGGTCTGCCAAGCATTTGTCAAAATGATATTGGTTATGATATGTCATTCACGTGATCAATCTACGCAGCATCGACCTCAATTTGCTAGTGACTGTGGATGCGCTGCTGGACGAAGCGCATGTCGGCCGCGCTGCCGAGCGGCTCGGACTATCCCAACCGGCTGCCTCAAATGCGCTCGCTCGCGCGCGGTCGCTGTTCGGCGATCCGCTGCTGGTGCGAGCGCCGCCGAACGGGCTTCGCCGAACGTCGCGCGCCGAGGCGATGCGAGAGCCCCTGCGGGTCGCGCTCGCCGACCTGACCGAGATCGTTTCGGCCGGGCCTCCGGATTTGGCCAACTTTCGTGGAGCAGTCCGGCTCGTCGCGTCCGACGTTCCAGCCGCCGCACTCGGCGCGGCGTTAGCGGCGGAGTTGGTGAAGCGGGCGCCTGGAATTGATCTAATCTTCCATCCCTGGCACGCCGGCGATGAGATTCAGCGGCTTGAACGCGGCGAGGTGGACCTTGTCGTGACCGTCGCGTCCGCCGCTAACGCGTCGCTGCGGGCTGAACTTCTTGGCACATACCCCTACGCCATCGTGATGCGTCGCGACCATCCGGCGGCGGCGACTCAAACGCTCGACCTCGACTGCTGGCTTGCCTTTCCCCACATCGTCGTTTCCGGCCGCGGGGATCGGCAAGGCTCGGTCGATGAGGCGCTGGCCCGGATCGGGCGCCATCGGCGCGTGGCAGTTGTTGCACCCACCTTTCTGCACGCGCTCGAGTTGCTAGGCGACACGGACCTGCTGGCCGCATTTCCAGCCGGCGTTATGGGGAGCACCGCCGCCGCCCGGCTGACCTCCCGGTCGGTGCCGCTCACTCTCATGCCAGTATCACTGTACCTCGTCCGGCATCATCGCACCGATATGGATCCAGCAGTGAAACTTGTCGCCGAGTTGGTACGCGGTCGCACCGCCATTGCGTGGTCAGGAAGGAAGGTGACGCTGAGATAATATCCGGTCTCATGGCAAATGATGGGGGTGGTCGGGGTCGAACCGACACTCCTTGCGGAACCGGATTTCGAGTTCGGCGTCGAGCTCAGCGATCGGGATGACCGCGACCGAGGTCGCGCCCGTTAACGAACGACGCGGGCACCAGCGCGAGCGCGCGGCCGGTGGAGGCGAAGCTCACGGCCGTGTTCCAGTGCCGAACGCTCACCCGTTCCGGGACACGCACTCGGGCGCTCGAGCAGCCCCTCAACCTGTGCGAGATAACCGGGGCAGATGCTTGGGCGCGGCAGCGCGAGCCTTTTAGCCCCGATCTCGGCCAGAACCACCTTGTCGCGCTCCGCAAGCGGGTGGCCTGATGAGGTCAGCAGCATCAGCGGTTCCGCCCAGCCCCGCACCTGGGCCAAGCCTCCACGTTCCCGGTTGCCGAGGGTCAGGGCAAGGTCCGCGCCGCCGCCGCGGAGCAGTCTCGCGGCCTCCCCATGGAGGCGACGTTCTGCGTCGAGCCCTGGAGGAGAAGCTGAAGTCCCTGGAGCGGGAGAACCGGGAGCTACGACAGGCCAACGAGATCCTGCGCGAGGCGTCGGCCTATTTTGCCCAGGCGGAGCTCGACCGCCGATCAGGCAAGGAGAGAGCCCGGCGAAGAAGGCCCGCAGCTCGGCGCGGCGAAGGCGCTTTTTGAGCACCGGCCGACCCGCATCATCGACGCCGTGGACCTGGAAGACCTGTTTAGCGAGATCGATACCGACGGTACGAACTGACATGGGATCGGCTCCGGACGGGTGTTGCGCCGCCAGCCACTCTACGACAGGGCCGCACGGAGCGGGGGCCGTCCACCCCATCAATCCCAGGCTTCACTCGCGTTACGGCCCGCTGGATCGCTCGACCGCCCAAGGCGTCCTTCGTCGCGAGGCTTCGACCCGGCCAGTTGCCCGACCGACCTGCCCGCCAGCTACCAGATCTGACCGACAGCTATCCGGATGGAATCGCCCTCCATTGGTGACCAACGCCTTCGGGGCGCACCGAATAAGACGGGCTAGGTGCTGGCACCAAGCTCGACGCACCTCACGCTTTGCCACGCTCGCCATGGTCGACGATACGTCCTATCCTTTGGATTTCCAGCCGTCTTAGGAGGGATATGATCGCGATGGAGACTTTATCAGCCCTTGAATCATGCTCTAGCCTTCTTGTTCGGAACGAATCTCCGCCTGATAGGTTTAGCCAGCATATACGGGTGAGGGAAAAGAGATATGCGCAAATTCAAATTTCTGGGTACGATCTGCGCTACGGTTGCGATGATCACGACAGGCGTCGCTGTCGCCGGTCCAATGACGCCCGGCACAGCAAGCTTGAACGAAGCCGGCCTGAATAGGCAGATTGAAACTGTTGTCATGAAGGGCACGAACGCGGGCAGGATGAAGCAACGCCATCGTACCCGCACGACATTTTGCCGTTCTCAGCCGTCGCGATGCTGATTTAATAGGTCCGGGTCTCATAGCGCCGCGAGAGTTGGCTCAGCATTACATTACATAGCACTCCCGCTATCTCTGAAGACGGTTAGCGGGAGTGTAGCGTTAAGCTGAAACAATCAGCCAATTTGAGATTATTGTTTGTCGTGAGTCAGGAACGTTTAGCCCCTGACTGTTAATGGCGCCCTGTTGAGGTTGCAACCTGATAGAATGAATTTTTACGAGTACATGTCCTCTGGCTCTTCCGTAAAAACTATGTTTGTCAGGGTCACTGAGGACCGAACTCTCGCCCGACGTCTGCCTTGATGACGGCCTCCCCAGCCGCAACGAACTCTTTGCGACGGCTACCGTCCACATTGGGCGATGACCTGACCCGCGTCTTTCATCAAGCTATTACCAGAGTCCGGCGGTGACCTGATCCTTGATGGTCGTCGCTGGCAATAGGCCGGCGCGCGGAGTGGTCAGGATGCGCAGCGTGCCGGCCGATTTCTCCGCATAGGGTGCGGGCGTAGTCGCGGGGCGTCAGGTAGCCGAGGCTGGAGTGCGGCCTCACCTCGTTGAAGTCTTTCCGCCACGCCGCCAGGACTGATCGGGCTTGGGCGAGCAAGTGGAACAGCGTTGAGCAGCTCGTCTCGCAACCGGCTATTGAAACTCTCACTGAAGCCGTTCTGCTGAGGCGTATCTACCCACGGGGTGCGCAGCGTAGCTGAGGGCAGTTAGACGCCGACAGTACTCATTACGGTGCTGAAGGTGCTCGCGCCGGAGGTGAGCCGCGTCGTCGCCACCACGGTGCGGACTGCAGCTTCACCCTTGGCGGACCACATGGCGCGATAGCCATTGGTGTTCTTGCGCTGGACCACGGCAGGCCGGAGGTCGCGCTCGCACGCGTTGTTAGGTGCGCCTTGTCAAGGTGCACCATTCTCCCCGGTGGAAACCCGGGCCGGCAAACTCTCGCTCCAGCCGGAAGCACTCGGGGCGGGTCAGGAGGCGACGAATGGCCTGAAGCACCCTGAGAAACGGCCCCTGAAGGGGGTCAGCGGTCCGCACGGGCCGGAACGTGAGTGAACACCGAGCAGGCCTCGAAACAGCCAATGTGGAAGCCGACCCGCCCTAATAACGGGGAAGGCCGATGCCGCAGGGGAAGCGAGCGAGATCCGCACCCTGCGGTTCCACCAGGGTAATGGTGCCGGCACGTGCGGGACATGGATGGTGCGCAACAAGGGAAGTCTGCCGCGGTGGAGAGGCTCAGGCCCGGCTCCAACGGCGAACCCGTGAGGGTCAGTGTCGGCCGCGGCAGATGGCGGATGGGCTCGTAGTACCGTCAAGGCCGGGTAACGCCGGCGGAGGGAAGGAGCCCTGACTCGGTTCAGCGGGAATGTGGGCGGAGAGCGCGGCGATTGACATCACGCCTAACAACACCGACCCAAACCGTTCAAAAGCTCCAGATCTCGCTGCAGGCGAAAGCGAAGGCTGAACCGGCTTTCCGGTTCCATGCCCTCTGGGACGAGATCTGCCGGGCGGACATCATCGAGGGAGCCTATGGCCGCTGTCGTGCCAACGACGGAGCACCGGACGTCAATGGGATCACGCTCGACAGGATCGAAGCCGAGGGGCTGGACCGCTAGCTGGAAATGCTCGGACAGGAGCTCAAGGACGGGTCATATCGTCCGCAGCCCCTGCTGAGAGTGTGAATACCGAAGAGCAATGGCGCACGCCGACCCCTCGGCATCCCCACCATCCATGACCGCACGGTCATGATGGCGGTGGTGCTGGTGATCGGTCCCATCTTCGAGGCGGACCTGTTGGAAAACCAGTACGGCTTCCGCCCTGGATTGGACGCCAAGATGGCTGCGCGGCGGATGTTCTGGCACGTCAGGGACCGGGGGCGCCGAGAGGTGGTCGACGCGGATTTGCGCGACTGCTTCACGTCGATCCCGCACGGTCCCCTGATGCGCTGCCTGTGTCAGCGTGACCCGCTCAAGCCGTCCAGCCATCCCTGTGCAGCACCATAGCGGACGATGGCAGCACGTGAACGCAGGCCAAGCTTTTCGGCCGCGCGAGCCTTATAGGTCTCGACAGTCTTGACGCTGACATCCAGGCGCCCCGCGATCTCCTTGTTGCCGAACCCCTGCGCCGTAAATCGCAGCACATCGGATTCGCGTGGGCTTAGGTCGGCGGCAGCCGCAGCTGCCTCGTGCTCCTGACGAGCGGGAAATGCCTTTTCGGCAATGGCGGGGTCGAGGACCATCCCCCCGGCCGCCACGGCACGAACTGCCCGGACAAGGTCCTCGGCGGCCGATCGCTTGAGGAGGAAGCCCCGGGCCCCCGCCTCCAGAAGCGGCTGCACGTAGGCGCGATCCTCGTGAACGGTGAGAGCGATGACCTTCACGCTCGCGCATTTTTCGCCGAGCAGTCTCGTGAGCTCGAGCCCGCTGATGCCCGGCATCGACAGATCCAGCACGGCGACGTCGGGCATCGTTTGCGTGATGATGGCCAAGGCCGCCGTCCCCGTCGTGGCTTCGCCGACGACTTCGATCTCCGCCGCAGCCTGCAGGAGGGCCTTGATGCCGGCGAGAACGACGGGGTGATCATCTGCGAGGGCTACCCGTATGCGACGCTCGTCTTGCAGGGCGACCATCGCTACGCCGCCGCAAGAGAGGAATGATCGAGGGCTACGGTGACGAACAGCGTCGTGCCGGCGGACGATGACTCGACCTGAAGAGCACCTCCGATCATCGCGAGGCGTTCGCGCATGCCACAGAGCCCGAGTTGACGGCGCCCCCCAAATGGGGCCGTCCGGTCGCGACCGGCATCATCGACGTCGAACCCTTTACCGTCATCCTCGATGACCATCCGGATATCCTTCAAACGCACATCGAAGACGATGCTCACGTGGTGAGCCTGAGCATGCTTCAGCACGTTCGTGAGCGCCTCCTGAACGACTCGGTAGAGCACGGTCTCGATTTCGACGGTCAAACGCGGTTCTTGGGCGGCGTTGATCTGGACGTCGGCCGTGATGCCGTAACGTTCGCTCCAATCGCCAACCAGAGCGCCGAGCGCCCGCAGCAGACCGAGGTCGTCCAGCGCCGTCGGGCGAAGGTCGGCAGAGGCTTGGTGGATGTCGCGCCCAATGTCGCTTGTCAGTCCTTGAAGCCAGCGCACGCGTTCTCTCAGCGACTGCCCGCCGCTTTCGGTGCGGTTATCGATCCCTTCGACAGCGTGTTCCAGGCCCTTGAGCCCCAAGGACAGCCCGGTGACGGTCTGCCCGACCTGGTCATGCAGGTCGTGGGCGATCCGCCGCTGCACATCTTCCTGTGCGCCCGCGAGCCGCCGCAGCAGATCCATGCGATCCGATTCGCCACGTTTCTGCGCCCCGATGTCGAGGATGATCCCGTAGAGCGCCACGGCACCCTCGTCATGCGCTCCGCTCGACCGCCCCCGGGTTCGGAGCCAGCGCAGCTGTCCATCCTTGCCAGGGACGCGGAAATCGACCTCGAAGGGCTCGTCCTCGTCCAGGCAGGCCTGCGCGCCCGTCCGGACACGCTCGACATCGTCGGGGTGAATAGTCCCGAGGAAAACCGCTGAAGACCACTGGAGCGGTTCCTCCCCGCGAAGCGGCAGGTCGAGCAGCGAACGGCAGCGCTCCGAGCCTGTGATCCTGTCATGCTCGATATCCCATCTCCAGGTACCGAGATCGGCCGCCTCGATCGCAATGTCGGCGCGGTTCTCGCTTGCCGACAAGGCCGCGGCCGAACGCTGTCCCTCCGTTCTGCGCTGTGCTGCGATGCCTCTGGCCACCATGGCGGTCAAGGCGGCCGCGATCGCCAAGCTGACCAGAACACCAGCCGCGACGGCATAAAGCGCGTGCCGGACCGGCCCGTTCAGGGCGTCACTCGGGATGCCGAGGTGAACGGACCAGGCGCCGGCATCCGGCAACGTGCCAAAGATCGTGTCGACGGGAATGCCTTCGAGCGTGCGTCCCTGATAAGACCCGCTCGAGGATTTTACGATCGCCTCGTGCAGCGACGGACCCGCCGAACGTCCGAGGTTCTCCTCCTCCGAAAGGTTTCGTGCGACCAGATTGCCGCGGCGATCCGCGACAGCACCGATCCAGCCGTACGGAAGGCCGGCATTGCGCAGGATTGCGCTCACGGCGTCGGGGGTCATCTCGATCGTCAGGACGTACCGAAGCGTGTTGTCACGGATGACGGGAATGCGGAGGGACAGCAGGTGTCGGCCCGACACCGGCCCAACCGGACCGATGCCGCCGACGACAGGCTTTTGACCGTTGATCACCTCGTCGAAGCTTTCCCGGTCCGCTGTCGGCCCGAGCGGGTCTCCAAGGGGGCGGAGGAGATTGAGAAGTTGCATGCCTTGCAAGTTGTCGAGTTCGACCGTGTACCAGAGTGGGCGAGCCGCCTTGAGCCGCTGCGCCTCGCGGTAGAAAGAAGCGAGGTCGGAGGCGTCGAGCGAAGGGGAGAGCGCCAGGGCTTCGGCGACTTGCACCTGATTGGCCATCTCTGCCGTGATCCGTTCTCCAACACGGTCGACCGTGTCTTGAGCGCGAACGAGTGCCGCCGTTCGCTGGCCGTCAGCCGCCTGATAGGCGATCCACGCCGCGAACAGGAGAACAGGGATGCATGCCGCGGCCAGTAAGAGGGCCAGGGACCGCTTCGTTTCGGGCAGACCGAAGGGGAGCTTGCGCGGCGAGGCACCCGAGCGCGGGCCTCGAGGCATATCTCGATACGCGGCCGCGGCGGAGGTGGTTTTTCGAGGGCGAAGCATCAACCCGTCGCGTCATGGTCGGAGAGGGCCGGCGAAACGGAGCGCGGCGGCGGGCTGGAGCCATTTCGCGATCCGTCAACCAGTTAGGCTACCCGCTCTGTGACCCGTACGCGATAAGAACCTACGATCACGCTTGTCAGGTTCATCCTGACACGGACGAGGCTCCTCCTGACTTTCGAGACCGGCCTATTCGGGCATACTGAAGCCTCCGCGGCCAGGACGATCAAGCTGTGCACCGATCGGCGTCTGGTGTTCGTTATGGCTGATGATCGGCTTTTGGAGACCGCTATGAGCATGAATGTCAGCGAGTTCGTATGGCAGCGCCTCGTCGATTGGGGGCTCACGCGCGTCTACGGCTATCCCGGAGACGGCGTAGGCGGTCTTGACGTCGCGCTCGAGAAAGCCAAGGACAAGATGCACTACGTCCAGGTGCGGCATGAGGAGATGGCGGCCTTCATGGCCTCCGCCCATGCCAAGTTCACGGGCGGGGTCGGGCTCTGTTACGCAACCTCGGGGCCAGGCGCGATCCATCTACTCACCGGGCTGTACGACGCCAAGGCGGATCACGTGCCCGTGGTGGCCATCGTCGGCCAACAGGCCCGTACCGCGCTCGGTGCCGACTACCAGCAGGAAGTCGACCTGCAGAACCTCTTCAAGGACGTCGCCGGCGATTATGTCCACATGGCCAGCGTGCCAGGACAGGCACGTCAGCTGATCGACCGCGCGGTCCGCATCGCCGCCACCAAGCGCGTGGTCACCTGCGTCATCCTGCCCAACGACCTGCAGTTGCTGGACTACGAAGATCCGCCGCTGATCCATGGCACGACCCATACCGGGATCGGCTATGCCGGCCCGGCGAAGCTGCCCGACAATGCCGTCCTACAACAGGCGGCCGAGGTTCTGAACGCCGGCGAGAAGGTCGCCATTCTGGTCGGCGCGGGCGCCCTCGGCGCGACTGACGAGGTGATCGCCCTCGCTGAGCGGCTTCAGGCCGGCGTGGCGAAAGCGCTGCTCGGCAAGGCCGTCCTGCCAGATGACCTGCCGTGGGTCACGGGGTCGCTCGGACTGCTCGGCACCAAGCCGAGCTGGGACCTGATGCAGGGCTGCGACACGTTCCTCATGATCGGGTCAGCCTTTCCTTACAGCGAATTCCTGCCCAAGCCGGGCAGCGCACGAGGCGTGCAGATCGACATCGACGGTGGCCGGCTCAGCCTGCGCTACCCTATGGAAATCAACATGGTCGGCGACAGCGCCATCACGCTCGCCGCGCTTCTGCCGATGCTGAAGCAGAAGCCGGCCAGCGCGTGGCGCAAGGGCATCGAGGAGGGCGTCGCGAGCTGGTGGACGCTGCTCGAGGAACGCGCCATGCAGCCGGCTGACCCGATCAATCCGCAGCGCATCTTCTGGGAACTGTCCAAGCGCCTACCCGACAACGTCATCATGACGGGCGACTCCGGTTCGGTCGCCAACTGGTATGCCCGCGACATCAAGATCCGACGCGGCATGATGGGATCGCTGTCCGGCGGCCTCGCATCGCTCGGGGCGGCGACGCCCTACGCTGTGGCGGCCAAGATGGCCTATCCGGACCGTCCGGTGATCGGCTTCATCGGCGACGGCGCCATGCAAATGAACGGGCTGAACGTGATGATCACGGTTTCCAAATACTGGAAGCAGTGGTCCGACCCCCGCTTCATCATCATGGTGCTGAACAACCGCGATCTGAACCAGGTGACCTGGGAGGAGCGCGTTCAGCTCGGCGACGGCAAGACGGAATCGACGCAGAGCATCCCCGATTTCCCCTATCACAAATACGCCGAGCTGATCGGCCTGAAGGGCATTTTCGTGAACGATCCGGAGAAGCTCGGAGCGGCTTGGGAGGAGGCGCTGGGTGCCGACCGGCCGGTGATCCTCGAAGTTTATGCCGACCCGAACGTGCCGCCGCTGCCGCCCCACATCACGCTGAAAGACGCCGCGCACTTCATGACAATGATGGTCGACGAGCCCGAACTGGGCAGCGTTCTGAAGAACAGCGCCAAGCAAATCCTGGCCGGCATTCTCCCGGGCAAGGATTGAGCATACGGCTGGGCCGGCGCTACCCAGTGCCGGCTCGAAGCGAAAGTTTGCCTGCCGGCCGCGCCGGGCCGGCGCCGGACACCGGTCATCATAGAAGGAAGTGCCATGCGACGACGCGTGAAGCAAGCCTACCTGACGCGCGCCTTGCAGGCGCCGGACGATTCGTCTGAACGCGCCGACGCGTTGACGGCCAGGTACGAAGGCGATCGTCTGCAGTTTTCTGAGCCGGTCCCGCTCGCTCACGAGCGGCCAGCCCGACAGCTTCACGGCGCTGCGGCGATCCTCGGCGCGTCGGTGCTGATGGACAGCGCGGTCGAGCATTACCGAGGCTCGTTCAAGAACACTGCGATGGTGATGCCGCTGATCTCGTCGGCGCTCAACATTGCGTCCAGCCTGCACGGCATGAGCGCGTCGGAAAGCGACAGTCACAAGGGCCGGACGCTCGCCTATCTCGGGGCGATCGGCGTGGGCGCCCTCGGCACTGGCTTTCATGTCTACAACGTGTCGAACCGGGTCGGTGGGTTTCGCTGGGAGAACTTCTTCTATGGCGCCCCGCTGGGCGCTCCGGCCGCACTTGCCCTCTCCGGCATGGCCGGCCTGGCGGCAGACCGCCTGGCCGGCAACGCCAAGCGGCACGGAAAAGCCACGCTGTTCGGGCTACCCGCCGGTCGCGTGCTCGCGGCGTTCACCAGTCTCGGCCTGCTCGGCACCGTGGGCGAAGCCGGGCTGCTCCACTTCCGCGGCAACTTCCAGAACCCCGCCATGTACCTGCCCGTGACCCTGCCGCCTATCGCGGCCGCCGTCATGGCGGAGGCGGCGCTGACGCCGTCCCACCGAAAGCGTCGGCTCGCCCGTGTGTGGCTCGGAATCACGTCCGTGCTCGGCTTCGCAGGCGTCGGCTTCCACTGCTACGGCGTGTCCCGCGCCATGGGCGGGTGGAAGAACTGGCGCCAGAACGTCGTCGACGGCCCACCGATCCCAGCGCCTCCCAGCTTCGCTGGGCTGGCGCTCGGCGGGATCGCGGCGCTGACGCTGATCGAAAGGGCCGAGCGATGACCGACCGCTTTCCCGGCTACGACGTCCTCAAGAAGCGCAACACGCTGTCCTGGAACGAGCCCACCCGGCGGGTGCTCGACAAGCGCCTTACCGTGCATCCCGGCCCGCGCTTCTTCGATGCGGCGGAATGGGCGACGCTCGGCGCGGTCTGCGCCCGCATCGTGCCGCAACCGAAGGACCGGCCGCCCGTGCCGCTACCCGCCTATGTCGACGAGAAGATGTTTGAGAACAAGATCGACGGCTACCGTTTCGCCAAGCTGCTGCCGCAAGGCGAGGCGTGGAAGGCGGCCCTTGCCGCGATCGACGCCGCGGCGCGGGACAAGCACGGCGCCGCGTTCCACGCGCTCCCTGCGCCCGAACAGGACGCCATGCTAAGGCACATGGAGAAGGGCGAACTCGATGGCCCGCTCTGGCAGGGCATGCCCTCTGCCCTGTTCTTCAGCAAGCGCGTGCTGCACGACATTGTCGGCGCCTATTACGCCCATCCGACGGCCTGGAGCGAGATTGGCTGGGCGGGTCCGGCGAGCCCGCGCGGCTTCGTTCGCCTCGACAAGAACATGCGCGATCCCTGGGAGGCCGCAGAAGCCTATCCGGGTCAGGAGGAGAAGGCCCGCAGGGAGAACAACCGTGTCGTCTGAACCCCCGGTCGGAGATCCCTTCGACGGCCCACGCGCCGCCAATGGCCGCGCGCCCGATGTCTTCGAATCCGGCGGCTGGGTTCCCATGCGGGAATATCCGGACGACCAAGCGGTCGATTTCGCCATCGTAGGCACGGGCGCGGGCGGCGGCACGCTGGCCTGCCGGCTCGCCGAGAAGGGGTTTTCCGTCGTGGCGCTCGACGCCGGCCCGTTCTTCCGCCCGCTAGACGACTTCGCTTCCGACGAGACCGCGCAGGAGAAGCTCTACTGGAAGGACAACCGGATCGTCGAAGGCAACGACTGGATGATCATGGGGGGCAAGAACAGCGGCAAGGCGGTGGGCGGCTCGACGGTGCATTTCGCCATGGTGTCGCTGCGCTTTCGACCCGAATGGTTCAAGGCGCGGACGATGCTCGGCTATGGCGCCGACTGGCCGCTCGACTGGCGCGAGATGTGGGGCTACTACCGGCAGGCCGAGCAGGCCCTGTCGATCTCCGGGCCGGTCACCTATCCGTGGGGGCCAAAGCGCCCGCGCTACCCCTATCGAGCGCATCCAGTGAACGCGGCCGGCATGATCCTGGCCAAGGGTGCCGAAGCGATGGGTATGGCTTGGACGCCCACGCCGCTCGCCACCGTTTCGGCCCCGCGTGGAAAATCTCCGCCCTGCGTGTATCGCGGCTTCTGCCGCTTCGGCTGTTCCACCAATGCCAAGCAGAGCGCGCTTGTGGTGTGGATACCGCGCGCCATCGCGGCGGGAGCCGAGATCCGCGACCTCGCCATGGCGGGCAAGGTGGAGACCAACGCCGCGGGCCTGGCCACCGGCGTGCATTACATGCGCGAGGGCCAGTGGCGCTTCCAGAAGGCCCGCAACGTCGTGGTGGCCGGCTATGCCGTCGAAACGCCGCGCCTCCTGCTCATGTCCGCCACCGACAAGTTCCGCGACGGCCTCGCCAATTCATCGGGGCTGGTGGGCAAGAACCTGATGACGCAGCCCAATCAGGCTGTGTTCGGCGAGGTCGAAGAGGAGATCCGCTGGAGCAAGGCGCCGCCCTCCACCACGATCACCGAGCACTGGAACTACGATGACCGCAAGGATTTCCACGGCGGCTATTGCTGGATGGGTCAGGGACCGCTGCCGATCGAATGGGCCAGCGTGCAAGCCGGTTCGCACGGGCTCTGGGGTGAGGCGCTCGTGCAGGGCATGAAGAACTACAATCACTCGGTGGGTGTGAAGATGGTCGGGGAGGCCATGCCCGACGAGAACAACCGCGTGACGCTTGCCGCAGAGACGGACCAGTACGGCCTGCCAATCACCCGCATCCACTATGCCTGGACCGAAAACGACAAGGCGCTGATCGCCCACGGCCTTGACCAGATGGAGCAGAGCATGCGGGCCGCCGGCGTCCGCAATACTTTCAGGCAGGGACAAGACGCCAACCACCTCGGCGGCACGGCCCGCATGGGTGACGACCCGCGCACCAGCGTGGTCGATGCCGACTGCCGCGCCTGGGACATCAAGAACCTGTGGGTGTGCGACGGATCGGTGTTCCCGACGGTCGGCGGCGTGAACCCGTCGCTCACCATCCAGGCGGTGGCGCTGCGAACCGCCGACCGCATCGAGACGATGGCACGGCGCGGGGAGCTGTGAGCGTGTCGCAGACATCGACGAACAATCAGCATCTTCACGGCATTCGCGCCTTCCGGCTGGTTACACCGGACCTGCCGCGCCTGACAGGCTTCTATCGCGACGTTCTCGGCTTTGTGGCCGAGGGAGATGTCCAGCCGATCTCGGCCGAGGAACTGCATTCGCTCGGTGTGCAAGGCGGCGGCTGGCGGCAGATCTTGAGCATCGGTCGCCAGACGGTCGCGATCGATCGGTTCGAGATTGCGGGCAGGTCCTACCCGGCTGGCAGTGATGCCGCCTCGCTCTGGTTCCAGCACCTGGCCCTGGTCGTCGTCGACATCGCGGAGGCGCACGGCCGCTTGCGCGATACGGCCCCGATCTCGATTGGCGGGCCGCAACAGCTGCCCCCTTCGTCTGGCGGCGTCCAGGCCTTGAAGTTCCGCGACCCCGACGAGCATCCCTTGGAGTTTCTGCAGTTCCCGCCATCCGCTGTGCCGGCGGTTTGGCAGGATCGAACCGGCTTGCCCGGCCAGATCGCCCTCGGCATCGATCATTCGGCGATCAGCGTGCATGACGCGGAGGCGAGCACCGCCTTCTATGCGGCTCTCGGACTGAAGCAGGGCAAGCGCACCATCAACGAAGGGCAGGCACAGCAACGCCTGGATGACCTGAGAATGGTCGAGGTTTCCGTCGTTCCCATGATCCCTCAAACATCGGAACCGCATCTCGAACTTCTGGCCTATCACCAGCCACAGGGAAATCGGGGTCCGCGGCTGCGGGCCAACGACGTGGCCGCCACCCGGATCGTATGGCACGGCACCACGGCGGGACTGTTGAGCGACCCGGACGGTCACCTCCAGCAGATCGAGGTTTGAAGCAGGGTTGCGTACAGTTGGTATAGGACCGAACAGGCCCGAGCGTCGCGATGCGTCCGACCCTATCTCTCTTTGCTGCCCTGTTTCTTGATAGATTCTGCTGTTAAAGACGTGGCCGATATTTAATAAAGCGACTGGAACAACGATAATATTAGAAAGTTAAGTTAGAGAACACAGGAGGAGTGGATGCAATGAACAGATTTTTTATGATGACCGGATCTTTGCTTCTCATTGCGGCTGGAGGCCGCAACGCAGAGGCGGCGACAGTAGACTCCGGCCCGGTCGTGCAAAACAGCAACGGGCGCGGCTGACCAGGTGCCTGCACAAATGAGCATCCGTCAGCAGATCCAAGACCAATTGTCCAAGGCGGGCTATACGGCTGTGGACATCACGCCATCTTCGTTCCTGATCCGCGCAAAGGACAAGCAGGGCAATCCCGTAGAGATGGTCGTCGGTCCTGACTCTTTCACCGAGATCACCGAAGTGACGCCGAGCAAGGATGCGGCGACATCCGCGCCAAAGACCTCCACGACGGGTGGCGCCACAACGGCACCCAAGGCCGCGCAGCCCTGAAGCGCTAGCCATAGCACAGGACGGTTATGTGGGATGGCTTGGATGAGAGGGTACAGCCGACGGCCCCACGGAAGGTCGTCGACGCACCTGCCCTCGGAGCTGATCAGTGGGCGGCGAGTCGTTTCTCGATCGCCTGATTGACCCACGCGTCCTCGCTCATGCTTGCCTTTATGGCCGCTTGCTTCATTTGCTCGTATACGGAGGTGGGAACGGGAATATCGACCACGATGTCCTCCTCCTTCTGTCCGGGCGCCGTGTAGACGAAGTTGGCGAGCTTCGACGCGAAACGGCGGACCTGCTTGGCCTTGACGTCGTCCGACACGTTCGGCTCGAACTCGACGTGGCTGCAATCGGTGACCACGAGCCGGTCGACGATCTCCCCGCTCTTCATGCCCTCCGCCTGCATGCGATGGATGGTCGACTTCAGCGTGGCACTGACCGTCCCATCGTGTCCCGCCATGTCAGCGGAACTGAGCGTCGGCTTGTCGCCGACCGCAGTCGGGTCCACGGCTGGACACCGGAAGGCAGCCAGCGCCGGAACAGGTGCGAGAAGGGTCGCGGCGACGGCGAGCTTAGCCCAGGCTCGGTGTTTCATGACGCTCTTCCTTCATCCGAAAACGTGATCGCAAGGCTGTCGGCGTCTGTACCGTCACGCGGGACGTGGGTCGCAGGCCTTATTTGAACCGCCCGGGTTGGCCGACGGTCGGGGTGACGTCCAGGGCCGTCACGATCATGGTGCAGGGCTGGTCACCAACGGTTCCGGATCGATGGCCCTTGCTCCCCTTGGTGCCCTGGTCTTCGCCCATCATCAACTCCCCGGGGCCCATCTCCACCCGCATCCCGTCCATCGTCTCGACGAACCAGCGGCCGGTCAGGATAGCGATCCACTGGGGCTTGGGGTTCTCGTGCCACTCGCCCACCCATCCGAGCGGAAGGACCGTGAAGGTCACGCCCGCTTTCGAGGGCTCCATCTTGTCGTTCCACTGCGGCTCGACATTCGGATTGATCCCTTTCAGCTCGAACGCCGAAAGCTCGAAGCGTTCCTGGCGGCTGATGCCGTCCTCATCGACGTAGACGTGCCAATAGGGCATCGTCGGCTTGTTCGTGCTGGTCGCCATTGGTTCTTCCTTCATCGATTGGCCCAAGTCGCCGTTCATACGGTTTCCGTCTGATTGACTCGGGGGGGCGGGTTTCGAGGCGTGTGGAATTCCCAGCTGTCGGTTCTGGGGCTAGGTTGGCCTGCTTGTGAGGAGGCAGCGAGTGGCGAAAGTCAGCGAT
>JAABUJ010004012.1_pt1 | contig 15881 bp, 6 predicted proteins | sample 5559131 | NCBI WGS metagenome assembly JAABUJ01 (sample SAMN10711875, study PRJNA513366) | rock metagenome | isolation source: Antarctica rocks | place: Antarctica: Victoria Land, Mt New Zealand nord | collected 2016-01-07 | reverse complement strand
AGTCGCTTAGCTACTATTTAAGTAGCCATTGTAGCCCTTACATTCACTCATCTTTTACTCATATCATAGATTTACCATTAGGGTTATAGCTTTTAGCCATTAGGCTTAGAAGACTGTAACAACTGTCAATATATTTGCTCTGCTGAAATGAAATGCAGAAACAGAACAAGACAAAGAAGAATATTAAATATAAGAAATGTAAGCATCTTAAGACAAACTCATTAACAAAACATTCACATAATAACAATAAGATACACACTCTGAATAGTATTGTTGCTTAAAAAAGACAGCAGTAAAGACTTTACTGCTGTATATAAATATAATTATATTTATTCAATCTTTTCAACAACAAAATGCTGTCTTTTCACACTCTGTTCTCACTTTCTCAAGCTATAGATAAGTCATTGTTGACAGATTTGATTGAAAATGCTTGCTTAATGATCATCACTGCATCATTAACATTACAGAACATCACTTTCAGAGCATAATCAGTCTATAAGAAATTCATTACTTAAAAGAGTGTTGTTTTCAAGACTACAATTGATGAACATCTTTCTGCTTTACATTATATGTTACATTTTTCTTTCACAGTAATGTCATCACACACATTGCATCTCAATTTCATTTTTATCTCAGCTCTCAAGAATATCATCACTTCACAACATTATATTCTCAGCAATTTTTCTATCTTCTTATTTATTCATACTGACATCATCTCAATGTCACATCATAATCATTACATCAACAACAAGTTGAATTCTCTCTATTGTCTTCACTGTTCAAAGCATATCAGCAACAACATCAGCTAATACAACATTTGTTGAGAATCAAAATTGCAATTATTGCAAGATGCTTCAAAAGCTGTGCAACTCAGTTCAATAGAAAGTTTCTTGTTATCTTGTAATGTATTAATGATAACAGATTCTCACATTCTTTAATTGTTAAATTAATAATTTATATGCACTTATTAATCATATCATCACTATGACAGTCAATGATGTTTATCAGTTTTGACTTCAGTGTTATCTTAATTGTATATAGACATCATTTATTAAGTATGTCATCATCTACATTATTTATGTTATAAGACATCACAGCAGTCATTATAAATCTGCAGAGATTCACAATCTGTTATTGTTTATGATTTAAGAGCAGCAGACAGTCACTGTAATATAGATGTTTATGTTAAATATCTTTTATTTTATAATTTATTTTCTTAATTTTCTTGCACTTTGCTGTCATCATCATGTTGCTTACTTCACTTTAAGTGCAGACTTCTTTCTCTTTAATTAAATAACAACATCTTAAAAAGCTCTTGCAACTCAATGCTGTAGCTTAATTACTTTGACAGCAATTATAACATCAATAAGCAGTTACTGTTCTTATCTTTTGTTTCTGATAGCAACACAAATGCAAAGATGATAAAGTGATTTGATAATGTTTTATTAATGTGTTGATTATATTTTGACTTCACTTCTTTTAGATGATATTATGTAAAATATTTTTAATAGAAGTTTTTAATTTCTTAAACTTCATTTACACTTATACTTTCTCTCTGCTCTTATATCATATTCTTATCACAATGCTTCTGCACTCTTCATATTCTCTATTCAAAATCACTCATTATATTCTATTAAATATTCTATTCACTTAACTTCATATTGTAACTGTTCTTTTCTTTATTTTTACTTAAGATCTCTTCAATCTCATATTTTTTCTCATTATTTATGAGATTCAAAGAAAGCAGTTCTGACAAAGAATTATTGTTTAGACAACATTTATGAAACTTTAAATATAAAACATAAAATACATTATAAATTCTGTAGTAAGCAGATAGAGTCAGTCAGTATGCTTATTTATTAATAAAATTGATAATTTAAAAAGACTCAATAAATTTATACAACAGTTTCTTACTTAATCTGTATTGCTTCAAGTTCTTAATGAACAATAGCATTAAATCATCAATGTTGTAGCTTTTTTGAACATAATTTTTGTCAAAGTACTTAACTTGTACTTTTACAGCAACTTATTATTACTTTATCATTATAATACAGATTTTCTTCATTTACTGCACTCAGTCTTTTACTGCTGACATCTCTTCATCATAGATGTTACTCTCAATGTGTTGAGCAATTCTTAAGTAATAGCTCATTAATGTCTTAAACAGTATTTAATTAATTGTTATATATTTTTCATTTACATATACAAACTCTGTCATTAACAGAAAGAACACTCAGTCATCTTGTTCTTTATAATAATAATAATATAGATAATATTCTAGAATTTAATTCTGTCTTTTAATTTAATTATTAGTTTGTGAATAAAAGACAGTGCTTAATCTTTACTTCATTTAAAGTTGATAACAGAATTCAAATCAATATACATTAATAAAGATTGACTCTCAGTCTGAAACAATATCTTTAAGTTCTTTATAGCAACATATGATCTATTCAATATATATGTTAACTAACTTGATCACAGTGAGTTTTTTAGTAACAGAGATATATTAAGTCATCTTTATAAAATGATTTACAATTATCAGTATGAAGTCATAAACATTAGCTTCTTATCTGCTAGACAGCAAGTCAATAATTATATTTATTGTTATTTTTTCTTATGATTAAGTAGATAATGACAATAACTGTAATTCATTATATGAATGATGTCTTGATACTTAAATTCTTAAACATACAATACATAAAGCAACATATTCTTGAACATTATTCATCATATTAACTCAGTAATACTTTCTAAACAGTAAATTGATTATTCTGTTTACTTTATAATGTTCTGTTAAAACATCATTATGATGTAGCTTTATAAGCTCATTCTTAATAGCTTCATTAAATAATATATATATCTTATTCTTGTGATAAAGTAGTTTAGTGAAATCAAACATTCATAAATTATCATTAATGTCTTAATGACTGCAGTTACTTTATAATTTCAAGTCTTGTCACATCTTTACTGTTAGAACATCAGTGTTCTGCAAGAGATAAATAAATTTAAGAAAAAGTAATTGTCTTTTATTATGTATTATTTTGCTGTCAGTCACTTTCTGAATTAATGTACATAAAATAAACTGTTTACAATCAGTAATTTCAGCAACAGAGTTAAGCAGCTCTTCTATTACATTATATATAAATGAATTAAATATATAATCATTATTTTCTGATTCATTTCTGAATAAAGACTTTCTAAATCTCTCATTAACTTGTTCTTAACAGTTATGATCTTCAGTCTAAATGCTTAATTAATATTTTTTTAATAAAATGATTAGCATAATTTGCAGATTTAAGCTTTAAGCATTGATCTGATTAATTAAGACAGTAATATTTAATTTTAACTTTTAAGATAGTATAATTAACTTTTATTGCAATGTTAACAGCAATCTATTTATGTTCTTCTTAACTTTGTAGTCAGAGCATCTCAACAGCACATTAATGAGATTTGTCTTCTCTGATTAATGTATAATTATGAAATCATAAACAGCTAGCCTCATAACTCAGTGTGCTTGTCTTTTATTTAATGATTTTACATTTATAAATTCTCATAAATTATTGTGATTCATAAGTACCTCAATGAAGTAATGACTACTCTCAAGATAATGTCATCAGTGTTTAAATGTCTTCATGATTGTCAACAATTCTTGATCATAAATTTTATAGCATGTTTCAGTTAAGTTTAACTTTCTTAATCAGAAGATAACAGAGTGTCATTAAGCATTCATCTGAAGCTATGAATAAATACTCATTAACTTAATTATTAAGACATCAGTTTCAATCTGAGCTCTTAACTCTGAATTAAAGTGTGTTAAAATAAATATCTATATAAAGACATTACAAAACATTTACATTATCATTTATAATCATTTAAATGTATTTATCTTCTTATCATTCTTGCTGTCTTTTAACAGATCAATTAAAGAAACAGTGATCTTAGAATATCTTTGTATAAAGTGACAGTAAAAGTTTGCAAACTTTAGAAATATTTGTATTTCACAGTAACTTCTAGATATTGATCATTTCTTTATGATTTTGACTCATTGTTGATTCATTAAAACATCAGTAATGAAGATAATGAACTTAAGAAATTTTATTTATATAGTATGAAAAGTGTACTTCTTTAGATTTGCATACAGTTTAAATCATTGAAGTTACTTTAAAATTTGTTTTACATGACTCTGATGTTCTTCTAGAAAACTGAAATAGATTAAGATATTATTTAAATATATTACATAAAAGACATTAACTAACTCAGTTAATACTCAATTAATATAGACTTGAAAAGTTATTGAGACATTAATTAGTTTAAATGACATGATTATGTACTTAAAATAACTGTAATATATATAAAACATAATCTTTCACTCATTGTCTTTCTTGATTCTAATGCAGTGATAAGCATTCTTAAGATTTAGTTTAATGAACATCTTAACTTTACTTAAATAATTAAGTATCTCACTAATCAGCAACAGAGAGTGACAATTCTTAATAATAATTTTGTTAAGATCTCTGTAGTCAATATATAAATGTAAGTTCTCTTCATTTTTTAAAATAAATAGAACTGATACTTCTACAGAGTTAACAGAATGTTATATTTATCTTTTTATTAAAACATTATCTAGATATTCTTTAAGCATTTATAGCTCTGTTTTTAACAGATTGTAAAGTAAATTATAAAGTAATTTATGTCTTTCTGTCTTTATGATATGATTATGATCTTAATGAGATAATAACTTGTCAGTATTCTCTTCAGAGAATATATTTATATATTTATTATATTGTTAAGATAGTATCAACATCTCATCAACAACATGTACAGCAGTTGTCAATGAGTCTGATTTAGATATCATCAACAATGTATAAATAGCAAGTTAATTTTAAATGTTATTGATAAATACTTCAGACTCATTAATAGTCAGAGATATCTGTTTTATTTTATAGTATTATGTGTGCAAGTTATAATTAATATAAATGCATTGTCATTTCAGATCTAAGAGATCAAAGATAAGTTTAGATTCATTTTTATTTAAAATATAAAATAACTACTCTTCAGTTTGCTCTTATTCTTAATTATTGATGAGTCTATACTTCATTAAATACATATCATAACAGTAAACATATTATTCTTTTAAAAGCTCTGATCTCAGAAGTTCTACATTAATTTATGTTAATTAATGAATAACAATATATTATTAAGACATCACATTGATCTCTGCTGCAGTATTTAACAGTATACTGATAGAAATTTAATTAAATTCAATTTAAGTTTAATCTTTCTTTACAATATTAAATTTCTTTATGATCTCTGATTTAATTTTCATCACAAAAGCACAGTTAATGAAACTCTGTCTTTTTTTATCTTAACTACATTAATTTTAATGTGATTAAGATTTTTTAAAGAACTTCTATAATTCTTTACAAAATAATTTGATCTTTCACAGTTATAGTAGTTATTCTTCTTGACATCAGTCTCAAAATAAAGTTTATTTACATTGTTATGATGACTTAATTTTATAATCTCAGAGTTAAGACAATTATTCTGCTGTGACTTTGCTGTTTAAGTAAAAGAATGTAAACAGTATTCATAAATTTTCTTAATAATGTAACTTCAAACTATATAATTGTCTATAGATTGCTGATTAATCTCTAGTTTAATGATCAGAACTATTAGACTTTTTCTTGTCTTTAAAGAATCTTAATAATTAATTAAAGTTGCTTAAATCTTTAATTAAAGTTTTATAAAAAGATAATTTATTTTCTATTTCTTTATATAGCTCAGAAGCTAATTCTTCAGCATATTAAGATATGTCATAAAAGCTTAAACTGATTAAATAAATTTTTATATAACTTTTAAGTATTTCTATACTGTATTAAGTCTACAATTCACTGAGTTCTCAATGAGATTGAGCAGAAACTTTAAAAAGAATATTTATAATTTATTATTTAGAAGTTTATTCTCATTAATGTGACAAAATTATGCATTTTAAGGTTCTTCTGCTAAGAACTGCATAATAAAGAGAATTTTATTGTAATTATTGAAGAAGTTTTTAGAAATTAAGCAAAATGTTATTACAGCACTGCATATAAACTCAATATGTTTATAGATAAATTTTTCATTACATATAAATAAGTTCTTTAATTGTTGTATCTGTTTTGCTGAAAGTGCATACACAACTTTGAATGCATATCACTTTGTTAAATTTAAAAAATTAATAAAAGTATAAAAAGATTCTGTATGCAGTTTTCTCTTAAATGAGATTTAAGAATCTTTATTTCTCAGAAGTTTGTCAATTTCAATATGCATATTAAATATTTATAATTTGCAATTAATTTTCATAAATCATCATCTTTTCTCATCATTGATCTATTTAATTTTAGTTAAACAAATCTATTCATTTAAATATTAATTCTTCTTCTCTGCAGTTTAAATAGTAGCCTGAATTTCTGCAGATTTTTATTTTTTAAAGATTATTTAAATCTTAATATAATTAAAGAATAACTCTATCTCATTTTGCTGACTTTTAGTCTGCATATTGTAATGTAATGAATTGTTATTCTTTAAAAAGATAGAGTTGTTAAAATTGTGAATTCACAAGTCTTTTATCTATAAGAGACTGATGAGTAAGATATGTAACAATGTGAGACACTATGTTATGATAGCTATTCAATGAAGTTTCAATGTTAAAATCTTATATTGATGAAGATTAACAACTAAGAAACTTAAAAGATTTGTATGCAAAGACTGTCTATATAGTACTTTACTTATTAATTATTGTGTAAGAGATTCAACTATGATTTGATATGAGTGCATAATGATATCATGACAGCAAACATCAGATAACTAAATACATTATTAAGAGTTTAACAAATCATTTAAGAGTTCAATTAATTATTAACAGTGAGTCTTATAAGTTTAATGAACTGCTTAAAGATTTGTTTAAACAGAGACTTAATAAGCTTATTAACAATTATCTTTTAACTGAGTATAAAGTCTATTTAAATCTGATTGTGCTTATGCAGATTGCAAATGTTGTAATAAAAGACATTGATGTGCTTTGATTACTTATGTACATATATGTTTTTAATTAAGATCAAAATAACTTAATTATCTTCTTTAAGCTAAATAAGTAAAGATATTTAATGAGCTTCATTCTTTTAAATGCTTACACAGTGTAAATTAGCTTTAAGATATTTGCTTATGTTTATGTCTCTTAATATCTGTTCAAGTCAGATCTAAGTCTTTGTGCACATTAATATGATTATGTATTCAATCTTAATGATTAAAATAATGATAAACTCTTATTTTTGACTTATTCACAACACTGATTTATCTTTAAGCATATAGATACACTTTAAAATTAATTTCTAATTCTGCTTGTTTGAAGCATAGTTAAAGTCAGAGTATTTAAGCATTACTTAATTTTCATTAAGACTGTACATAATGCTGAGATTAATAATTAATCTTATGTACTGCAGTAATTTCTTAAATGTGTATTCATAATGCTTTGCAGAATTGCTGAGATATTAACTTAGTTAATTTAGTGTGAAGATGATGTTTAATTAAGTATGAATTATCATATACATTAAACTTTTAATTATTTGTTAATACTGTCTTTAATTTATTCTTTAATTAGTTAAGCTGACAAAATAAAAAATATTATATCTGTTAAGTAAAATGCTGATGACTCTATGCTTATCAAATTGCATATAAAGATTCTTTAATATCTTATTTATGTAATGAGTCTGATTTAGGTGCAGAATTCTCATTTTATAATTATATATAACTTAAATATTAAGAATTTTCTGTGTCTTTCTTAAGTTCTTAACTTTAAATATGTTCACAAGAGCTTGCTTGAATCAAAGAATGTATAATAGATTTATTGAAGTCATAACAATATTGTTTATATAAAGAAGCAGTATAATTCTTTTAATGCTGTAAAGAAGAAGATAGAGATCAGTTTTGCTTTAATAAAAACTTAATTTAAGTAGTTTAGTGACATATTGTTCATGTTAATTCTGTGTAACTTGCTTAAGATCATAAAGGCTGTGCAGTATGTGCAGAACATAATTAAATGCAACATTAATTTTAGAAAAAAGTGTTATATAGATTGTTTTCTTCAGAAAGAATTTTATAAAGATATTATTAACATTTACTTGATGACACTCTAGATTCTTGAGTGCAATAATAGTTAGAAAGACTCATAGAATGTTAAATTTAATAATAAAAGCAAAAATATTTTTATAATCAACACTGTATATCTATAAGAAGTCTTTTGTCACAAGTCTTGTCTTAAGCTTATTTAAGAATCTGTTGATGTTCAGCTTAAATTTAAAGACTCATTTGCTAATTATAATGTTGACTTTTCTTAATGACATAATTTCTTTTTATGTTTCATTTACTGTCAAGACTGTCAGCTCTATATAAATAATGTTCTTTTACATTTCTTCTCAGATTGAGTCTCTCACTGCTTCAGCATAGATGACAGACATTAAAATATTAAATTTAATTATAGAATCTTCTTTATCTGTAAAGAATGCTGTAAGTGTCAGCATAATTCTTAATATTTTAATTAAGAACTCATTCACATCTTAATCATTATTGTTGTCATTTATCTTTCATTTTAAAATCTTAACACACAGAAAGATTCTAACTTCTTTAAGTGTCATTATCTTAACTTAATCAGTGTTGATCTTTTTATTTAACAACTCATCTAGATTGACTGCAGTTAACTTAATCTTATATTGTTTATCTTAAGACTTGTCAGTCTTAATCATAATTAAATTAAACTACATCTTATTGTTTTAAGTTATAAATGCCTGATCTGAAGCTGTGATCTTCACAATGATTAACTTCTTTCATAGATATTTAATGAGTCTTCTGTTCAGAAAAACATTTAATATTTATTGTTACAGTTTAAGACTAACAATATCTTTCTTTTCACTTTCAGCAAACTTTACAATGTAACTTTTAATGATACACTTAAGATCTAAAGCTTAAAGCTGATACTGCTTTGTGATTTTCTCAATATAACTTATTAAAACTCTTACTTGTTCTTAATTTATGAATTTGTTGCATCTATCTTCAGATAATAACTTGAGATCAATGTAGCTGTAACATTTACATTTTTATACATAAATGTAATTAATAAATGACTTCACATCAATGAAAGCTTCTTCAGAAATCATCTGCTTATCATTAATTAAAAAATTAGTTGCTGTTTAATTATAAAGATAAATATCTGTCTGTATTGTCTGCACTCAGAACTTTATTAATAATTATATTTCTTTAATCATGATGCACACTAAGTTCTCAGTAATTTGAATGATTCTATTGACAATGTCATTCTGAATTGATATGTAAAGCATTGTGTATTGTAATGTAATGTTAAGAGATTTGCATCAGTTGTTTAAAATGAACTTTAACTTCATTTTATTGTCACTTTATACAGCAAAAATCTTTACATCAATCTAAAATTTAGTCTTCAATCATTATTCTTGCAGTGTCTGTAAGATCTCATCACATCACTTCAGTGATATTGTTTACATCTTTTAGAAGTGATTATCTACTATCTTTAGAAAGTATTAATATTTGTTAAATAACAAGAATAATGAACTGTATATGTCAATGAAGACAAAAACAAGAATGTTAGTCTTTCTTTCACTTACAGTGTAATCTTACTTGTTGATAAACTTGATCAGAATATAAATCTTATATATGTTCTTGTTATTCTCAATGATAAGAATTGACTTTTTAAGAATTGTCATCTTGTAAAGATTACATAACTTTACAGAATCAAGATGAACAAATTATTAATGTCAAAGTCTATAAATCTTAATCTTTCTGTTCAATGATACAGTGTCAATATCTAAGAAGTTAATCATAAAATTATGCTTATGAATCTAAACATACAGACTTGCATTTAAAGCAGCAGCAGAGAAGACAGTCTCTGAATGCAGTGTATATATTATAGATATTAAAGTAAATTCATTAAGACTTTTTGCAATATACTTAATTATATAAACTTCATCTTGCTTTAATACTTCTATTATAGTTTTGCTGTGCTTATTACACATTTAAAGACAGTATTGATTAAAGCTTTTATGCAGTTTCATTTTGTACATTCATTTTTCTGATAGAAGATTGATCTTAAGTTTAAATATGTAAAGTGTTAAACTCAATCTTACAGAATTTTCTGATCTGACTTGCATAATGATTACTTTACAATAATGAAAGTATAAATGTCTTTTTTTAATTTTAATTTGCTGACATCTCATTCATATAAGAAGATCACTGAAGAGTTAAAGTTAATCAGTTATATATAAGAAGAATGTAGAGTCTGCAACTTATTCAGATTTAAGCATCTTATTGATAGTTTTCTTAAATAGAGCAGCAATTTCATTGTTAACTTTTTTTTCTTCTTTAAATTTAAAAAAGAAATCATCATCATTACTGTTACTGATTTCTGCATTAAAGATTTTATGTCTCTTTTCTTTTTCTTTATAAATTAACTTTTAATACAACTTAACTGCAATTAATCTGTATAGCTTAATTACAATTAATCTGCTTATCTTCTTTTAAGTATTTTGCTTAATATCAGAAAGAAATTTACAATCTTTAATGAAATAAGAGTTGTTGCAAAGAAAGTACTTAATAAAGCAACAAAAAAATGATTACTGTCTAAGCTGAATGATCTGTAATAATGTTGCTTAATATTAACTATGTAATAATTTAATAAACTACAGTTTTAATTTATTAAACATTAATCTTCTTTCTATTTATCTATTCACAAAACAATAACAGTCTCATCAGTCTTAAGCTGTATCTCTTTTTTCTAAAACTTTTATAAATTTTTCTTAATGTCTAAATTGTTTTAAATGTTGATGACATTACAGATCACAACATAATTAACTGATAATGCTTAAAGCAGTGTCTGAAACTGTCATTTTGATTTAAACAACTCAGTTATATTAAATTAAGTTGCAGCAATCTTTTTACTGAATTTATTTAAATAAATTCATACTTCTTTAATAAATATATTCTCTGACATTCTATATCTAACAAACTTTATTAAATATTGTCTTTCAGTCATCTGCAGCTTCTTTTTGTACTTAAACTTTAATGTATTTTAAACATTCTTTGCACTGATTTTATTCATTAAATATTCTTGATCATCTATGTTTATGCAAATAATAAATCAATATAAGATCTTTACATCAGTTTTCTGACTTTTAAAGTTAAGACTGCTGAGAAAAAATGAGTTTAAAAATTCATTAATTAATGTGTTGACTGCTAAGACTTTAACAACATTTTATAGATCTTCTTTTATTAATTATCTTTTTATAAGAATAAATCATTGATTGTAGTTCTTGTAAGTAAGAATTGAGATGAGTTATTGCTTTATAAAGAAGTTGTTAAAGTTCATGATGATGATAGTTGACATGTAGCATAAGAAGTGCATAAAGTAAAATAATGATGTATGCATTGAAGATAATATAAATAAAATAAATAGAAAGCTTTTGTATGTTTTGTTTTGTGAAATAATAATGTTTATTTATTTTAATAACTTATATTAAGCTACTGAAGAACAGTGCTTTCTGAGCAACTATAAATGCTGATTTTTGCTGAGATTAATTCTCTATGAATCTTTTAAATTAAATGTACTCAGCTACTGCAGAATGCTGATTCTGCTAAAGCTGAATTTATTATAAATCTTAATAGTCAGTGATACTGTTAAAGCTGAATTGACTGTGAATCTTAATAATTAATGTATACAGCTGCTGTCAGTATGCTGATTCTGCTAAAGTTAAATTTATTATGAATCTTTTATGAATCTTAAAAGTCAGTATACTCAGCTACTGTCATACTAGAAGTATACACTTTCTCTGAGAAGCTTTTTGCTAATTTAAGCTCATAATTTGTTGAAAGAAAGTAGATATTCATGCTATACTATGTCATTTAGTGAAATCTCTAAACTATGTTGTCTATGAGCATATCTTGATTGAGAGAGTTACAGAAGAAGTAGAAAGAATGTTGACTGCAGTTAATGTAAATAGAGTCTTTACTTAATTTTTAACACTAGTTCTACTCTGCTTCATAGAAGCAGCTAGAACATTGCTTCTTAATAAAATATTAAAATATTAGTTATTATTAACTCTGACTGCATAATGAATGAGTAATAATATGTACATACAATATAGTGTGTAAGCAATATAAAATATAATTAATATAATTCTGTTTAATTCAGTTTAATTCTATTTAATTTTGATTAAATAAATAATCTATTAAGAAGCTGAAGCATTACATAAATATATAAATTAAAAACATATATAAGTAATCTTAATCAATTTAAATTAATCTTATTCAAAATAATTTAATTAAATAATAGCATCACTGCAAAGAATTTACAAGACAAGAATTACATATATAAAGATGTAAACAAAGACAATAAGAAATTAATACAGATATATTTAAACTGATTATTAGATTAGATCAGACTTAGATTTTAGAATTTGACTTAACTTATTGAACTTTACTTTGTAACTTAATTTAACTCTATGTAGAGTCAGATTTCAGACAAAGTTAAGTTAAATTATTCTTGACAGCTTAAATTAAGTTAAAATTAATTAACTTCTGTTATTAAGCAGCTTTATATTGACAGCAGTTACTATTGCAACATTTTTAATTAGCATTGTGCACAATTCTTTTTGTTTAACTACATATCTGCTTTATAAACATTATATATAAGCATTATTAACTTAATTATCAGATCACTCATTCTCTACAGAGCAAAAATACATTAATTAATATACTTTATCTTTTTAATAAATCTGCAACATATAAAAGATTACTTTTATCTTTTATAATTTTCTTAATATTATTAGATTCTCTTTCTTATGTAGCTCAGCAACTATATCATAAATAAGTCATAAAAGAGACTCTTAATATACAAGAACTTATACTTTTAAAAAATATATAAAGATATATTTTATTTATCTTCTACAAATCTGTAATGACTGACTGATTTCACTTTAAGTTATTATTATACTGATTAGAAATCTCTTCAATCAGCAATGAAAAGAATTTTAAATTTAAAATAAAAAAATGCAACTTCTATTAATACTGCTGTTGCTGCATTGCATAAACTGATCAAAGAGTGTTAAAATTGAGTATTTTAATTTAATTTAATGATGCAATTATGTGACTTACTTAACTCTTTTTGTGCAGAAACTAATTTAAAAGAAAAAGAATTATTAATAATTTAATCTTTTTCTTTAAAGATGTCATGCTTAACAACTTATTCTTTACTTTTATTTTATAAACTTAATTCTATCTTATATATCTTTATCTATAATTTATATTCTGTTCTCTTCAATAAATCTTATATTGTTAAATTTACAAGCTTTAAAATCTGCTTAATATTTCTTTATAACTTTAACTTTCATTATGTTTCTGTTATGTTATACAACATAATTTTAATGTCAGTTTCTTTACTGTGAGAAGATCTATATTTAATAAAGAAATTGCAATTAACATAATTAAGATACTACATTTTACAAATTGTATGTATTGCTTTAAATTTCTTAGATAGTAGACTTAAAAAAAATTTATAAATTAATAAAGAGTAAAAGACTCTGCTGATTCATGTGACTGCATAAAGACTCAGATAATAGTTAACTCATAAAAAAGACTCAGATAGTCTTAATGCTGATGCTAACTCTTTTGTCTCTAGTAAACATGTCACTGTTGCTCACATCATTGCTGTCATTAAAATTGTCACTGTCACTCATGTCACTGTCACTCATATTATCTCTTACATCATCACTGTCTATGACTCTGCACAGAGTCTATCAATTAGGAAATACAGCTCTGACAAGTGAAAATTGTGATGTTGATGACAGTGAGGTGAAATTGTGTAGAAATGAGTAGTGATGATGATGACAGTAAGATTGAAACACATCAGAATTTTGATGACAGCAATATGTTTACTAAAGACAAAAGAGTTAGCATCAGCATTAAGACTATTTAAGTCTTTTTTATGAGTTAACTATCATCTAAGTCTTTTATGCAGTCACATGAATCAGTGAAGTCTTTTACTTATTAATAAATCTAAATAATTGTGCAGCTTAATTTAAATTGATCTTAGTTATCTACAAATTCACTGATAATAAAAACACAACATTCATATTGATAAATGATAATATAAACATTTAACAAATTTATTTATCTTTAATACAACATTTTCTGCATTTTCTTTCTACAAAACATCTTACTTTTTGTATTAAGCTTTTTATATTTTCTTTCTGCATCATATAAGTAAAGTAAGTAATAAAGAGATATAATGCTGACTTTCATTTTAAAGATACATCATTAAAATAGAGAAAACTGAGTGTAAAGATTATCTTTATTAGTGTAATAAAAGCATTAAGCTTCACATTCTTCATCACTGAATTAGATTAACTCATCAATATAATAAAAGCATTAAACTTTATATCTTTCATTATTGAATTAAATTAATTCATCAGTAAAAGAACACATTTTATTAATATATTAGACTCTTTATCTTAATCTAAAGAAAAAAAAGAAAAAGATTAATGAAATTAGTCTATCTATCTCAGACATTGCTGCATATCTGAAGAAAGAAAACTTTATTAATTAATAAAAAAAATAAAAATACTTATTAATTACTCTGAATTCACACTCAATGCTGCACTGCCTCAAAGTACTTTAGCTATTTCTTTCACTTCTTTCAGCTCAAAATCTAGTATGTAACTTCACTTATTATAATGCTTAATTATAATGCACAGAATGTGTACTAAATCAAAGACTAAATTATATTTAAAAACTTAAAAGCTCTTTATTTATTCTTTTATTGAGTTCTTTATGTTCTAATATTACTCAGAAATTAACTTCATTACATTCTTCAGTAATTAATGCATTTATAAATGCTGATATTGAAGAGATTTAAGAGAAGAATGATATGATAATGAATAGATTAAATATAGATTTTAAACATGATTCAGAATATAAGAAGCTTAAAATGAAGATTTAAAGAATAAAATATGCAGTTAAGATAAGAAAGAAGATTGTTGTTAAGAGATATGCAGAGAGTGTACATAATGAATATTAATAAATAATTATAGTGTTCTGTATTAAACTTTAACTTTATATGTAGTAATCTTTTTCACAGATCAGAATGTAATGATTGAATAAAAGAAAAATGAAAATACTACTTAACAAAATAACTTAATTATAATTATTAAAGAAATATAAGCTCTGTATAAGCTTCTTAAAGCAAAGAATGCTTTTTCAATAATTAAAAAAAGATATATTAACTTTATTTGACATTTAGTCTGTGCTGATATGATTAGATTGAAAAAGTAGACAAATATATTTAAAGTTGTTGAAATAATTATTTAAATGAAGTAGTTAAGCATTAAGAATAAATCATTTAATTTAACAGCTATAAATAACTTATTATAGCTGAAAATAAGAATTCAAATCTTATTATACAGATTTTTAATAGCAGCATATTTGATTAAGAGCATATAGCAAACTAAAAGAATAGACTGAGTGCACAGATTGTCTATAGATCATGTAAATCAGAGTTGAGTCTGAGTATTGAGTTGAGTTAAGCTAACTTTTATTTAGCTGAGTTAAGTGTAAGTTAACTTAACCTGATCTGCATAGAGTCATGAGTTTTTCATGAGTTATATATAGTCTTAGTAAGCATGTGTATGCGCTTAGTAAGCACATACACATGCTTACTAATGTGTGTTTCTAACACACACCTTCACAAAAAGTCATGATTTTCATAACTTATTCAGTAATATATCTTGTGACTGTGTAATTTATCCCTATATGGCTAGTTAAGATGT
>JAABUJ010004011.1_pt1 | contig 15884 bp, 16 predicted proteins | sample 5559131 | NCBI WGS metagenome assembly JAABUJ01 (sample SAMN10711875, study PRJNA513366) | rock metagenome | isolation source: Antarctica rocks | place: Antarctica: Victoria Land, Mt New Zealand nord | collected 2016-01-07 | reverse complement strand
CTTCTTCGCCAAGCTCAAGCAGTTCCGCGCCATCGCAACCCGCTACGACAAAACTGCCCGGAACTTCCTCGGCGGCATCCATCTCGCCGCCGCCCTGACCTGGCTCAATTGACGACACGCCCTAGTAATAATAACAGAAATAAGCGCAGCAATCAGGCCATATTCCAGCGCCGTCACTGCCCGGCGATCGGTCTTCAGCTGCAGCCAAGTTGTGATGTATTCGATCATTTGCTTAGTCCCTCTTCCAGGTCGACGGGATGCGCCTTGACCCATGTTGCGGATGCGGCGTTCTGCCGTCAGACTTGCGACCTACTTGACGGCGCAAGACCCAACTTAACCACACAGATGTTTGCAACTGCTTAACGCGCGAGCGAAACGACCTGGGAACAGCCTCACGATGGGCGCCGAGCAGGTCGAGAGGATCTCCGGGTTTCGCAGGCGGCGCGTCGTTGCGCCACAACCACATCGGCGTTCTCGACGAGTGCGCGTTCCACCCCGGACGAAATGCCCCCGGTTCCGGGGAGGCGCAAAGGCCCACCGCAAAACCAAGCCGACCGCATCCATCTCGACGGCGCGCCCGCAAGCGCAGTAGAACAGCCCCGCGTTCCGGAGCAGCCTCGATGATGTATCGCGAATACCAGCAGATCAGCCGCCGCAAGTCGCGACAGATCCATGTCGGGCGGGTCCCGGTGGGCGGCGACGCGCCGGTCACGGTGCAGACCATGACCAACACGCTGACCACCGACGTGGCCGGCACGGTGGCGCAAATCCGCCGGTCGGAGAAGGCGGGGGTGGACATCGTCCGCGTGTCCTGCCCCGACCAGGAGAGCGCGCTGGCGTTGAAGGACATCGTCGCCCAGGTCGACGTGCCGATCGTCGCCGACATCCATTTCCACTACAAGCGCGCCATCGAGGCGGCCGAGAGCGGGGCGGCGTGCTTGCGCATCAACCCCGGCAACATCGGCAGCGCCGAGCGCGTCCGCGAGGTGATCCGCGCCGCCAAGGACCACAACTGCTCCATGCGCATCGGCGTTAACGCTGGCAGCCTGGAGCGGCACCTGCTGGAGAAATACGGCGAGCCCAACCCCGACGCGCTCGTCGAGAGCGCGCTGGAGCATGCCAAAATCCTGCAGGACAACGACTTCCACGAGTTCAAGATCAGCGTGAAGGCGTCCGACGTGTTCCTCGCGGTCGCCGCTTACACGCAACTGGCCGAGGTCTGCGACCACCCGCTGCACATCGGCATCACCGAGGCGGGCAGCAAGCGCGCCGGCACCGTGAAGTCGTCCATCGGCCTCGGCAGCCTGCTCTGGGCGGGCATTGGCGACACCCTGCGCGTGTCGCTGTCGGCCGAGCCGGAGGAGGAGGTGTTCGTCGGCTGGGACATCCTGAAGTCGCTGGGCGTGCGTCACCGGGGGGTCAAGATCATCTCGTGCCCGAGCTGCGCGCGGCAGGGCTTCAACGTGATCCAGACGGTGCAGACCTTGGAGGAGCGGCTGGCGCACATCGAGACGCCGATCACGCTCTCGATCATCGGCTGCGTGGTGAACGGCCCCGGCGAGGCGCTGATGACCGACCTCGGCGTGACGGGCGGGGGCGACGGGAAGCATATGGTGTATGCCGCCGGGAGGACCGACCACCGCATGGCCGGCGAGGGCATGGTGGACCACATCGTCGACCTGGTGGAGCGCAAGGCGGCCGAGTTGCAACTGTAGCCCAAGGTCGCCGCGGAATAAGGCGGCCGACCATTCGCGTCCGGTGAAGATCGTCGGGCTGACGGGCGGGATCGGCATGGGCAAGTCGACCGCTGCCGCCGCGTTCGCCCGCGCCTGCATCCCCGTGTTCGACGCCGACCACACGGTGCACCGGCTGCAAGCCCGCGGCGGCGGCGCGGTGGCGGCAATCGGCGCGGCGTTCCCCGGCACCGTCCACGACGGCGCCGTCGACCGCGCCCGGCTGCGCGAGGCCGTGTTGCACGACCCGATCGCCCTGCGCCGGCTGGAAACGATCCTGCACCCGGCGGTCCGGCGCGAGGAGCAGCGCTTCCTCGCCCGCGCGCGCCGGGCGGGCAAGCGCGCGGCCGTGCTGGATATCCCGCTGCTGCTGGAAACGGGAGGCGAGCGCCGGGTCGACTTGGTGGTGGTGGTCTCGGCCCCGCGCACGGTGCAGATTGCGCGCGTGCGGCGGCGCGGACGCATGAGCGAGGGTCAAATTACCGCCATCATCGCCCGGCAAATGCCAGATGTTGAAAAGCGCCGGCGGGCCCATGTCATTGTCCGCACCGGCTTGTCCCGCTTCGCCTCGCTCCGCACCGTGCAACGTTTGATCGTGAAACTGCTGGCATGACCCGTTCCATCCTGTTCGACACCGAGACCACCGGACTGGACCCGTTGCTGGGCGACCGGGTCATCGAGGTCGCCGCGATCGAACTGTTCCGCGACCTGCCGACCGGGCAACGCTTCCACTGCCTGGTCGACCCGGAGCGCGACGTGCCCGAGGAGGCCAGCCGCGTCCACGGCCTGACCCGCGCCGACCTCGCGGGGAAGCCGCGTTTCGCCGATGTCGCGGACGAGTTCCTGGCCTTCATTGGCGATGATCCCTTGATCGCGCACAACGCCGGGTTCGATTTCGGCTTCATCGACGCCGAGTTGGCCCGCATCGGACGCCCGGCGCTCGGCCGCCACCGCATGGTCGACACGCTGGCGATGGCCAAGCAGCGCTTCCCCGGCCTGCCCAACAGCCTGGACGCCCTGTGCCGCCGCTTCGCCATCGACCTCAGCGAGCGGACCACCCACAACGCCCTGCTTGACTGCCGCCTGCTGGCGGAGGTGTACCTTGAGCTGACTGGCGGACGCCAGCGGGGCCTGTCGCTGCCGGAGGACGAGCAGCGCCCGCCGGTCGTCAGCTACCAGCCGGTGCGGGCCCGGACGCCGCGCCCGGTCGTGGCCAGCCCGGCGGAGTTGGCCGCCCATGCCGCGTTCCTCGCCGGAGTGCGGGAGTCGCTGTGGCTGGCGTGACGCGGCAGGCTGCGTCGGCGGCCTTGGTGGTCGCCACCGTGCTGGTCCTGCTCGTGTTGGCCATCCTGCTCACTCATCGCGTTGGCCAGTCAGTGGACGAGCTCCAGGATTTGAGCGAAAGCGCCGACCAGGTCGGCGACTCGGCCCGTGGTTTGCTGCAGGCCCTGGTCGACGCCGAAACCGGGCAGCGTGGCTATCTGCTGACGACCCAACCGGCCTACCTCGAACCCTACTGGACCTCCCGGCAGCGGGTCGACCGGACCCTTGCGGACCTCGGCACGCTGGCCGTGCGCCTGGCTTGGCTGCGCGCAGACGTGGACGCGCTGAAAACCTACGCCGGGCAGAAATTGGCCGAGCTGGACCAGACCGTTACATTGGCGAGCGGCGGCAACCGCGAGGCCAGCTTGGCGATTATCAACGGCAGTGTCGGCAAAGCCACGATGGATGCTGCGCGCGACGTCATCGCGCGCGTGATGGCGCACGCCGGGCAGGAACGCGACGAGCGTATGGGGCAGGCGAAGGAGCGGGAGCGGGCGGCCAACCTCGGGGCGCTTGCGGCCGCGGTCGGCGGCATCCTGCTGCTCGGCACGGCGACGCTGGCGCTGCTGCTCGGCCAAGCCCGCCTGACGCGGGGCCAGGCACGCGAGAGGCTGCAACTCGAGCGCTGGCAAGGCACGGTGGAGAGCCTGCGCGACGGCATCGCGGTGTTCGACGCGCAGGACCGGCTGCTGCTGTGGAACCAGCGCCTGGCGCCGATCTCCGGCCTGCCGCCCGACCTGCTGCGCTCTGGCACGCCGTTGGCAAGCCTCGTCGCTGCCGGGTCCGAGTGGCAACCGCCTTTGCTGTCCGGCGAGCGGCCAACGCCGGGCGGCGACAGCCTGGTGGGAGAGGTCCGGCATGACGGCCGGGTGCTGGAGGTGTGGCGCAGCGCGCTGCCCGAAGGTGGCCAAATGCTGGCCGTCGCCGACATCACCCGCCGCGTCCAGGCGGAGGCCATCGCCCAGCAGGCTCAGAAGATGGAAACGCTTGGACAGCTGACCGGCGGCGTCGCGCACGACTTCAACAACCTGCTGCAGGTGATCTCCGCCAACCTCGAATTGCTCGCCGACCGGCTGGATGGCGGCGAGTGGATGCGCATGCGGGTGGCGGCGGCGATGGAGGGGGTCAGCCGCGGCGCCCGGCTGACTCGCCATCTGCTCGCCTTCGCCCGGCGCCAACCGCTGACGCCCGAGGCGATCGATCCGGCGCGCCTGCTGTCCGGGCTGGACGAGATTTTACGCCGCACGCTGGGCAGCCGCATCGAACTGGAACTGGTGATCGCGGGCGGGCTGTGGACCCTGCAGGCCGACGCGCAGCAGCTGGAAAGCGCGGTGTTGAACCTGGCGATCAATGCCCGCGACGCGATGGAAGAGAACGCGCAGGCGGGCGCGGGCAAGCTGACGATCGAGGCTCGCAATGCCGACCTCGACGATGCCTACGCCGCCGCCAACGCCGAGGTCACGCGCGGGCAGTATGTTGTGATCGCCGTGACCGATACCGGCTGCGGCATGACGGCCGCGCAGGCCGCGCGGGCGATCGAACCGTTCTACACGACCAAGCCCGAGGGCAAGGGCACCGGCCTCGGCCTGTCGATGGTGTACGGTTTTGCCAAGCAGTCGGGCGGCCATTTCAAGCTGTACAGCGAGCCGGGCTACGGCACGACCGCCCGCCTGTACATCCCGCGCACGATCGGCGAACCGGACACCCGTGCGGCCAGCCAGGCCAGGGCGGCGCGCGCCCAGGGCGAGGTCGTGCTGGTGGTCGAGGACGAGCCCGGCGTGCGCGGCTCGGTCGTCCAAACCTTGCGCGGGCTGGGTTACGTCGTCCACGAGGCGGCCGACGCATCGGCCGCGATGCGGATGCTGGAGCACGGCCTGCGTCCCGACCTGATCTTCACCGACGTGATGATGCCCGGCCCGCTCGGTTCCCGCCAAATGGTGACGCGGGCGCGGGCCATGACGCCCGGCGTGGCCGTGGTGTTCACCTCTGGGTACACAGAGAATTCCATCGTGCACAACGGGCAGCTCGACCCCGGCGTGCAGTTAGTCAGCAAGCCGTGGCGGATTGACGAGTTGGCGGGCCGGTTGCGCAGCGCGTTGCACGAGGCGGCACTGATCCGGCGCGACTTGGCCGCGGAACCTGCCCGCTTGCGGGTGCTGCTGGTGGAAGACGAGACGCTGGTGCGGATGACCACGGCCGAGATGCTGGCCGACTTGGGACACGAGGTGCTCGAAGCCGCGACGGCCGAGGAAGCGCTAGACCAGCTCGATGGCGCCGTGGATCTCGTGATCACCGATATCGGCCTGCCCGGGACGGATGGCCTGACCCTGGCCGCCACCGCCCGGCAACGCGCGCCGGCGCTTCCGGTGATCGTGGCGACCGGCCAGTTGCCGCCCCGCGACACGAATGGCTTCGTATGGCTGGCCAAGCCCTACAATGACCAGACCTTGCAGGCTGCGCTGGCTGAAGCGACCGAAACGCAGCCCGGCTAGACGATCGCCGGAGCCGCCGCGTCCGGCTGGGCGCGGCGCGCTTGCCACAATGCCACGAAGTCGATCGGCTGCAGCAGCACCGGCGGGAAGCCGCCATCGCGGGTCACGTCGGCCAGGATGTTGCGCGCATACGGGAACAGCAGCCGCGGGCACTCGATCAGCAGAATCGGCTCGATGGAAGTGTCGGGGATGCCGGTCAGCGTGAAGATGCCGGCGTAGGACAGTTCGGCGATGAACACGGCGCGGCCAGCGCCGGCGCCGTTCTGGCCCTCGGCTGCAGGCGCCTCGGTCGCTTCCGCGCGCACCACCAGCACGACCTCGAACACGCTCTGGCCGTCCTGAATGCGGCGGGCCTGGACGTCGAGGTTGATCTGCACGTTGGGCTGGCTGCGCAGGGTCGAGAAGATTTCCGGGGCGCCCGGCACCTCGAACGAGAGATCCTTGACGAACTGGATGTTGACGACGAGCGGCGGGGTTTGCTGCCCGGCAGCTGGGTCCCCCTGTGGGGCGGGCGACGTCTCGGACATGGCGGTCTCCTGGTTGCTCCCGCCGGGGCGGGCGTGATGACGGCGCGGGTAGCACGGGAAGGCTGCGGCTCGCCAGGGGTTAGGGACGCCAGACGATCTCTGCCGGGGCCGGGGCGGTCGGGTCGGCGCGAATCCATTCGCCATTGCCCACGCTGGTTCCGGTGAAGGCCAGGATGAACCCCCAGTGGCTGATCACCAGCGTGTCCTGCCAATCGGGCCGCACGGCCATTTCGGTGCGGAAGCGGGCGGCGCGGTCGATCACGTGCGCCTCCGGCTCGTGCTGGGTCGGCCACCAGACATCATCGATGGCCGAGAAGTCGTGCCCGGGCCAGGCTTTTGCCAGGTCCTGCACGGGGCTGCCGATGTCGCACTTGAAGGCGTAACGCTCCCGCACGGCGGCGGTGACCAACACCGGCAAGCCGAGCGCCCGCGCAACCGGCTCGGCCGTTTGCAGGGCGCGCGTGTAGGGCGAGACGACGATGCGGGCGATCCGTTCCGCGGCCAGGCTCTGCGCCGCCTGCTCCGCCTGGGCGTGGCCGAGGAGGGTGAGTTTCGGGTCCTCGATGCCCGGGTCGCGCCGGGTGGCGCTGAAGTGCAGGTTGAACTCGCTTTGGCCGTGACGAAGGAAGATCATGCGGCGGCTTAGCCCGCGAGCCCCCCAATCGCAACGCCGCGTTGCTTGCGGGGCTGCGGCACCCTAAATGAGACGAGGGACAGACGGAGTCCGCTGTGACCACGATGATCTCGGAAGTCTACGATACGTTCATGTCGGCCGGGGTGGACGAGTGGCACTCGCGCAAGGCTGCAGAAGCCGTGGCGCAGGCGGACACGAAGTTTGCGGCGGTTGATCCGAAATTGGCGTCCATCTCCGGCGAACTCGTGTTGCAGCGCTGGATGCTGGTTGTCGTCCTTGCGTTCCTGTTCGCCATCGTTGTCAAGCTGTTCGTACATTGGGTAGTGTCTCAGTATCGAATTAGAGACATTTGAACGCATTGATATCTCTAAGTTTCTCACTGGCAAAAAACTCAAACTGACCCACTACCGTACATTGACGCCTACACGAACCAAGGCGCCTCGATCCTCGATTGCACCTCGTAGCGCCAAAGGAGCTTCCCATGGGTAGCGGCGGATTTCCACTCGACCTCGTGCTGTTCGGCATGATCGCGGCGTTCCTGGTGCTTCGCCTCCGCAGCATCCTGGGCCGGCGCGACGGGCTCGAGCCGTCCCAGCCGACAGCACGGCCAGGCGCGCGCGCCGTGGGTCCGATCATCGACGCGAAGGTCGAGCCGGCCACGCCCGCCACCCGTCCAGTGCCGGACCTAGCCAGCCCGGCGGGCCAGACCCTGGCTAGAATGCGGCAGGTGGACCGAGATTTCGACCCGCAGCACTTCCTCGCCGGCGCCGAGGCTGCTTTCCGCCTGATCGTGACCGAGTTCGCCGCTGGCCATCGCGACGCCCTGCGTCCGCTGCTGGCAGACGACACCTACGCCGCGTTTGCGGGCGTCATCACCGCCCGCGAGGCCGCTGGCGAGGTGCAGACCACTGAAATCCGCAGCTTGCACGAGATCGCCATCCAGGACGCGTCGCTGCGCGGGACCATCGGCGACATCACGGTGCTGTTCGTGTCCGACCAGGTGAGCCAACTGGTGGACCGCGAGGGTAAATACGTATCCGGCACCGACGCCGTGACCGAGTTGCGCGACCTTTGGACGTTCGAACGCGACCTGTCCGGCAACGACCCGGCCTGGCGCCTCACGCAGGCGCGCTCTGCCTGAACTCATTGGCTGACGCGGGACGGCATTCGCTCCACTGCGGCGACTGCCTGGATGTCCTGAGCGCAATGCAGCCGGAATCGGTCGACGTCGTCGTGACGTCGCCGCCGTATAACTTGGGTATCAGCTACCGGCAGTACCACGACAGCCGGGCGGAAACGGACTACCTCGACTGGATGGTGGCGGTGGCTTGGGCGCTGCGCCGGGTCATGCGGCCAGGAGCGTCGTTCTTCCTCAACATTGCCGGATCGTCGACCCAGCCCTGGCTGCCGTTTGAACTGATCGTGCGCTTGCGGACGGTATTTGCGCTGCAGAACCACATCATCTGGGTGAAGTCGATCGCGATTGGGGACGACAGCGTGGGCCACTACAAGCCCGTTCCCGGCCCGCGCTTCCTGCACCGCAACCACGAGCACCTGTTCCACCTGACGCTGTCCGGCGACGTCCGGCTGGACCGGCTGGCCGTGGGTGTTCCGTTCAAGGACAAGTCCAACATCGCCCGGCGCGGCCACGCGCAGGATTTGCGCTGCCGAGGGGACACCTGGTTCGTGCCGTACGCCACGGTGCAGGACCGGGCGCAAAAATTTCACCATCCCGGCACGTTCCCAGTCGAACTGCCCCGCTGGTGCATCCGCCTGCACGGCCAGCCCGGCGCGGTCGTGCTGGACCCGTTCGCCGGCGCCGGCACGACCCTGCTGGCGGCGGAGGCGGAGGGCGCGCGAGGGATCGGGATCGGGATCGACCCGGCCTACGTCGAAACCGCCCGCCTCCGCCTGGCGACCGCGGGCGTGACGGTCCGCATGGACGCGGCTCCGGCAGACGTCTAACCTTTTTCCCATGCAGCCCCGCGTCGCCCTGTTCGTCACCTGCCTAGTCGATCTGCACCGCCCCACCGTCGGGTTTGCCGCCATCCGGCTGCTTGAAGCGGCGGGCTGCCAAATAGAGGTGCCGCGGCAGCAGACGTGCTGCGGGCAGCCGGCCTATAATTCTGGAGACCGCGCGACGGCGCGCGACATCGCCCGGCAGATCATCGACGCGTTCGCCGGATACGACTACGTGGTCGCGCCGTCCGGTTCCTGCGCCGGCATGATCAAGCACCACCTGCCGCATCTGTTCGACGACGACCCGAACACGCGGGCGAAAGCCGACGAACTCGCCGCCCGCACGCACGAGCTGATCGGCTTCCTGGCCGACGTGATGCACGTGAAGGGCGTCGATGCGTCCTACGCCGGCCTCGTCACCTACCACGACAGCTGCTCCGGACTGCGTGAGATGGGACTGAAGGAGCAACCGCGCCGGCTGCTGGAGTCGGTCGCCGGGCTGACCTTGACGGAGATGGCCGACCCGGAGGTGTGCTGCGGTTTCGGCGGCACGTTCTGCGTCAAGTATCCGGACATCTCGACCCGCATGGTGTCCGACAAGGCGCGCGACGTCACCGCCACCGGCGCTGCCACATTGCTGGCGGGCGATCTCGGCTGCCTGCTGAACATGGCCGGACGCTTGCACCGTGAGGGTAGCCCGGTCGCCGTGCGGCACGTCGCGGAGGTCCTGGCTGGGATGACGGACGATGTTCCGCCCATCGGCGCGCCACGAAGCTTTCTGAAACCTTCCAGCCAAACTGCCGGCACTGCTCCAGCAGCGCCGCCCTGACGCCGGCGGCCGGCACCGTCATCATCACGGGCGGCTCCTCCGGTCTCGGTCGGTGCACCGCGGCCGTCTTCGCACAGCACGGTTGGCGCGTGGGATTGATCGCGCGTGGCGAGGCTGCGCTGGCCGCTGCTGCCGCCGCCCTGAGGGAGACGGGCGCACAAGCCGCCACCGCCGTCGCCGACGTGACGGCCAGCGCGGCCCTGCGGGATGCGGCCGATGCCATCGTGACCGAGCTCGGGCCGCCCGATGTCTGGATCAACTGTGCGGGCAACGGCGTCTACGGCCGGTTCACCACCGTGCCCGAGGCGCAGTTCGACCGGGTCACCGCGGTGACCTATGGCGGCACGGTGAATGGCTGCCGCGTCGCCCTTGCGCTAATGGGGCCGCGGCAGCGAGGCACGATCGTGAACGTGTGCTCCGCGATGGCCTTCCACGGATTGCCGCTGATGAGCTCCTATGCCGGGGCAAAGGCTGCCGTGCGCGGGTTCGCCCAGGCGCTGCAGGCGGAGCTTCGGATGGAGCGCAGCCGCGTTCGTGTCTGCACGGTGTTCCCACCAGCCGTGAACACGCCGTTTTTCTCGCACGCCGTATCCCATATGGGCTGGCCCGCGCGGCCGGCGCCCCCGTCTACCAGCCGGAGGTGGTGGCCGTGGCCATTCACCTGGCCGCGATCCGCGGCCGGCCGGAGGTGGTGGTGAGCGGGACAGCCGTGGTGTTCTCGCTTGCCACCCGCGTCTCGCCGCGGCTGATCGCGTTCATGATAACCCTGTTGGGTTTTGACGGTCAGCTGACCTCGGACCCAGACGCTGCCCGGCTGCAGCGGCCGACCCTGTTTTCCCCATCGGCCGAAGCCTCCCCGGTCCATGGGCCGTTCGGCCGCCATGCGAGGCGGCGCAGCTTGCAGGTCTGGCTCAGCCGCCACCAACGGAGATGCATGTGCGTGGGCGTGCTGGCCGGTGTTGCAACCACTTGGGTCATGGGCCGGCTAGCGCTTCCGTAGCGGCCCAGGCTCGCTCGACCAGCTTCACGTCGAGCGCCCGGCTGTTGGGCCGAACCGCTTTCCGCTTCTTCACGTAAACCCCCGTGATCGTCGCGAACTCCGGCGACAGCGCCACGTGCAGCGGCGTGTCGGCGCCCTGCTCCTCCGTCAGCAGGAAAGGCGCCATGCCGCGCCACGCCAACCCGATCACGCCGGGCGCCCGCACCAGCCCGGTCGCCACCGCGCCGGGGTGCACGACGTTGGCCACAACGCCCGTGCCTTCCAGCCGCCGCGCCCAGCCGAAGGTCGCCATCATTAGCGCCAGCTTGGACTGGCTGTAGGAACGGACCATTCCCCAGCGGCGCTTGCCTTCCAAATCCGCCGGATCGATCCGCGCTCGGTCGGAAGTCGAGGAGCCGATGTTGACGACCCGCGCGCGCCCGTCCGAGGCGGCAGCGCGCAAGGCCGGCAGCAGCGTGCGCGTCAAGACGAAGGGGGCAAGATGGTTGACGGCGATCACCCGCTCGTGCCCTTCGGCGGTTTCCTCCCGCCGGGCGCAGAACACGCCGGCATTGTTCACCAGCACATCGATCGCCGGGTGACGCGCCTCGATTCGAAGGCCCGCCTGCCGGGTGGCGGCCAGCGAGGAGAGATCGGCGATCACCAATTCGAGCGGAGCCGAGGGCGCCCGCGCGCCGATCCACGCCAGCGCGTCATTGCCGCGGGAGCGATCGCGGCCTACTACGACCACGGCATGCCCGGCCCGTGCCAGGCCGAGTGCGATCCAGCGGCCGATTCCGCCGGTGGCGCCGGTCACGACGCTGACGGGCGAGCGAGGTGTTTCCGAGGGCATCGACGCCGAACCTAGCATGAGCAGCGGGAATTAGCAGGCGTTTGCAGCCACGACGGCTGCCAAGCGCTCCTGCAAGCGGGCGCGCAACCCGAGGCGCACCGACTCGGCGCTGAGGCAGGGCCTGCCGGCGGCGAGCCGGGTCAGCATCCGGCTGGTTCGCGCGGGGCTGAAGCCGAGAAAAGGGTGCGTCCAGCTCGATCGCCTGACCGCCTGCTTGGCGAGGTTGGCCAGCGTCGGCGTGTTTTTGGGCCCGGCGAGCCCAACGCGCTCCTCGAAGTCCCGTAGCGCCGCGTCCACGTCCACGGTGAACGTTTCGCCATATCGCCCGCCACCCCGGCCGAAGGTGAGAACCTGGCAAGGGCTCGGCGGCCGGATGGGGGTCAGGTCGAATTCGAGGCCGAGCGACATCGCCCAATCGACTCATTTGGTGCTGCTGAAGTTCTTCGACGTGGCGAAGGCGATCCAGGGAACGCCGTAAGTGTCGGCGATGATGGCGCCGTGCATGGCCTCCGCCAACACCAGGTCCGCCCGGGCGATGCGCTCGACCACAAGGCGCGGGTTGGCGCGGGGATCGATCAGTTCGAACCCGGTCTCGGCGGCGACGGCGGGCCAGCCCGGATGGTCCAAAGTCTCCCAGTGCGGGATGATGACGGTGCCGCCGCCCCCGGCCCCCATCGCCGGAAACCCGTCCACCAACGGTGTGAGGACCGCGCCATCGGTGATCGCAAGGTCGGCCGAAACCCCAAGCAGGCGCGCCGAGATCGGGCCGCGAACGCACCAGTAACGCACCGCCTGGTCGCGCCATCGGTCGAGCCGGTTGTTGCCGATCCCGCTGCCGAACACGTGCAGGGTGCGGACGCCTGGCACGGGCATGCCAATCACCGTGCCGATTCCGAGGAAGCCATCCTCGCTGTTTCCGTCGAACAGGTCAGGCGCCAGGACGGGCCAGAGACAGGCGTTCAGGTCATCGCCGAAATTGGGCGTCCGGCCGTGGTAGGAAATGAGCTGCATCGGGGACCCTCGGTGGCGTTCAGCCAGCGATGTGGTCGCCGGCCCGTAGCGCGAGGGCGATGATCGTGAGCCCGGTGTTCACGGCGCCCGCTGAGGGCCTCGACTTTGCCCATATCACGGGATTGAGAGGTTAAGCTCGGCTTCAGAATGGGATTGCTTGCCGCCATCGCAATCCATCAAGCGTCCGGCATGTTGAGGGCTGCTGTATCAGCATAAACCCCGCAGGTCCGCCATGGTCCGACCCGACCTTCATCTGCCACCTCGTTTCGTCGCAGGGGTCGCGCCCTTTCTGGCCACGTTTTCCCGCTGGACCCGCTCCACAACGGCCGCCTTGGCCGTGGGTGCAGTGCTGGCGGTCGGACCGCGCACCGTCACGAACTGCTTGCGCGCCTTGGGCTTGGCTGAGCACCCGAGCTTCACCGCCTTTCATCGCGTGCTCAACCGCAACACCTGGTCCGGCTTGGCGCTGGCCCGCACGCTGCTACGCATGGTCGTGACCACCTTCGTGCCGTCGGGGCCGGTTATCATCGGCGTGGACCACACGCTTGAACGCCGCCGAGGTCCCCGCATTGGACCGGCCGGACGTTTCTACGACGCAAGCCTGCGTGCGGACATGCCAAACCCAACCAGCCGCGGCCTGCGCTGGCTGAGCGCGATGGTGCTGGTGCCTGTGCCGTTCGCTGGCCGCATCTGGGCGTTGCCGGTGCTGACAGCATTGACCCCAAGCAGGAGTTGGTCCGAGCAGCATGACCGCCGTCACCGTCTTGTGACCGAGTGGGCGCGGCTGATGCTGCTCGCCATCCATCGCTGGCTGCCAGGTCGGCCCATCGTCCCAGTTATGGACGGCGAGTTCGCCGCACTTGAGTTTCTGCACGCCCTGCGCCTGTCCATGGCAGTGATCATGCGGATGCGGAAAGACGCGCGCTTGTTCGATCCGCCTCCGTGCCACGACGACAAGCCCGGACGCGCGCCCCGCAAGGGCAAGCGCCAACCGTTGCTGTCCGAGCGTTTGCCCGATCCCGCAACGCACTGGCAGCGGATCGTGCAGCCGAGCCGCACCACTTGGCGCAACGCTGGCTGGATCGAGTACGCGCACGGCACGGCGCTGTGGCACCACGGAGGCAAGCCGATCGTGCCGATCCTGTGGGTGCTGGTCCGCTATCCCGATGGCCGGCGCGAGCTGGAAGCCTTCCTGTGCACGGACACGCAGGCCGACCCCCGCGACGTGCTGGACTGCTTCACCCGGCGCTGGGCCATGGAAACCACGTACGAAGAAGCTCGCGCCCACCTTGGGATGGAAACGCAGCGCCAATGGTCCGACCCCGCCGTGTTCCGGACGACCCCGCTGCTGCTTGGGCTCTACAGCGTGGTCACGCTCTATGTGCAGCAGAATGCCGAGCGCTTCGCACTCTCGCCACGCAAGGCGGCCTGGTACCCGAAACCGGCTCCGACCTTTGCCGACGCCCTCGCGCGCCTACGCCGGCATCTCTGGTTTAAGCGTATCGTCATGTCGGCCAAAACCACTGACGTGACGGAACCGATCACTCCGGAACTGCACGGCATCCTCGACGCCGTATGCTACACACCGTGACGGTGGACTTCGACCGGTTTGGCCTGAGGAAATGGGCAAAGTCGAGGAGGGTAGGATGGACGCATCGACCACGAACAGCCCCTGGATGCCATGCACCTGGCAGTTCGGATCGGCAACCGAAGTCGCCGGGTCGTCGCCGAAACGGGCGGTGCCGACCTCGTGCCATTGATACGGCGGGCGTCGCCGCGCCAGCGCCCGGTAGCCCGCGCGGTGGAAGGCGCCGAGCGCCAGGGTGCGGAGCCGGGCAAAGGTTTTAGGGTTGGGAATGGCGTCGACGCGCGTGGACGTGCCGTCGTCCTTGAAGATGAGTCCGGTGTCGCGGCTGGGCAGCGCTTCGGTCATGTAGAAGCAGGTGATGGCGTGGTGGCCGACGAAATGGGCGATCGGACGGATGGCGCGGGACGCACCCTCCCAGAACGGCGTTTGTCCACCGGTCTGGATGACGCCCACCGGATACGGCCAATCCGGCGCGCCGTCGTAGTAGTCGTTGATGGCGAAGCTTTTGGTATGCGTGGGCGGCAGGCTCCGCCAGCTCACGAACGGAAAGATCATGCCGACGGAATGGGCGCCGAGGTATCGCCCAAGCGCGCCGCCGGCGTTGCCCAGGCCCTCCGGATGGCGGCCGGTGCGGGATTTGCGCAGCAGCATCGCCGAGCCCGGCAGCCCGGCGCAGACCGCGACGGTGTCGGACTGCACGCGATGCTCGATGCCGTCCTGCCGCAGCACGACGCCCGTGGCCCGTGCGCCGTCACTGTCGGTGACGACTTGGAGGCAGTCGGTCAGGGTGGCCAACTGGACGTTGCCGGTGGCCAGCGCCGGGCGGAGGGCGGCGGTTTCCGCGTCCATCTTGGCGTCGAGCTGGCAGTAATGCGCGTCGCACGTGGCACACAGGACGCAGGGTCCGCCGGGCCGGTAGTCGATGCCGCGGGGGATGGCCAGACGCCGGCGCCGGATTGCGCCAGGCGTTGCGCCAGCTTGGCGACGATCGGCTCGCGGGGGATCGGCGGATAGGGGAAGGACGTTGTGCGGGGCGGCTCGCTGGCGTCGCCCTCGGGTGCGCCGTGGACCCGGAACAGCGTCTCGGCCTGCGCGTAGTACGGCTGCAGCGTGGCGTAGGCGATTGGCCAGGCGGGGGACGTGCCGCTTTCGTGCTCGACGGCGCAGAAGTCGCTTTCGCGCAGCCGGTACAGGGCCGAGCCGTAGAACTTGGTTTGGCCGCCGACGTAGGACAGTTGCGCGTCACGGTCTGGCGCCATGTGGTACAGATAGCGGCCGACCGGCGCCGAGGCGTCCTGGCGCTGGGGTTTGAGGAAATCCCCTCGCTCGATCACCAGGACCTTGCGCCCGGCCTGCCCAAGACGTAGGGCGAGCGTGGCGCCGCCGAGGCCGCTCCCGATGATGACGGCGTCGTAGCGCGGCTTGATCTCGGCGGTGTTCGTTTCGGGCAAAGTTGCTCTCAAGCGACTCGGGTTGAAGCGGATATAGGCCGATTGATAAAACTATGATCATCGTGACTTAAACCAAGGCGCGTTGTTAGTCTCGTTAAAACCTCAGCATTTCCACGACGAATGCCAAGCTAACAGGACTATCGTAGATGCGTTTTGGACCTAGGACCAATACGGTTCAGTTAGCGCCGTCAGGTTCCCGGCAATGGTGGGCAAACCGCTTGAAAAGGACCGTCCGACAGTTTAGAAGCGGCCTAACTGAACAGTATTGGACCTAGGACGGCAAAGTTAGCTGGCATGCTTGCTGTTCCAGAGCAGCGAGGTAGCCGTCTGGGTTGCGGCGGAACCGGGTGCGTAGGGTCCGAACGTGGCGCCTCTGGTCGAGACGCTGGCGCATCTCTGCCCATGCTGTCCGATCGGCCCGGCCCAGCGCGGCCGCGGTCGGCGATTGCAGCCGCGTTGCCGCGGCCGCAATTAGCCGCACCTCGCCGCGCAGCACAGTGGCGGG
>JAABUJ010004010.1_pt1 | contig 15903 bp, 6 predicted proteins | sample 5559131 | NCBI WGS metagenome assembly JAABUJ01 (sample SAMN10711875, study PRJNA513366) | rock metagenome | isolation source: Antarctica rocks | place: Antarctica: Victoria Land, Mt New Zealand nord | collected 2016-01-07 | reverse complement strand
ATATTGTAATAAACAACATTAATGTATTTTAATTATTCATATATATATATGTTCTTAATCAGTATCAAAGCAACTTAATTGTCTTTTTTAAACTAAATAAAAAAATCTATCTAATGAGCTTCATTCTTATAAATATTTATATAATATAAATTAACTTTAAAATATTTATCTATATTTATATCTCTCAACATCTGTTCAAGTCATATCTCAGTCTTTATACACATCAACATAATTATGTACTCAATCTTAATAATTAAAATGATAATGAATTTTTATTTTTAATTTATTCACAACACTAATTTATCTTTAAATATATAGATATACTTTAGAATTAATTTCTGATTCTGTTTATCTGATATATAGTTGAAGTTAGAGTATTTAAGTATTGCTTAACTTTTATTAAAATTATATATGATGTTGAGATTAATAATTAATCTTATGTATATTTATAATGCTCTGCAAAATCACTGAGATATTGACTTAATTAATTTAATATAAAGATAATGTTTAACTAAATATAAATTGTTGTATACATTAAACTTTTAATTATCTATTAATACTGTCTTTAATTTATTCATTAATCAGTTAAATTCACAAAATAAAGAGTATTGTATTTATTAAATAAAATATTGATAATTTATGTTTATCAGATTGCATATAAAGATTTTGTAATATTTTATTTATATAATGAGTTTAATTTAAATACAGAGTTCTCATTTTATAATTATATATAACTTAAATATTAAGAATTTTCTGTATCTCTATTAAATTCTTAACTTTAAACATATCTGCAAGAGCTTGCTTAAATCAATGAATATATAATAAATTTATTAAGATCATAATAATATCATTTATATAAAGAAGCAGCATAATTTCTTTAATGCTGTAAAGAAGAAGACAAAGATCAATATTGCTTTAATGAAAATTTAATTTAATTAATTTAATGATACATTATTTATATCAGTTCTGTGTGACTTACTTAAGATCATAAAAACTGCACAGTATGTGCAGAATATAATTAAATGTAATATTGACTTTAAAAAAAGATGTTATATAAAATTTTTTTTTTAAAAAGAATTCTGTAAAGATGTTATTAATATTTATTTAATGACACTTTAAATTCTTAAGTACAATGATGACTAAAAAGACTTGCAGAATATTAAATTTAATAATGAGAATAAAGATATTCTTATATTAACATTATATGTTTATAAGAAGTCTTTTGTCACAAATTTTATTTTAAGCTTATTTAAGAATTCATTAATATTCAGCTTAAATTTAAAAACTTATTTATTAATTATAATGTTGACTTTTCTTAATGATACAGTCTCTTTTCATGTTTCATTTATTGTCAGAGCTGTCAGCTCTGTATAAATAATATTTTTTTAATATTTCTTTTTAAATTGAGTTTCTCACTGCTTCAGCATAGATAATAGATGTAAAAATGTCAGATTTAATTATTATTAAATCTTCTTTGTTTACAGAGAACATCATAAATATTAATATAACTTTAAATATTTTAATTAAAAAATTTATTTATATCTTAATTATTATTGTTGTCTTTCTTTTATTTTAAAATCTCAATGCACAGAAAGATTCTGACTTCTTTAAATGTCATTGTTTTAACTTAATTAATATTTATCTTTTTATTTAACAATTTATCTAAGTTAACTACAGTCAACTTAATTTCATATTATTTATCTTAAGACTTGTTGATCTTAACTGTGATTAAATTAAACTATATCTTACTGTTTTAAGTCATAAATGCTTAATTTAAAATTATAATCTTTATAAAGATTAACTTTTTCTGTAAATATTTAATGAATTTTCTATCTGAAAAAACATTTAATGTTTACTGTTGTAATTTAAAATCAATAATATCTTTCTTTTCACTTTCAGTGCACTTCACAACATAATTTTTAATGATATACTTAAGATCTAAAGCTTAAAGCAGATACTGCTTTATGATTTTCTTAATATAATTTATAAAAACTCTTACTTATTCTTAATTTATGAATTTGTTATATCTATCATTAAATAGTAACTTTAAATTAATGTAACTATAGCATTTACATTTTTACATATAAATGTAATTAATAAATGACTTTACATTAATAAAAGCTTTCTTAGAGATTGTTTATTTATTATTAATTAATGAATTAATTGCTGTTCAATTATAAAAATAAATATCTATTTATGCTATCTGTATTTAGAACTTTATTGATAGCTATATCTTTTTAATTATAATGCACACTGAGTTCTCAGTGATTTAGATGATTTTTTTGACAACATTATTTTAAATTAATATATAGAACACTGTATACTGCAATGTAATGTTAAAGAACTTACATTAATCATTTAAAATAAATTTCAACTTTATTTTATTATTATTTTGCACAGCAAAAATCTTTACATCAATTTGAAGTTCAGTCTTCAATTATTACTTTTGTAATGTTTATAAAACATCATTATATTACTTTAACAGTATTGTTTATATTTTCTAAAAGTGATTATTTATTATCTTTAGAAAATATTGATATTCAGTAAATGACAGAGATAATGAATTATATATATTAATAAAGATAAAAATGAAAATATTAATCTTTTTTTTGTTTACAGTGTAATTTTGCTTATTGATGAACTTAATAAAAGCATAAATCTTATATATATTTTTGCTGTTCTCAGCAATAAAAATTGACTTTTTAAGAATTGTTATTTTGTAAAGATTATACAGCTTTACAGAATTAAAATAAATAAATTATTAATGTTAAAGTCTGTAAATCTTAATTTTTCTATTTAATGATACAGTATTGATATCTAAAAAGTTAATTATAAAATTATGCTTATAAGTCTGATTTTATAAATTTGTATTTAATGCAGCAACAGAAAAGACAGTCTCTGAATATAATGTATATATAATGAATATTATAGTAAATTTACTGAAACTCTTTACAATATATTTAATTATATAGACTTCATCTTGCTTTAATGCTTTTATTATAGTTTTGCTGTACTTATTATATATTTAAAGACTATATTAATTAAAGCTTTTATACAGTTTCATTTTGCACATCTGCTTTTCTGAAAGAAGATTAATCTCAAATTTAAATATATAAAATTTTGAATTCAATTTTATAAAATTTTCTGATCTGACTTACATAATAATTATTTTACAATAATAAAAATATAAATATTCTTCTTTAACTTTAATTTATTGATGTCTTATACATATAAGAAGATCACTGAAGAGTTAAAGTTAATTAGTTATATATAAAAAGAATTTTAAGTCTATAATTTATTTAAATTTAAGCATTTTACTGATAGTCTTCTTAAACAGAGCAGCAATTTTATTATTAACTTTCTTTTTTTTTAATAATTTAAGAAGAAAAAAACAGTGTCATTATTGATTTTTATATTAAAGATTTTATGTCTTTTCTTTTTATACTTAAATTTTAACTTACAGTGTAACTTAATTATAATTAATTTATTCATCATCTTTTAAATATTTTTTTAAACATTAAAAAGACATTTGCAGTTCTGAATGTTATAAATATCTTAATAGAGAAAACACTTAAAGACTTTATAATAAGAAAGTTAATTATTATTAAAGTTAAATAATCTTTAATGATGTTTCTTAATGTTGATTACATAATGATTTAATAAATTACAATTATAATTCATTAAATATTTATCTTTTTACTATTTATTTATTCATAGAGTGCTAACAGTCTTCTTAATATTTAATTATATCTTTTTTTTCTGAAGCTTCTACAGATTTTTTTTAACATTAAGAGAGTTTTAAGCATTAATTACATCATAAATCACAATATATTTATTTAATAATGCTTAAAGCAGTATCTGAAACTGTTGCTTTGACTTAAATAAGTTAATTATATTAAATTAAGTTGCAGCAATTTTTTTATTAAGTTTATTTAGATGAATTCATGCTTCTTTAATAAACATATCTTTTAACATCTTATATTTAATAAACTTTATCAAATATTGTCTTTTCATTGTCTACAATCTTCTTCTTATATTTAAATCTTAAAGCATCTCAAACATTCTTTATACTGATTTTATCTGTCAAATATTCTTAATCATTTACATTAATGCAAATAATAAGTCAATATAAAGTCTTTATGTCAGTTTTCTGACTTTTAAAGTTAAGATTGCTGAAAAGAAATGAGAATGTATTGATAAAAGTATTAATTATTAAGATTTTAATTATATTTTATAAATTCTTTTCTATTAATTATCTCTGCATAAAAGTAAATCATTAATTACAGTTCTTATAAGTAAAAATTAAGATAGATTGTTGCTTTATAAAGAAGTTGTTGAAGTTTATGATGATGATAGTTAACATATAATATAAAAAGTAGATAAAGTAAAATAATGATGTTTATATAGAAGATAATGTAAATAAAACAAAAAAAGTCTTATATCTCTCATTTTGTAAAATAGTAAATGCTTATTTGTTTTAATGATTTATATTAAGTTGCTGAAGAACAATACTTTTAATGAATAACTGTAAATGCTTATTTATCTATTTAATAAAATACATATTAAGCTGCTGAAAATGCTAATTTTGCTTGATAATTTAAGCTTATGTATTTAGTTGCTGCAGATACTTGTTTATTTATTTAATAAGATGCATATTAAGCTGCTGAAAGTGCTGATTTTGCTTAATAATTTAAGTTTATGTATTTAGCTGCTGCAGATGCTTATTTATTTATTTAATAAGATGTATATTAAGTTGCTGAAAATGCTGATTTTGCTTAATGATTTAAATCTACATATTTAGCTGCTGCAGATGCTTATTTATCTATTTAACAAGATATGTATCAAGCTGTCAATACACTAAAAGTATACACTTTTTTTAAGAAGCTTCTTGTTAATTTAGATTTATAATTTATTGAGAGAAAGAAGATATTTATGTTATATTATGCTGTTTAGTGAAACTCTATGACTGTATGTTTATGAGTTGTAATGATTGTCTTAAGAAAATTATTAAGATTAAGAATCATAACTGCAGTTAAAGTGAGCAGAGTCTTCATTTAGTTTCTTTAATGTTAATTTTAATTGATATAAGAGAAGCAGCTAGAATACTGCTTCTTAATAACTGAATTATATTTATTTAATTTGAAAAGAGTTCTAAACAACATTTAAATTTATAGATTGAAGAGATTGTTCATTAAACTGTTAATATAATTATAGATTTATCTTTGTGCAGTGATATGTTATTTATCTCAGTAACATCTGAGAGTTTAGCATCACTGTATATGAAAATTGAATAAGAAATTATTTTTAATTATTTTAATTAACATTACTTTTATAAATTGATCAATGCAGTCAAAAAGACATTTACTGACTGTATCATTCTTCTTAATGAAAACAACTTACTATTTAAGCAAAACAACAAGAAGACAACATAACTGTTAGTAAGATTAACTGTAATAGATAATGCAAAAGTTATGATCTACAATGACATTGTTGAGACACAGAGAAAGTGCAATGTCAGAAGTCAATGCAGCACACTTAAAAAAAGATAAAAAAAGAAATAGTCATAAAATATAAAATTTTAAGTCTGATGAATATAGAAGATTGTCTGCAGAAGAATTGAAACAAGATATATGTAAAATTAAAGCACTTAAATTGAAAGTGTATTGTTCTGTCTTGCAATTTTGACTATGAAGACTTTGTAGACTGAAAGCAATGTTCATAGTGAAAGAAATCTTAAGCTGTTTATCTTGCAACACATTGACATGACAGCTTCATCTAATGCTGTGATTTCAGAGTGTGATTACACAGATTAAAATTGATAGATACAGTGAAATTTAAGCTACACTGTAATAAAGAGTCTGCATCATAATATTTAGTGAATCTTCTTTCTCATCATGCAGATCTCAAGCCTAATCACTTTTTCAAGTGATGTGTATGTTATAAATATCTCATGAACATCAAATCATTGAAACTAGAGATTGAAGACAGTTACAGAAGTAAAGAAACATTAAGTGCTGTAGATAAATTAAAATTAAACAACTTAATGTATCTTAATACTCTCACTTAAATCATTTAAGCTGCAACACAATCAAGATAACTAATAGAATACTGACAATTTTACTTAATTCAGCATACTGCAGTGAGATCTATGCATTTATAAAGACATCTGTGATCAACAATATAGTGAACAGATTGTATATAAATGACTATACAAAATTGAAGACAATGTGATGAAATGCTGTCTTGAATAAGTTCAGCAGCATCAGAATGTCACTTAGATACAGATATATAAAAATGATGTTGACAGCAGTCTGTATCATGTTGCTGCTGCTGTTCATATAAATGTCAATGTCAGTTTAAGCAAGCATCACTGCATCATTAATTCTGTCACTGCAGAAGAGAACAATCTTCTTTTTATTCATCATTAGATTCTTAAGATATACTTGCTTGTCACTAGACATGCATCTTGATCTTACTTAACTAGTCAGAATACTTAGCTTAAGAGCAACAGCTTCAACAATCTCAGCATTATCACTATTGACAATTAAGACAGCAATGTTATGTCTTTGAAGTTCAGTGATGATGAGACAGAAGTCTGAGCACAGAGAGTTAGAGAGATCAAAAGCAGCAATAACTTAATTGTTTATTGTTATACAGAAGATCATAAGATCTTTAGTAAGAAGATCTTAAACTTCTGAGAGATTCTTAGCTGTGACTTAGCAAGTGTTACTGCAGTGAATGCTTACATCATTAAATGTATCATCAACATTCTTATTAAGAACTGATTTATAGTCACTAATCTTAGCAGCATTGATGCTCTTTCTCTTAAGATAAGTTAATATTGCAGCAGAAACAGAATGTTCACTGTTATATGTTAAGTCTAAAGTGATGAATGCAGCAAGCTCTTAATTTACTAAGAGATAGACTTTCTCTGTAATAGACATTTCATCTTGAGTGAGAGTGTCTGTCTTGTCAAAGATAATGTGTAAAATCTTGTGTGCAGTCTCAATTATCATTGTGAATTTGAAGATTACATCATGCTTTGCTGTGACATCTTCAGATATGACAATGATCATGAGCACAGCAAGATTGATTGCACAAGAACAAGAGACAATAAGCACTGAGATTGTATATGTAATTGCATTGATTACTGTGTAGCTGTCATTTTGATTTTACATACAGATGTTAAGAGCAATTCAGATTGCAAAGATTATGATTGTGAGAGTTAAAATGACTAATATAAAGTAACTAACAATAATGTTTATAAGTTCTTAAGTCTTCAGTTTGAAGAACTTTACTTTATCTATCATGATTGTAATCATGCTGATTGTATTATCATTAAATAGATGCATCAAATAAACAATGATGACATCTAAGCTGTTGAGTGAGTCTGCTATGATGAATAAACTCAGAAGCTTTTTGACAGGCAAAAACTCATTAATCATCATAGACTCATCAACTTCTGTAATGCTCAAGACAATTATACTGTTAGTTGTAATGCAGAAGTCTGACATGACTTTAAACAAGTTGCTGTATTGTAAAAGATTAGCATTAATCTTTTCATCATCATGATCATCTACATTACACAGCACAGTCATTTCTGTCTAAAAAGATCTGATAAAGACTGACTTCACTGCTCTCTGTCTTGTAAAAGTGCTCACTCATCATTTAAGTATAATTAAGATGACAAGCAAGATACTGATTTTAAAGAACTCTTCAGTCAATAATGAATGCCTGATAATCTGATAGGCAAAAGAGACAAGAAAGAAGACATATATGATTGAGATGCTGAGAATGATGAGCAAGTTTATCTTTATGATATGAGTAAACATCAGAGCTCTCAATGTGCTGAGATAGAATAGTTCAGCAATGACAATCTACACAATGATGATTAGAGCTAGTGAGACATCACTGTAGATGATAGATTGAGAAGAAAAAGAAGCTTAGATCAGAACAAGAAACAGAAATGATTAGACACACTGAGAGTAATGTAATTTAAGCAGTGATTTAAACATACTTCTTTTCATTTTTAAGTTCTGAGAACTCTTGAGAAACAACAAGCTTCAGAGAGCTGTCTGCACACTTTTTAAGAAGTGCTTTTGCTTTAATAGTTTTGATATCATATGTAATTTGCACAGTCTGATTGTCAGAAGCAATCATTTAAGTAACTTTATTTAGATACTTATGTTCAACAAATGCTTTTGCATTGTCATCAACAATAATGTCAATTTCTTATTTCTCATTGTTCAGTTGTTGACAGATAAAATCTGTAGTCTTTTTAACAGACTTAATTACCTTAACAATCAGACTGAACTTCTCATCAAGATTGAACTTTACTTGAAACAACACAAGACTGATACAAAGATTATGAATCTTAAGAATGCTCTGTAGAGATCTAAAAAGCTTGATTATACAATCAATGCACATAAGTTTCTGAATGTTTAAAACAACATGCTTAAGTAACAAAGCATCTTTCTTAATATTAAAATGATCTGCTATCTGTTTGTTAAATTTGTTAAACACAGAAGTCTTCTTCTTAGAGTGAAAACTGTCAAGTTTCTTCTTAGAATTGTAACAATCAGCTAAGATTTCATTAAAGCAGTTACTCTTTCTCATTGTGTCACAACAATTGCTCTTCTTCTCAGTATCACAGCAGTCAGCTTTTTTCAATACAGAATGATGTATTGTTATCTCAGAATCACAGAATTTACTCTTCTTTGAGAACACTTTAATGTCATCATCATCACAGTGTTTCTTCTTGTCATAAATATCTCTATCTATAGTCTTGCTTAAAACTAACAGCAAATTGTGCTCTCTAACTTTAACTATCATTGATGCAGATTGTCTGTTCTTACAATACAGCTCAAGATTGTGTGCAACAAGCTCTTTACAGATACAGCTTACTTTCATAAAAGTGATGATGTAATGTTTACAGACACTGTGATAATGAGTGCTGCAAGCTTTACATTTGTGCTTGTATATTTAAATAAGAAGAAAAAAAGACTCAGACTTGCTGAAGATTGTTATTTTTGAAATATATTAGTAAAAGTAAAATAATCTATTAAAAGAAGTTCATCATCTTTGTCACTGAAGCAGCTTGATATTTTGATTTCACTACATTGTAAAGTACATTTGTGATGAGCTACAGTCTTAAGACAGCTTTCTATCATTGAAGAATTAGTCAATGAAATGTTCATACTTAAATGATGATAGATATACAATTACAATAAGGCTTCACTTTTAAGCTATTATTACAAAACACTTTCTCAGAATGACATGCTCTGCATGAGGCAAGAGATATTTAAGATAAAGTCATGAGATTAATATGAATGCACAATATACATTTACATAAGTCAGTCATCAACTAAGAATCAGTAACAAAGAATGATGCAGTCTGATTAGTGAAGAGATTATAATATATAAAGTGCAGCAATGTTCAGTGAGAGATGTCATCATTTTTAAGTAAATAAAGTAAGCTTAACTCAGATTTCTAGATCTCTTATCTTCTTAATGAAGTTAAAGTAAGAAGAAGTGAGTCAATTAATGTCAGATAATCTGTCACTAATCTGTTAACTTTGACTAAAATCAATCTTAATGTTAAGAAGAAGTCAGCAAATCTTTGTGTACAACTAAGAACAATAATTCTGCTGTTTCAATTCTTATCATTGTAAAGTGTATCAGATATGTCATTCAATATGAAATTTAAAAACTTAAGTCAATCTTAATGTCTCATCATCATCATCATGATCTCATTCTGCTTCTTTGTCACAGAACTTTCAAGCAAGATCTATTAAAAGACAATAAGAGATTTACAAAATTAATTATGTAATCTATAAACAGTTAAATTTTAAACATACTCACTTACTCTTGTCATTAATATCTTTCATTACATCTAAGATCATCATTCATCTTGTTGTTCTGAATTGACATTTCTAATTAGATAAGTGATTTAATCAGCTTTATAATGACACTTATAGTGATTAAGATTCACTTTTTTATTTTTAATTTATCTTTTAAATTGCTAAAAAACTGTACTTCAGATTTTAGAGTGATCTCAGATCTCTTATAATCTTATATTTAACTAACAACATTCTCAGCTACTGAGTATCTTCTTTAATGATGTTTTTCTCTTAACTCTCAGTGTCAGTATTTTGCTTCAGTTTATTAAGCAATTTATTACATTACAATGTATGTCTCAGATTGTTTAATGAGATTCTGACAACAAAATCAGACTTAACTTCTTCTTTAGATGTCAAAAATCTTAAGATAATTCTTATTATTGAATGCATTGATCTGACATTGAACATTATCAGTGTCTTATTCTTACTCAGTATGCTTAATGTTCTTCATTGACTGCAAAATCACTGACTTATTTCAGAACATAAATATGAGTTAGAAGTGACAGAAGACAGTGAGCAGAACAATAAGAATACTTTAAAAAGAGTATTAAATGATTTAACTACTTAGCTCAGTCTCTATACTGATCTTCTGCAGATTTTTAAGATTTACATTGATTATCATTACTTAAGCATCAGCAGATCAAAGAAAAAGAATTATAATCTTAAAGTTCTTAAAGTTCTCATTCATGTAATTGAAGATACAATCAATAATGTTGAGTGTCATCATATCTGTTCTTGTGATCTAACTCACAAATTATTCAAAAAGATTTTACACAGATTCAGAAGTCAGCACTGATATCACATTAATGATTTTAACCTTCACTATTTCTCTTAATAAATGCAATCATAATCTCTGCAAAGCATTTTTAACACATGTTTAACAGTTAAGAACAGCAGTTCAATTCTTTTAGAGAGTGTTTTACTTGATGTCAATTTAAAGAACATTTAATATAATCTAAAATTAATATAAAGATAAATTAAAACTTTTCAATCAGTACTGACTTTGTTTTAAGATTTCTGACATTGTCTCTGTGCACAAATTACATGCATAGCATCTAAATCAGAGCAAAGTCATTGCTTTAGTGCACATCATGATAAATGACTTCTTTCTTTCAAATTTCATGACACAAGCTAAATGCATCAGCAAATGTCTTCATGCCTATAGCATTCATTTCATTACACTTCAGCCTGAACTCATGAATGATACAAGTGATATTAGTGCAATCATCACACAGAATGAGACTTCAGATTTGTGCACTTGACATGACACTGATTTAACATGTTGCATTGTGTGCAGAACTGATTGTCAGCCATTAATGTGCTGCAACTGAGGCAGCCTTTCAGTATCAGAAAATTTCACTATACAAAGTTAAGAGACTGAAAGATATCAAAGGCTGCACAAAGTTTCTACATGATGTCAGTGATTTCTGAATTGGAGTAAAGCTGTAATCCTGATATGCAGATGAGACTTAGAGCACCTGTCATCTACAGTGAAATGTAAGATGAGCATTGAGCTTCTGAAGTAACTAAAAAGCTACCTAAGCAGGGATTAAAATGATTAAGCGTAAACTGCATCACACTCATGGTAATTTTCTATAAGAATAGTGCAGTGACCTAGAAAATGGCTTTGAGAGTATTCAGATATGCTCAACTTATTGAATGGTGTTGTAGGTAAAGAGTGTGAGGCGTCGAAAAGCGAAGTACCTTCGTCAAATTTCATTACACAGGGTGTTTCATTACGTCGGGATGTGGTTTACTCGCGGAGCTGAACATCAATCTTTGAATACAGAGAAGAATTCCATGGATTAATATCTAAAAGTTCTTGGCTTTGCATTGACAGCTTTGCATAATTATCGAAAATTTCAACATTCTCAGAAAGTGAAGCTGCCCACTAATAGCTCTCTGGCTCGTCTGGGTCTGTCAAATATAATTCACATGTGTTGGAAATATCAGAGAGCCTTTCAAACGGCACTCTCGGCAGGCCGCGAATATCGATAGACCGGAGACGTCGGATAGCGTATAGGTCGTCTTTCAGGAAGGCATACTAGGATCGTAGGCGGTGACGACGTTGTGACAGAACCTTGTTTGGGACGAGTTCGATACCCTCGGTGACAATGTCCGAGACATCGAGCGTGATACCGCATTCATGAAGACGTACCTCCCGTGTCGAATCTTGATAGCTATGTGGCATCAAACACTGGAAGAAGAGGTCTTGCATCTTAGTTGTAAAATCCCCCGCTGTATCCCCAGTGCTGATATAAACGTAGATCGGTTTAAATTGATGCTGATAGCTGTAGTAAACGTCCAAGCATGGACTAATTAGAGCAGGATTCAGGCCAGCATCAGCAGCATGATTAAGCCACGCACGGTCGTGAAAGATATTGTCCCAAAGCCGCCTGTGTTTATCTTGCTTGACTTTTTGGAGCCTGCGTTGAAAAACGGGGCAAAGGTGAATTAGTGGTGAAGGTGGCATTATACCAGCTAACATTCTATACGGTCATCCCGAAAAGAAGAGCTTCCAGCTTTATGAAGATCTCCAATGTATGGTGCAGCCAATTCAGGCTTCCTCGCTTCACGGTCTCCACTTATGGCTTGGCCACAAGTGAGGGGCTGAATCTAGGCGGAAGGAGGCTGAGCCAGGCAGCAGTGCTGATGAACGGTATAAATAACGTGAGCAGCCATAGCCGGGTACGAGACAGCCAGTTTAGGCTCCCACCTGCTGCGCCCCTGCACTGCCCCATAGTGGTCCCTCTTGCTCCCTCGGTGCTCCGTCTTGCTCCCTCGTTGCTCCCCCCTACTCCCTCTGTGCTCCCCCTTGCTCCCTCGCTGCTCCCTCTAAAGCAGCTTTGCTCCCTTTCCTGATCCAAAACGGCAATCTCCAATCCTAAGTTCGGGGTGTATATAATATATATATATATGGCGCCGTTCCACTGCCGAAGCCCCGGAGGCTAACCGAGAAGTCCCCAGGAACCGTACTGCCAGAGTTCAACCAAGCCATCCTCGCGACAGTTCCCGATCCGCCGTCCTCATATTACCCCTCCTCCCTTAATCACTCAAATCCGGATTCGCGACGAACAACCGGACCGCATTCATCGTCATCGTCCGATCATCCACACTCCCCCTCCTCCGCAACTCATCCGCCGTCTTGCTCGCATCGGACCTGCTCTGAGCCACGCTCGGCACAGCCAATCTACCCACGTCGCCAAACTGTCGTTTGCCCGAACTACCGCTGCCACCGGAGGTCGCCCGTCCGGCAGACGGAGGCTGGGGGAAGTAATCATTCGAGCCTCCGGCGGCGGCGCTCCGCTGATGGGCCCCCGGCACCGGCGTTTCGGAAAGTTCAGGGATCTCATCTTCCGGACTACTGCCGTGTCCGCTCGGCGGCGTGCTACCCTGACTGAACCGCCCCGGCAGCCTCGACCCGCCAAGGCGCCTATTACTCGCGAACGAGCTGCGCCCGCTCCCCGTCCCCGTCCGCTGTTGATACTTGGCACTATCAGCGTCCTCGTCGTCGCGGCCTTCGTCGCCGACCTCGCTCGCGCTCAGGCGCATCGGCACCCCTCCACCCACCAGGCTCGCGGGGGTATAGCCGACCGCCTTGGGCGCGCCGTGGTGTCTGATCTTGCTCCTCACGCCCAGACCCCCACTTCCCATGCTTCCGCTCGTGCTGGTCCGGCCTTGGCCGTTGACTTCCATGACGGCGCGCACGCGGGCGGCTTTCTGCAGGGCCAGGATGCGCGGGTCTTCGTGCTGGGACCGGTCGCACCACACGGTCGCTTTCTGTTTGCGCATGAGAGCGACGTAGCCGCATTGCGTGGTGGAGCCGGCGGAGCGGGAGGAGATGCTGCGGCGGAGGGAATTTGACGCGTTCGAGTCTGTCCGGGCGGGCGCGTAGCCGTTGCCGGTGGTGGTGGAGGTTGACGAGGTATTTGAGGGTCTGCGGCGGGTTGCGTAGGAATTGCTGTTGGGCGTGTTCTGATAGGGAGAGGACGAGTAGTAGTTCTGGCTCTGAGTCGAGGCAGTCGAGGCAGGTCGTACTTGGGGGAAGACGGAGGAGGAGGAGGTGCGGCTTCGTGAGTGGGAGGATGTAGAATTCATCGTCTGCTGTCCGGCAGCGGCGTAGTGGGCGTCAGGGACGATCTTGGTCAAAGGTTGGAGATTTGGGTCGTTGCCGAGTCCGTGAGGGAGACGCGGCTTTCTCGAGGGAAATTGATAAGGTGGGCCTCGCACATCGACCATGATGTTGTGTCAAGACAAAGGACGGAGGAGAGGAGATGGGCATCTGTTGGAAATCAGGCTGTACAAGCCACCAGGGCACGTTGCTGGGATATGGCACTCTGGCCGTTAATGCTTGAATCCAATCTTAATGTCTTTGTTTCCTTCCCGACGGTGAGCTAGTCAGCCGAGAATCCTTCCAATGGTCTCGTACAGTAAGATATCTACAGAGATTCGAGGAGAGAGGAGGTTCTGTTGGGGAGATGATATATGGAGTCCTGAGCTGAGCTGAACAGGTAAGGCAAGGTAATCAGTTCAGCTGCGGTAACAGCAAAAGTTGGCGTAATGGGGGGAGTCGGATTGGTTCAGTCGTACCCACAGATATCGGAGTGTATGCAAGCTTAAAGCCTAAGTCACCTTTACTACTTAGGGACAATGTAACTACAAGTTTCTATTGTTGCTTACGAACTAGAGTACCCCCTCAACATCCAAAGTCTCTCGGCTCTCGTCGATGATCAAGCTGGCCGAATAGCTGAACAGGAGTAGGAGGACGGTTGTGGTGATAGAGTCAGGCTTACATGAAGAGTGAGACATATACAAATGTTTGGTTCAATATTGAGCTGCAAGCGGAAGGGTGACATCAGGGCTCAGGTTCGGAGTTCTCCTGTTACACGGGGCACATCATACATGTGGTTGCCACATACCTTAGGTGGTACCTTACAGGCTACCTACGGTACTCACTCTCCACTGCCAAAGGGTACTCGTAAGGTACTTCCTCAACCCTAACTAACGCCTTGCGGTGATGAAGAAAAGAATAAGCAAGAGCAAGAGATGTCATGGTCGACAGCGATAGACACAGATGTGAAGTCGCAACAAAGAAGTACTTTCTCCTCCTCCTCGTTGTCTTCACGGCAGATCTATCTGATGCGCCAACAGTGACGCTGTTGATCCGTCAGTTCTTTGACTAAAATCCTTAGTATCATTGCCGGATTCGAATCTTCCCGTCCTGTGTAAGTACCTTACCTTACTCTTCTTTCCTCATCCCTTTCAACCAACGTAGCTGTTGCTATCTGCTATGAGGTCCAATTGATATCAGCCAATATTGATACGATGGCTTACTTGATTCAGCCTTGTCATGTCCGTGGCTACGAAAGCCATCTTTTCGTTTTCGTTCGCTTCCACCTTAGGTACAGTAAGATACAGCACCGAACAGCACCGAACAGCATGACTGTGTTGATCCCAATCTTTATCGATAAGCAACCGAGCCATCACTAGCCCGTCGCCCAAGCACGTTCCTTACCAAGAAGAACGATCTCAACATACATAGCCGATACTACCAAGAACTCCATGAAGAACTGTTAGACCATACGACAACTGCTCTTTGTCATCCGATCTGGCGGAAATTGGCATGGACCTTGATTGATCTGCCGAGAAGAACGGCAGCAGCGGCGAGCTCCCTCCCATAGCAACCGCGTCAGCGAAAATCACAGCGTCATGACATCCGCCTAGCGCCTCATCTCCCCTCTCATCCCACTCTCAAGCCAACAACAACAACAACATACCTTAGGGTCTAAAACCCTCCACCCTCCCTCCCTACCCCATTTCCTCCTCGCCCAACCCATCAATGCCACTCCCCACACCCCCCATCCTCCGCCCACACCTTACCCTCCTCAACCTCTCCCTCTCTCTCAGCGCCCTAACAGCCAGCATGTCCACCACCCCCGCCCCCGCCCCCTCATCCTCCTCCCCCTCTTCCTCAAACCATCCACCCACACTCCCCACCACCTTC
>JAABUJ010004009.1_pt1 | contig 15907 bp, 17 predicted proteins | sample 5559131 | NCBI WGS metagenome assembly JAABUJ01 (sample SAMN10711875, study PRJNA513366) | rock metagenome | isolation source: Antarctica rocks | place: Antarctica: Victoria Land, Mt New Zealand nord | collected 2016-01-07 | reverse complement strand
GCGTAGCTCTTAAGAGCTATAAGAGATTTAATTAAATAATTGTCTTAAGAATTTGCAAGCTTTTAAATTAAATATATTATCTAAAAAGCTAATAATCGAAAAGAGTAACAAAGAAATCGAAAAAAATAATAAGAGAAAATTAAATAAGAGTTTTAAAATTGTATTTGCAAAACAAGATTAAAGATATTGTTAATTTGTCAAAATTATTATGTCGAAAGAACATTATTTTGTTAATAATTTTCTTACAAAATATATTTGCATTCTTATTAGACACAATTATTTAATATTGTTTGATATTACTTACAATTCTAATATCTTAAAATAAAAATTGTTTACTATTATAATATATTTCGAACACAATTAATAAATTCTCGCAATTTATCTATTAATTAATAATAAGAACAATAATATTGTAAAGATTTTTTTAAGACAAGTTAAGAAGTAAACTAGAGTCTAACAATATACATATGTTATTATTAACAACTTTGCTATAAAATAGCAAGTTGTATATAAAGTTTTTTGCAATCTTAACATTAATAAGCAAGAGATTTCGCATTATCTTTGCAAAATATACTTAGAACAAACATTAAAGCGCAAACTTGTTAATTCTTAATATAACAAGTTATACAAGCATCTATATGCGACTGTTTACTATTATAGAATCGATCTCGATTGCAAGAATAGTATTAAACAAGTTATAAATATTGCTTCTAATAAGAAAAAGCACAATTATATCGAACAAGAATAATAAAGAATGCAAACAATATAAGTATTATATATAAGACAATATAGTTGTTTATTATTGCAATATATAATTACTAATACAATAGAATTTTAACACGCGTCTTTAAAGAAGTATATAAAAGATACGCGTTTATTTATTTGTATAGTAGAAACTAACTATTTAATAAAAAAGCAATAATACGAAAGTTTACTCTTTAGAACTACGTAGTTTACGTTCTATATATTAATAATTAGTAATATAATAGAGTAAGAGAAGCAAGAGAAAACTAACGTACTATACAATTTGCTAAGTGCACAATATACTTTAATTCTATTAAGTTTCTTAATTTTGTTTAGAGTCTTCTTATAAGTTAGTTAAAACTAGTAGAGCAAGCAAATATTAATGCAAAGATCTCTTTAACAAAGAAACTAAATAACAATATAATTTGTTCAATAGACTATATATTCTTTTGTTAATATTAACTACTTTGCAAGTATATATAACAATATTATTTAATTTACGACGTCTTTATTTTACACAAATAGAATCAATGAGCGTTTATATTTAAAAATAATAAGTTCGAAATCTATAAATTAATTACAAAGAAGTATATTGTTAAGAATATATATAAGATTATTAAAGTTTCTAACAAGTATTTGTTAAAGATACGCAAGATTCTTAATCTAATTAAGAATTGTTACTACGAAATTGCGAAGCAAACAACAAAGTAGACAAAAGAAAAGCGTATATCGACAATTATAAAGTAAATAGAATAGCTTGCACATCTTATCGATTTTATTAGAAAGAAAGAGATAAATACAACTTTGCAAGAACTTGTCGACAAGATAGATAACGTTGTTGAGAGACTTTCTCGCAAACAAAGACGTAGATTTGATAACAATAAAGAAGAGAAGAACTAATTATTAATTTATTGACTATACTACTATCTATACTATTATATATAACGACAACGATAAGGTGTGTCTTTGCTTCTCGAACTATTTGATAACATTCTTATCAAAATTCGATAAGAATCGAGGAGCATCCTCTAGAACGACAGCGATGACGACGATAAAATGCATTTGGCGACGATAAGATGACGACGATAAGGTGCATTTGGCGACGATAAGATTAGCCCCTGTTCCTCGGAAATTACTGTGGCAGTGCCACCTATTTTTGGGGAAAGGGGTAGATCATCGCGCAGTATTATATTTTAGAAAACGCCTGCATTATAGAAACTCCCGTCAAGGGCTTTATGGTGATTGTGAGGAAGTACTCTCTGCTGCTTCTTCTCCGACTTATCTCGCATCACTAACTATACCCACAATTGCCGCAGGAGTCTTGCACTGACATACAGGATTTGGGAAACCCAATGGGAAAACTATCTGCAATAAAAGACCAATGTTTCGGACTGGCTAGCCCTCGCGTGGCCGAACCTGGATTTCCCGTTCGCTCCCCAACTCCATCATGTACGGTCGATTAACCTTTGAAGTACATCTTCCGTGACTCGCCACAGCGAACATGGCCTCATATTTGGCACGGCCTTCGGAAGCTATGCGGGCATTCCCAGAGCATCTTAGCCGCTCCAAGGTACATTCGCGACAAGCGATACCTCGAGACCACACACCGTCTCTCTATTACTAGAGACATCATCTTGTGACTCAGCATACTACCCCAAGCTTGGAATCATGTTGCGCAATTATCTAAGGTCTCTGTTAGTCGTGATTCTTGCAGTCTTATTCATTCACACATCGGCCAACGGAGTCGTCACCTTCGACTACAATCACGCGTTCATACATGGTTGGCACATGACCTACACGTACGACGGTCATTTATTCCCAGTCAAGGTGGCAGCGGCAGCGATGACGATCATGTGGGGCGGACTTCGCCGATGATTCCACCTTGACAATTACGCTGGGCCACCAACGGTAGGCCCATTTGCGTTCACCTATGGAGATCATTTGCAAATCTTGTTCGATACGATTGAGAGCGCGACGGACTTAATCCCTTGGTATTTGGTAGGCTTGGTAGCGGATATCATGTGGCAGTGGGGTCAGGCTGGGGATGTGGGGCCTTATGCCTGTTCGTTCACGCGAGGAGCAGAGCGCGTATGGGTAGTGGTTGAGGTCCTAGACGTTGTAACAGGTGGCGATATGGCAATTGGGTAAACCAGGATGGTATTCAAAGGCCTGATAAGGATGATGTACCGGGAATCTAGAGTTCTAGGAATCGATTGACAATTCTTAGGGGACATACCACAGATCCTCTGGTATCTTCTGGACGGCCCGGATCTGGTCGATTAGGAGAAACACTACTTTGCCATGGTCTTGGTGCCTTTAAACGACAAAAACACCCCTTCATCCTCAGAGACATCAATGACCCGTCTTTCTGTCCAATTTCAGGCTGCTGATTACGACATCATACCCGACCGTATTCTTACGCGACAAACGGATATCCCGACTTTCAGAGAATAAGTGATCGACGTTCTCCTAGATCTGTCAGAATTTACCGCCATAGCGACAGCTTCTGATATTGGTCGAAAGCTCGCAGGTATTTGCATTCCAGAGAATTTTACGAGCATAAGCCACAGTCTCTATGCAGCTTTTCCTTCAATATTTGCTGTAAATAGTCAGATGAATCTTCACTGCGTTCTTCGATTTTCTTGCTCAAGTCACGGGACAATTTTCTTCTTCTCTATTACAGCTTTACTCTGAAGTTACCATGGCTCTGGAGACTGGGTGCTGCGGTCCCTGTGACGAACATCTTGATTGGAACCTTCACCAAGCGAACAGAACTATTTCGGTTATTCCGGATGCAAATGTATTGCGCTATGAATCTTTCTTAACAAAGATTATTTTAGGATGCCAAGATAGTTTTTATGCGTTGCGGATAAAATTCTTTACGGGTCGGCAATGTCCTAGGTGCGACGACACTTTTCCGAAACTTTTAATCAGGCCGAATAGATATAGCCGCAACATCTAAAAATGTGCCATCGAGACTGCGCCCGCGGATGAGAAAGTATAAGACTTCGTAGAATGCTCAAGTCATTTTCCTGGAGCCTTTCTCGCATGATCCATCGTCAATTTCCCACGCAATGCACGAATCAATCCTCATCTCTCTTACCACTCTCTTCCTGAGCTGTGTAGCCTCACCCATCGCGCAAGCCCCATCGCCTCAAGATGTAGCCGACCAAGAAGCCAAGTGCAGAGCCTGGCCATCTGCCTCTCCCATCGACCCCACCTGTTGGAACACGCTCAAGATGGACACCTGGATGCAAAACTGGAATGTGTCCACCGCGGTGTGCAAACCAGGCGAAGACTGGGGCAATTGTTTCATGCGTCTCACCCTCCCGAATTCCCCAATCGTCGAGTGCACCCAAATCTCCACTCTCTCAAACTGTCCAGCACCGAACCCTGGTACCATCGTCCGCGGTCCCGCAGAGATCTTCTACGGCGCCTATAGCATCTCATGTAAGCGCTCCACCCCCTCACGACCCAGCATCTTCGCCTACTGACCCTTTCCACAGACTTCCAATCCTTTGTAACCGCCTTGTATAAAGATGCACAATACTCCCACCAATCGAGCAGCACCGTCAACGCGCTTATCAGCTCTATCACCTCGCGCAAGTATCCGACGGCGGCGAAAGACCCCGCGACGGCGGATCTGTTCGTGCAGCGATTGAACACGAATGCCGCAGGGAAGCCGCCGCCTGATGCGCCGCCGCCGCCTCAGGTTGCACAGCTCGCCGGATCCCAGCCCCCGGTTGAGTGGACCGTGGGAAAGCTTTTGGCTTTCACGCTGCAGAATACTTTGGCGGATTTTCAGTCGGGCGGTTTCATGATGATGGCGGCGAATGGGGGACTTCTACACCGGATATAGTGAGCGTGGGTACCAGTATGCATGCTCCAAGGCTGTAAATAAAATTTGAGATGGATCGAGGGTGAGATCTTTGCAATCGTCCAAGTCTCATTCTTTCAGTGTCCAATATCGAATTTAAGACTCTTCTCGCAGGGTTAGAAAAGCAAGGCTCATTGCACGAGGTCCAGGCTTGCTAGACCGAACCGAAAGTCATGGGTTGCTAGGCCCTTGTTGACCTTCTTCGATACGCAAAATAGTTGATGTTGTGCACGTTACCGAGGTGAATCTCGAGCGTGGTGCGTTTGACCTGGCTCAGAGCTTGTTCGTGCTTGAGTCGTAAATCCATGAATGATTCCCTACCGAATCCTTTACAACTCGAGCTCTCTCTACGTTACAACGACGTGACGGAGCACTGGATACGATTGAAGTCGAAGTCAACGTAGTCCAGATTGGGCATGTTCACTGCTCTGTGACCAACTTTCCTTTCGAGGAGGTCGTGCCACGTGGTTCTTGGAGTCTGGTACCTTGATTTCTAATTCACCAGACGACGATCTACAGCTCCGGAGCCGTGGCCACTAACATTAATATGGGTTGCATGTTAGGTTTTGTATTCACATGATCACTTGAGATCTGCTTACTTTGATGGAAAATAATCTCTATTACACTCGAGTGGATTCTCTGTCCAAGACCAGCTTGCACCTGATCATCCCCTCCCCCCTCCACCTCCCCACCAAAGCACTCATTTCCGACTAGTATTCTTCATGCTCAAAACCGTCCCTGTACCTTTAAGATTCACACAAGCACTTTCCTCCCGCTTCGGCGACTGCTCCACAGTCGAGACCTTACCCGAGCAGTCATCATTCTCAAACATCGATAACCTACTCAGCTTATCCGACCCTTTCCAAACCATCAGCATACGTCTCAACTCCGGGCGGAAAAGGGGAACCTGCAGCCGATGAACATAAACATGCTCCGCGGCGTGATCTTGATGCACCCCTCATCTGGGATATTGGTGTATTTTCCTTGCTCGACGTTGGAGCAGGTGGGCTTGTCGAAGAAGTCGACGAATCCCTGGGGGAGCTGTCAGTAGGGTGGAGTCAAGGGGGAAAGGGGGGGGGGGCTTGCATTGTGATAAATGATTTTGCGCGGGAGGAGATCGGCTGGCGTGGATGCGGGGAGAGCGGAGACTGTGCTGAAGGAGCTTAGAGCAAGTAGAATTGCGGAGAGGGAGATTGTGCTGATGTGCATGATGTACCGTGTTCTGATTGAAGTATAGAGGATGTTCTGGGAGTGGCTGTGGGTTAGGGTATGGTGGCTAAATGTTTGATGTGTTTTTAGTTATGGACGATGGATTTGTGGGTTCGGAAGCAATTGATATTCGAGTCGATGGGCAAGATGGTACTTATGTCGCTTTGTTGGCTCCTGGTCAAGGGGGTGCGAAGACAAAGCCATTGGTGTGGATAATGCTTGGTTGAGGAAGGTCAATTCTTTGTTCTGGGATTGGACTCGATTGTGTGGGAATGTTGGTAGGTTGATCAGAAAAAGAGCTTGTGTTCAAGGAATTATCAATGGCTGGATTATGCTGTGCTAAGTTGCGCTATGGAAATCATGATAGTGTCGGTGGATCCCTTGGGTCATGCATATAGAGTAGGAGGCTCCTGATCGGTAAGTAGCCGTGAGCTTAAAGCATGATAACACTGAAAAGGTTTGGGCATAGAAGAAGAAAAAGAGCTATCCTTGTGAAGGCAGTACCACAGCGTTGCATAGTGTAGCCTTCCCGAACGTCTTTATGAGACTTCTACGTGCGATACTGCTTTTGAATTATGGGTATCCCTCTAAACTTTATCGTAAGATGTCTCATCTCATATCCGTAACACGTTATCTACCTAAATGTTCATTGAGTACTTCCCCTATCACCTAGGGAGTGGCTGTTGCGCGACTAATCCTAGTAACAGACATGTTGATTTTCGAAGATAGGAGAGCCACGGAATTTAGGGTCTGCACACTCTACATGATTATTGCCATTGATTTGCACGTCTGCATAATATTAATGACTGAGAAGCTCCATCCAATATATTCCAGCGCCTTTACCATTCCAGTCCATGTACAGTGACAGTGGAAACGAACAACGCAGCAAGATCGATGATGTATATTTTCCAGTGACTTATATTTAAAAGGCCCTATTAGCCAGGAATAGAACAAAGAGAGAAAGCGCTCGAAATTCTTGATTAAGGCCGTAGGTGCTTCTGCAGAGACCAGCACTGCACAGACAGCGGTGCATGGAAAGACAAGAAGCACAACATAAACTGCAAACAGTCGGACTTGGAAAGCTTCTTCAGAACATGGACTGAGCTTTCGGCAATGGTAGCATGCGTAGGATGTGTTCGTTTTCCCCATAACCTCAGCTGCTAAAGTCAAAGTATTCTAGCAGAAAGTGTTCCAAATATTCAGGCTTCATGTACAAGGTGCCAAAGGTCGATACTCCGTCGACAGCGTCTGAACGGTCTACCAAGGAGCTTCAAAATTGCTGCACTTGCTGCATGGTGCTTTGTTCAGCTAGGAGGCGATTAGCCATGCCCGACAGCCCCAGCAGGTGTCGGAGTCTGGACGACTTCGAGTTCGAGTCTTGGCACCGGATGTGCAGCCTTCGCCGCCCTTCTCTGCCGACCACAATGTATCCCACAGCCAGGATCTCCAGGCCCCGAGGCTGCGGTAGTAAGTTCCATTACATCGAGATGACCAGGCGTTATCGGAAGGAGAGAATCATAGTCTTGAGGGGATCTAGTAATACATTTGCTGTATTTAGGATCAAGGCCAGATAGAAAGGGGATGGGAGCAATTGCCGGAGCGTAAGGGCCACTTGCAGGGTCCCACTCCACCTCAGGCGGTGGGCATGGAAGATCAGCGAAGTTGAAGCTGTAGGTGCCCCCGTCCGTGCTGATTGATGCCAAGGCACCGGGAGCGAATGCATTTGTTACATTTTGGAATGCTTGGCCACCCGAATTGCACCCATCTTGGGCCTCGATCGAAGGCAAGACTACATAGACACTCGGCGGTTGCCTGAAACAGTATGAGTACGATCATTGAAATGACCTGAGAGAAGCTTAGGTCATACATGTGGGGTATTTCCGAAGTGGGAGACGGGACAGTTGAGTTTGGCGGGAGACAGCCTGTGTTGAGAGGCCCTTCAGGCCAGTAATACAAACTGAGACTCTGTGACCTCTTATCCAGTTCCGAGATGGGTTTTGAATAGTGAATTACCTACTTCATATGAAAGAATGCATGAATCCCACGGTGTACAGAACGAGGAGTCCATCGAATTTGGCGGTGTAGGTGTTGAGGGTGGTGGTGTGATCAACGCTGGCGTGTCCGACATTAGAGATGTCAGATGCGAGGCCAAGGGTAGGTCGGGTATCGTAGTTACTCATACTTCAGTCGGTGCAGCAACCGAGGTCGGCGGGGCCAGAGCTGGCAGAAAATTGTAAACATTGACTTTAGGGAACATATCGGCAGAGACGTTGGCATGATCATAATAGACTTCATTGATGAGGCGGCTGTGGGCAGGAGTCGTTGCCAGGGGTGCCGCTGCTGCGAGGTACAACTTTAGAGATCGTCGGTTGAACATGGTTGAATCAGCTAGATTAAGTTGAAGTATTGCAAGCCGTGCAACCGGGGTTCCAATGGGCGTATGGCGGCATAAATCTGAGGATGGAAGGATATTCACGCCAGGGGCTGGCGCCGTTACGTCCAGCGAGGCGTTGGTGGCGCAGCTTTTGTATTTGAAGGATCAGAAGATTATTGGGCGGTCCGAAACCTCCATCCCACGTAACAAAATCTGGATGTACAGGTTTCGAAGAATTGGGAAGTTGGAGGGGTGTAGGCGGCGCGTAAGAGCGTCCCTGCACTAGAGCACACTGTGAAAACTCGACGATAGTATTTATTGAACCAGGCGGTTGCTGGAGCTTGCAATGCCTGGTCGAATGATCCAGATCTCCTCACTCACCTTGAGATTGACTTGTGAGTAGATCTATGACACCGCTGGTTTGATTGAAATTTCAGCGAAGAAAGACGTGCTTTGACCATCTGGTGGTGCGTTTAAACCATATACTATAGTTCTAATGGTCAAAAGAGCGGTTCAGTGGGCATGTAGAGAGGATAAGCCTTGAAACACTCTGGAGGCAGGAACACCTAATCTTTGGTATTGGCTTTGAGCGTGATAAAATCGCCCGCCCCAGCCAGTCACTGCGTGCACCTAGAGCTGCGCTGACGCCCGCTACCTCCTCAGTTGTGATACAGCCTCATGGAGTTCTGATAGAGTGTAGAGTGTTACAGATGCTCCGGTAGATGTAGATCTATGCCACCAAAGAAATGGAAGGCATATGAAGTCTTGAGCAGCCACAACCAGCAGAAGAAGAGATAATAGGGTACCTCGCCAACAGAGATGAGGGCTAAACAATCATACTTGCCTCAACTGTGCAGACGTACTATTGAAGATGAAACAAGGCAGCTGCTGCACAATCTGTTTTTTCCAAAAGTAGTGTGGCCACTTACTCCTTGACTCACTATACTGGGACTTGTCGGACAAGACGGCCAAATATTGAGGCGTCTAGTTGAAATGAGTCGAGGACCGAAGTCGCAATGCCTGATTTATCTGGTCCGCATCTCGATGAGGGGGTAGAAGAACACAACTCCAGCCCGACGTTGAAAGATCGCGAACCGAGTGACAGATATGGCGTCTGAGAAAGTCTTAATCTAGGTCAATTTCAAGTAGCTTTGTCCCGCACTCCTCGTGACAGGTTCCAGTTTCTCAGGTGTGTTTAAGAGATGGCCAACAGAACACGAGAACCTGTCCCAACGGCAGTGCCGCAGCAACAACTGAAGGCGTCAGTGCATGTGCGCCTTGTTTCAGAAACCCAGCTCGGTGCAAGGTCCCTACTTGACTGTTCACGATTCGAGGAGTCATTTGCCAGCCGTATGCACGAATGTGGCGAGAATAAGGCGTAGGAGAAGGAGCTTCCATCATCGCCTTGTGACTGTGGTTTGTAATTGGTGCTGCGCATAAACAATGAAGAATCGATACACCTAGAGGAGAAGTGCATGCAGATAGAGGCAACCGCAGGCAGCACTGGTTGTAAGGGAAGACCTAGGTGGAGATCAAGGTTTGGGGTGGAGGAGAAGAAGTGCTAGAGCACGCATCGGTTGTTCTAGGAATGACTTTGTTTCATGGATATAACAATAGCAGGTCAATACTACCGGTCGACTGATGGTAGATTCACTCTGAGAAGAGCCTATCCTCAATTATTCGTTCTTGACGGTCGAATATCCTAGTCTTGGTTGACCAAGCTGAGCTTCAATCTCAACCCTGATCAATCGTCGAAGCCTAACCCCCGCTGGTCACACAGGAAATGGCGCCGGAACCAATCTCTTGGCCTCCATCTGGATTTTGGTAAGCCCAACATGTCTCCTCCTCTGCTTTATTCACATTGCTTTCTTGCAGGTATGCACTGGAATATCTATCCAAGATTCTGACTCCACATCAGGGACGGCGATGACGGGCACTGGTCATCATTCACCTTGCGTGTTGGCAGCCCTGCGCAGACACTCCGTCTTCTGCCATCTACATCGGGCCAACAAACGTGGCTTGTCAGCCCTCAAGGATGCCCAAAAACCAAGAATGGCACGACGGTCATTCCATGGTGCAGCGGAGAACGAGGATGGCTCTTCGACGCAGCGCACTCAAGCTCCTGGGATCCACTCGGCAATCTCACACTTGGACTTGCACTTAACCTTGGATATGATCACAGCGCACCGTATGGACTTGACACGGTGGCCCTGGGGTTTAGTGACTCCTCAGCTGGCCCTGTCATCGAGTCTCAAGTTGTTGCAACCTTTGCGACCTATGACCATTATCTGGGAGCCTTTGGCCTAGGCCACCAAGGGACCAATATCAACAACTTCTCTCGCCCCCAACCGAGTTTAATATCCGCGATGCAGGGTCAAGGTTTAATCCCGAGCCTTTCATGGGCATATACTGCGGGCGCAAAATACTGTCAGTACATCAATCCCTTCCATTCCCTTTCACCCACATGCTCGCGAATGAGGTACTGTGTGGTGCTGTCGGTATAATTTCCTTGTACATAATTTTTGCAAGAATTCAGACACCAAAGGCATCTTTCAGGTCTTATAGTGCGCTGACATATGATGAAGAGCAAGCTGACGACTATCAGGGTCAAAGGGTGGTTTCGGTTTCGGGAGCTTGACATTTGGAGGCTATGACCAGTCCCGCTTTATCCCCAATAACGTATCATTTTCCTTGGCATCTAATATCTCGCGCGACCTTGTTGTTGGCTTAGAGTCGATCAAGTCAACATCAGTGAACGACTCAGTAACACAGCAGAAGTCTCTGCTACCCACATCGGTACTTACTTTCATTGATTCAACAACACCCTTTACATATCTCCCCCTCGAGGCATGCAAGAGATTTGAAGACACATTTGGCCTATCCTGGAATGAAACGGCTAAGATGTATTGGGTCAACGATACGTTGCATGAACAATTATTGTCCCTAAATGTCATCGTCACTTTCACTATCAGAGATGCCATCGCCGGAGGACCAACTGTGCAAGTCGATTTGCCGTACGCAAGCTTCGATCTGGAAGTGAAATATCCATTCGCCTTGAAAACTATGCGCTATTTTCCTCTCAAACGAGCCGTCAACGAGTCTCAGTATACTCTAGGTCGAGCTTTTCTGCAGGAAGCGTAGGCTTACGAATCCATGTTCAAAGGAAAGCGAGTGTCGTACTGACAACTGTTCTAGCTATATTATTACTGACTACGAGCGCTCCAACTTTTCCGTTTCACAATGTCGATTCGAAGATGACGTACCAGCACATCTAGTGCCCATTCCTTCGACGACTGAGGCGCCCAATCACTCACGGCGCATTGTCATTCTCGGAACTAGCATTGGGTTAACTGCGCTCATTCTCTTACTCATTATTGCCGGTATCTTCGTCGTTCGAAGGAAGCGGCGTCGCGCTAGACAGCAAGCGGATGTAGGATTCAACCACAATAGCACAGGGCTCCAAGGACCGGTTCAGGACCCAAGACCATCTCTTATCAGCTCTGCGCGAGAAATAGACGACAACAGCAACAATGGATTGATCCTCGAGATTCTGGACACCGGCTTGGCGGAGCTACTCGATGAGCTGCTCCATGAAATGTCGCCATCCGAACTAGGTCATGAAACTCCTCGTAGCTCAGGAGTACTTCCTCAAGTTTCGCATGAATTGCGGACCCACCGAAGCTCACAAGTTATGGTAGACACACGCGCTTCCAGCAATGGTCCGCTTGGCAGAATGAAGGAAGTTGCAAGGAAACATTGCAAGGACATCGTGACATCTGACGGCGTTTCCTCTGTCCAAGTGGTGCTAGCTATGTCGGCCCAGCACGTTCAAGATTCAGAGCAAGATGTTGTGTCTGTAGTCACGTCAAGCTTAGAGGCGCAGATCTACTCGTCCTACATGCGGAAGCCGCTGGACCTGAATCGGACGTTACCACCAACTCCAATCTCTGAGACTCCTCAGTCGTCACCGGCTGTAGCCGACTTCAATCGGTAGTCCTCTCTCCATGAAGGCGCTCACAAAAAGCCAAAGTCCGGGTATATGGGTCCGCAGTTGCATTCCTTCATTCATACTGGGGTATCGTCTCCAAGGACTCAGCTATCATCTAAATTCTACACGATGTGTATTCCAAGCGACGAGTATCAAAGCCCAAAATCTTTCTATCGCGAGGAATAACCTCCCTCTTCGATTTGCTATCTTTCGCGTGAGCATCGACCAAGGTTTTTTATGTTGAACCGAGTACATACCACAGGTGTTGTGTATATGAGAAACAATGCTCAAGTAGTCCGGCTACTGTTGAGTAAAGAGACGTCCCATACAACCCCTGGCTATATACTTCTTTCTGAGTTCATTTCCCATTGATACATCTCAACCGAGCACCCGTCCGACCAGGCACCTATTTTTTCCCAAGCCTCACCTGCTTTCACCTGCTTACTCCTCACCAATCTCCCCAAAGCATCTTGAAATAAGCACGCCACCTTTTGGGTCTCTCACGTTTTTCATCAACGAGCCCGATCCATGTAAAAACGCATGTCTTGTGCACGTTCAAATGCAATTAAGTGTATTTTAGAAAGGTTTGGGGTTATTGCAGTTGCAGAAAGTATACTATAGAAGCTTTGTCACACAGCTTAGGAAGTACACCAACTGGAGTTCTACTCTAGGAAACCTAGCAGAAAGGTTGTAATAAATTAGGTCCAAGACAGTGGCAGAATTCGAAGACATCTCGGCTGCAAGGCCCTATAGAATTTTACAAGAATCCGGGTTCGACAGTCCTCTTCAGACTTGACAATCTCCCATGCAGTAAGTTACAAAAGAGAGCAGGGTACCACCGTCGGAGCTGGTGACATACTTCTTGATATGAGAACGTTGATTTTGGGGAGAATCGATGCCATGTCTTCACCTGTTAGGAATGGCCGAAGAATAGTATAATGTTGCAACTGAGCGAATAGAATTCCTCCCTCGAAGCTATCCAAGATCCGTGATGGCTTTGAGGCTACCTACTTTCGGATCGTTGTATCAAGGCAATTGATCCGACTCACGGTAGCTGGCTGTTCCCCTTCCGAATATTGCGCAAAGTACCTCAGAAGTCTAACTTAGACATACTCGCCTTGATCAGGAAGTGCGACAGACAGGGAAGAGCTACGGATGCCGAGCTCTAGGCCTTTTTGGAGGGGGTCTAGGGCTCGTTGAGGCCCAGCTCTAGGCGGCTGTCGCACTTCCCGGTCTGTCGCACTGCCTGCTCACGGCGAGTAGGGCTATGAGATCGAAGTGCACAAGATTATCTGCTGTCGTCCTGTCGTGTCAGAGGGAGATACCAACACTGATGTTGAACAATAATGGCCCTCCTCCACGCCAAGATTACGGCCGAGCTTCTGGAAGATTGCGATGATCGGACTAGCTTGTTGATAGATTGACTGCGAGTCATTGGTGGACGTAGGCAAGGATTATTCATTGAGAAAGCCAACGGATGCTTCCGTCAACCTAATCGGCAGAACGGAGTGGCGCAAGACGATCAAAGATAAGCTTACCTTGAGGGCGGCGGATAGTCTCCACAAAAATTCTTCGTGTTCCATGGCATTCTCTTGCCTTTTCTGTGCGGCGCCCGTCTCACCATCTCACAAGCGAGCCGAGGTCCAACCAGTGCTGCATTCCGAATGGACACAAGGTCCCGTCGCGGTCTCGTGCGTTAAGGTAAGGGAGGAAGAATTGCTTGTTGAGCCGCTTACACCGAATGCTCGATACTACTAAAGGATGACATACTGAAGGCATAAGCTATCGGCCCATCCTTGCATACCTTCCCCCAGACTCACGCCACACCAAGACGGGCAGAATCAGATGCTACCCGGCGATAAAAGCCGTTGTGAGGATGGTGTCAACACTCATGCATTCACTGCTCGGGGATGCCCCGCAGCCGATTACACTTCCTGCGTTACGTCCGATGCAGCTGCTACTTCGAGCTGCTATCCTGCATCCTGCACGGTCCCGCACTACTAAAGCAGTGCTGCCCCCTCACCAACACCCCGAGTAGCTGTTGCTCCCTCGATACTTACTTCCCAAGACGGCCTCCTCCTCAGCGACGAGCATCGTCCCGCCATCATGACCAGCGGACTCGACCTCGCAGAGGTCTCCAAATCTCATGCGCCCCAGCTCACCGACGTCCCTGCCGCCCCAGGTCTGATCAACGAGAAGAACGAAAAGCGCTTGACCATTGCCGACGACTCGTCCCAGACGCTCTCTTTCGCTGAACCCGAAGGTACAGAGTATCCCACGGCCGATGAAGTTGCAACATTGCGCCGCGTCTGCGGTACGATCCCGTGGAGCGCCTACACTATTGGCTTTGTTGAATTGTGTGAGAGGTTCTCGTATTATGGAACGACGCAAGTCTGTAAGTCAATCGCAGTAGCGTCTGATTGACCAGCGACTCTCTACTGCGGCTAATGAGGAGCGACAGTCGTAAACTTCATCCAGCACCCACTGCCGCCCGGTTCAACAACTGGTTCTTCAGGCACCCATGGACAATCTGGCGCGTTGGGTCTAGGACAGCGAGCTTCGACTGGCCTGACTACCTTCAACTCCTTGTGGGCATATTTCATGCCCTTACTAGGAGCCTACGTGGCCGACCAGTACTGGGGCCGCTTCAAGACTATCCAGATTTCCATATTCATCGCCATTGTCGGCCACATCATCCTCATTATGTCCACACTTCCCTCAGTCATTGCCCATCCGAACGGCGCCGTCGCCTGCTTTGCGATCGGCGTCATCGTGTTTGGTATTGGTAGTGGGGGGTTCAAACCCAATGTATCCCCACTTATCGCCGAGCAATATGAATCAAGGCATCCAAAACAGTACATAAAGGTGCAGAAGAGCGGTGAACGCACCATTGTCGACCCGACCATGACAATCTCCCGCATATACATGTACTTCTATCTCATGGTCAACGTTGGCGCTCTAGGCGGTCAAATTGGGATGGTGTACGCGGAGAAATATGTTGGATATTGGCTATCATTCCTTCTCCCAACCGCTCTGTTCTTGTGCTGCCCCGCCATCATGCTCCTGATGCGCAAAAAGTACGCTATGCGACCACCTACTGGCTCCGTCATGACTAAAGCACTCAAGCTGTGGGTCTTTGCAATGAGAGGCCGGTGGTCCGTCAATCCCTTCGCCACGTGAGTACTCACTGTTCGATCATGGTTATGATGCGTCCCACTGACCCGTACACACAGATACAAGAACATGCGATCAGACGACTTTTGGGAGTCGGTCAAACCAAGCCGCCTAGGGCAGGCAAAACCCGCATGGATGACGTTTGATGATGTCTGGGTCGACGAGGTCCGACGTGGTTTCAAAGCTTGCACAGTTTTCCTTTGGATTCCGATCTACTGGTTGGCCTACAACCAAATGACTACCAATCTGATTTCGCAAGCCGCCACCATGGAGCTTCATGGCGCTCCGAATGATCTCATCAACAACATCGACCCCATCGCCCTAGTCATCTTCATCCCAATCGTCGATCTCTTCCTCTACCCCGGACTGGAACGCATGGGTATCCGCTTCACCCCGCTCAAGAGGATCGCATGGGGATTCGGTCTTTCCTCTGCCTCCATGGTCGCGTCATGCGTGACGCAATACTACGTCTACAAGCTCGGCCCATGCGGCAAATACCCTTCATCCACGGACTGCGTCGGCCCAGCACCCATCAACGTCT
>JAABUJ010004008.1_pt1 | contig 15907 bp, 6 predicted proteins | sample 5559131 | NCBI WGS metagenome assembly JAABUJ01 (sample SAMN10711875, study PRJNA513366) | rock metagenome | isolation source: Antarctica rocks | place: Antarctica: Victoria Land, Mt New Zealand nord | collected 2016-01-07 | reverse complement strand
TATTGACCATAGTGGATAGATTGACAAAGTACACGATGTTCATTCCATTCAGAGAGACTGCGACAGCACCAGTATTGGCGTACACCATACTGCGGGAATTGGTTAGCAATCACGGGCTACCAAAGAAGTTTATCACCAACAGAGACAAGCTGTTCACGAGCAAGTTCTGGGAAACGCTCACAGCAGAACTCGGGATAAAGCACAAGATGTTGACAGCATATCACCCACAGACGGATGGACAAAGCAAATGAATGAACCAGACAGTCGAGACATACTTGCGGCATTATGTCAACACAAAACAGAACAATTGGGTACAACTGTTGCCAATGGCACAGTTCACGTACAACAATGCGCGAAACAAAACCACGGGAAAGACACCATTTGAAGTGAACTATGGATATCACCTGGAGGTTTGGTGAGACCCGCGAGCGCACAGATCTCGGAGCCAGAAAGCGATGTTGGACATTGCAGAGCTCAAGAAACTGCATACTGATCTCACAAAGAGAATTGAAGGGCAGAAGGGACAAACAACAGAGGTAAAACCATTTGAGGTTGGCGAGAAGGTATACCTATGAATGGACAACATATGGACGAAGAAGAAGAGCAAGAAACTCATGAACAAGAGCATCAGGCCATTCATGATCAAGAGAAACATCAAGGGGCTAAGCTATGAGCTAGACTTACCTCAAGCCACACCGACGCCTGTTGAACCCGAAACTGAATATGAAGTAGAGGACATTCTAGGGAAGAGAATGATTAGTGGGGAAGCCCACTACCTCATCAAATGGAAAGGGTATGATGCTTTGGAAAGCACATGGGAACCCAAGAATAACTTACTCAACTGTGTGAGGACGCTTCAGCAGTTCGAGGAGGGGAGGCTGCAGAGATAAGGCCATCCCAGAAATTTGAGGATAAGAGATTTGAAGGACCAGGGTCGTCCTCATCTTCGGAAACACCATCATTATCATCAGCAAGTTCGCAAGCAAGGCAGAGTGCCTTCTCAGCAACTTTATCTTTTGTATGTTTTAATGTCTTATGAAGACAAGCGACTCTAGTGAGAGCCCGTGCCAGTTCTTTCTCAGCAACAGACAGGTCAAACTCAAGTTTATTGTGTGTATGGTCAAGAGATTCTCACAACACACTGACACATGGGTGACCGCGGCGAACACACTCAGCACACTTAGGATGGTTCTCCATCTTCATGCAAAGAATTGAGAGATTGAAACAGTGGAGACAGGCAGTTGACACTGGATCACTGTCTTTACTAATGGATTGATAAAGACAAAGGTGATTGCATGTTTTGAATGACTTCATCATGGAAAGCTTACAGATTACAAAGGCAGAAACTTTCATTTAAATAGGCCCTAGAGAACTAGCGCCTGGGAAGGGAGGATGGTGTTACAGCCATTGTCCTAATAGGCTCATTGGATGTGTAGGTTCAGTGAACTACACCTTGAAGGTGTACAGCTCAGTGTAAGCTCACAGTGCTTACAAGTGAGCAGGGTGAGCAGCCTGATATATATACAAGCCATCTCCCTTAAGGAGATGGGCATGTTCAATGCAATCATTACTTAGCATACTACTAGCTACTGGTTAACCCAACATGCCTGAAACCCTCTTATATCACAAGCTCTAACCCCTAGCCCCTATATCAGAGGAACCTTCAATCAAGACATAACATGTAGTTTGAAAGTATATAATTAAAAGATGTATTAAGAGCTTTTAGATGTTAGCAATACTTAGATATTAAATTGTTAATAACTAATATATTTATTTATAATATATATATCAATGTTATAAATAAATATATTAACACATTCACTCTTAATACTTAATTTAACACTTTCTTATCTTCATTTCTATTACTCAATCTACTACATTCACTCTATCTCTACTCAATCTCTATACTCAATCTCTACACTCAATAAATATATTGCTTAATGCTATTACTTATTTTACTGCTCATTTCTTAAAATTTAATCTTATACATTGCTTTTATACTTCACTCTGATGTGTAGCTATAATGTATACATATAATGCTTAATTATATTACTCAATATAGAACTTAGCAGCTAACTATATATTTTAGACTCTCATCATAATAAATTTAGACATTAAGCTTTTATTGTAAACTGTAAAACATTTAGCTTTTAATTTATTCTTAGTCTTTGAAAAAAAAATCTAATCATCATGACTGTTTACAGAAGTTTATATATAATTTAAAAAAACATTTAGTGAATACTTAAACAACTTAAAGACTGTATGTGCAAGAAAGAAATGACAGAAATGTATGAAGAATAAGAACTTTAAATGAATTGAAAATGTAAAGATGATAAATTGTAAAGTTATAAAATGAAAAAGAGATGTATTGAAGAAGATTGATTTATATTAGATTGTGAACTCAGCATTGAAGAAGATTATGAAAGAAAAGATTAAAGATGAAATCTTAAAGAAATAATATAATTGTAAAATTTCTTGTAAAACTTCTTTAGAATTATTATACTTAATTATATTACTTTTAATTATTTATAAATATTTATTATAAATAGACTGAGTACATAAGTTACCTATAGGTCACACAGGTCAGAGTTGAGTCTGAGTATTAAGTTAAGTTAAACTAACTTTTATTTAGCTAAGTTGAGTGTAAGTTAACCTGATCTAATTCACATAGAGTTATAGGTTTTTTGTGAGTTATATATAGTCTTAGTAAGTATATATATGCACTTAGTAAGCACATACACATGCTTACTAATGTGTGTTTCTAACACACATCTTCACAAAAAGTCATGATTTTCATAACTTATTTAGTAATATATCTTGTGACTGTGTAATTTATCTCTATATAGCTAGTTAAGATGTAATTTATTATAACTAATATATCAATAAGCTTTTACATTTTTGAGCTTTAGCCCTGACCTTACTCATAATGGCTAGCCTTACCTGTGTGTAAGTACTCACACAGATTGTAAATAAAATTAATCTATACATAAACTTGACTTAACCTGACCTAAACTTTAGTACAGATTTAGATTAAGTGCACTTTTTTCTGATCTGACCTGACTCTACACTCAGTCTAATTATAAAGATGAGCTGAGAAACAAGTTAATGAAGAATAAGAATTTAATTTAATTTAAAGAAAAGACTGAGAAAAAGATGTTATTTACTGAAGTTTTTGCATTAAAAGAAGAGCAAAAGTTCAAGAAAGTGAAACAAAAAATATATTATATTTATATTTTTTATAGACTCTTTGACATTCTCTAGAATATCAATAAAAATGAAGTTATTAAACAGAAATACATCAACATTAACTATTAAATTAAGAAGTATTTAACAATTATAATTAAGCATTAAGAAAGAATTCTTAATAATACAGAAGAATAAGAATTATACAATGTTGAAGATTTTAATTTTATTAAGATTATGCATTACTTTTATAGTGAAGTTCTTGATTCTAAATACATTAATGACTTCAATTATATATAAATATTATATTACTTAATTATAACACTTCTTAATTTTAACATTAACTAGTTACATTTAAGAGTCTGCACTTGATCAGAAGAAAAAAGATGAAAAGAATGTAATTAAAGATGTTGATGAAGCTTGTATAATGATGTTTGAAGATGAGAAATTTTCAAATAATAATTTCATTGATGAATTTGTTTTTGATGACTTGATTGATGATAATGAAGATGATAAGAAGAACATTAAATTTATTAGTGATAAAGAAAGTAGTAAAAAGAATAATAAATAGTCATTATTAATTAAATAAAAAGCTGATCTTTAGAGATTAAAGATGTAAGATAAAGAATAATTAAATAGATCTTTAATTATTAATTAAAGATTTTTTAATGAGAAATCTCTTCATTAATACTTAATATTTGCTATACATAGTAATTTTTAAATAATATTTATTATAATTAATATTGTAAAAAATTCATTTTACATTCAGATACATGTTCTGTTACATGACTACAATCTTGTATATATTAATTTTAAAACTCTCACAACACATTATCATCAACACATTACTTAAAATACAACAAAATATCATTTATTTACTTAATTTACTACAATAACTCAACATCATGTCTTTATACAGCTCATCATTCAGTCAGATTTTAAACAACTTAAAAAGATTATTTTTAAGTGTTTTTAGTGATAAAATTAAGTTATTTTAATTAAATCAATCTTATTCTTTAATTTTTACAGACACTTCAAACTCAAAGTATGTTCTTTAAAGATTTGTAACAAAGTGAGAGTTTTAAGACTGATGAGAAATAACTGTATGAAGTTAATTTTAGATATAAAAATTAAGAATTATATTTAAATAATATAAAACAGTTTAGCTTACTCAATAAAGATCTGACAGTTCTTTGCTAAAGTAATTAATAAATATGATGAAAGATTAAATATAATGTATATTAACTGTAACAATATCATAAATCATTCAACATCAAAAAATAATGAAATAATCATCATAAAACATTATTTGAAAAGCAGCAGTTACTGAAAGATAAAATCAGCATTAAAAAGATAGATTTTAATCTTTGAAGTAATGAACTTAAAGATATGTTATGATTTTCAATTATAAGCTTTAATATCATACTTACTTTTTGACAGACAGCTTAAAAAATCATTATTAAATTATTTAACTTTATTTTTAAAGTCTTTAATCAGTAAATTCTTCAATTCATTATAGCACTCAATCTACTCTTTTATGCTATTAAGTATATAAAGTTTCAAAAGCTCATCTGAATGTATTATGTTAATATTAAGATTTTAAATTAAATTAAGATTGCATAACTTTTTAAGTATTGTGTTGTAAATGTTTAAAAAGATGTATTTATAAAGCTTAAAATATAGATTAAAATCTTTATTGTATTTAATAAATAAATTAATTTAAATCATCTTGCATTTTTAGACATTACTGCATACTTTATTAATGTTAAATAAAAATATATAAAGATACTTTTAATCTTTAAAGAACTAAAGAGTTAACATAATGATGAAAATCTTGCTGAGTATATTTTTAAGATGTTGAAGAAGTAAAATTTAACACATTAATTGCTGATAGTTACAGCAAATAATACATTCAATAATTATACATTATAATATCATTTGAGTCAGCTTTTAAGTCAGAAGAATATCATTTAAAGTGATGAAATTAAAATTATAAACTGCATAATACATATAATTTAGCTTGCAGTCAGTCAGTTACTTATATATTTAAAAGTGAATGTAAAGAATGATCAGCTCATCATTACATTTAATGATAATGAACTATAAAATTTCACAATTAATAAAGATTACTTCTTTAACATTATACTAAAAAAGATCAGTATATCTTTTATAATGCTTTATTATAATGTTTATATCTGTTAAATTAATATTTTAATAAAAGTTTTATATAAATTTAATTACTAATCATTGTCATTATGACATCATCACAGCATCTAGAGTTGTTTAAAGATTTGTAAAAAACAAATTTATAGAGTATGATTAAAAATGTAAGAATTTAATGAAACTCTTTATATAATATATTGAGTTAAGTATATAAGCTATAAATTAAACTTTCTTAATGAATAGAATGTCTGACTTTGACAATAAGTAGAATGAAACTTTTTAAATATAATATAAAAAAGTAACAATATATTAAGAAGTACAGTGCTCTATCTGCATTCTTGACTTCTTTAGTCTTAGCATAAAGAGTTAACAGAGTCTTTTTCTGTCTTAAATGACAGAGTTTCTGTCATCAATTTAACTACATTTAAGTTGACTGCAGTCAATGTTGACACATTAAATTCATTAAATAGACAGATAGCACAAGTACTCATTATTTTTTTAATAGATTATGAGCTCAAATTAACAAGAGACTTTTCAGAGAAAGTGCAGACTGATTTAGTGCATATAGTTCTTAATATGCTGCTCATTAAAGCAAAACAAGTAGACAGCTCTTAATACACTGCTTATTAAAGCAAAATAAGTAGATAACTCTTAATATGCTGTTCATTAAAGCAAAACAAGACAGACATAATGAGCACAATAATTTGATAACTTAATATAAGTTAAGCATTGATAAATAAGTATTCTTTACATTGTCATAAGCAGATAGTACATACACATATATCTTTTATTATTATATTTATCTTTACAACACACTCTTTTATCTTCAATTCTCATACTATATGTCAATCATCACTATAAATCAAGAGCATAAATCATCATTCTTTATAAAGCAACATTCAATTTCTGTTCTTACTTAAAAGAATTATGAGAAATGATTTATTCACATAAAGAGATAACTGACTGATAAGAATCTCTGATATGTAATAAAGATTCTTATTTAAATCTTTATAAATAATATACTCATCAACAACATCTTCTCTTTCTTTTCACTAAGCAGTCTCAATTTTAAAAATCAATAAATTAACAGTAAAGCTCTGTTTTAAATTACAGTCTGCATTAATGTTAATAATAAGAACTATTTTATGAACAAAATTACAGCAAAAAAAGCTTGAAATGCTTTCTTCTTAAAGTACAAGAAGAAACTGCAGACAACTGAGAGACAATATTTGATAAAGTTTGTTGAATATAAGATATCATTAAACATAACTGTCAATAAGATATGAATTTAACTCAGTAATCTTGACAGAAAGATTACTGCAACACAGTTAAGACTTAAGAATTTTATTATATTTAAACAGCAATTTTAAATACTGCTTTAAATACTGTCAGCAGAGTATACTGTTATCTATGATATTATTGATGCTTAAAATACATTTAACATTGAGATGAGTCTGCAGAAACTTCAGAAGAAAAAAACTTAATTAAAGATGTCTAATAATGCTTTATGAACTGAGCAGCAAAGATAGAACAAAAGTCATTAAGAATGTTAAATTTTACAGTATGATTATAGAAGATATTTAAGCTTAAACAGTAATTATTTATCATTATACAGAACTTTAATCTATTATCTTTATAATAATATTTACTGTAAACAGAACTGTAAATATGTCTCTGTAATTTACAAGATTATATAGTCAGTAAAGTTAGTTAAGACAGTTAAAAAGCAGATTAAGTTGACTGCAGTTAATTTACATAGAAATAAAAGAAAAAATCAGATCTATGATGTAAAGATTGTTTCTGAAGAGAAATTTAGCATACAGAAATCTGAAGCTATAAATGAGTTTGATGAGAAGATTGCTGCTATCTTTAAGAATATCATCAATAAGATTGTTCAATTAGATTAAGTTGTAGACTCTGATGTCTCATCTTATATAATTAATAAACTTTAGCTTTTCAGTGACTCTCTGATGTGCATGTGATGATGTATCATCAAAGTCAGAAAGAAAAGATTATATATTAATTATTATAATATAGTTACTATGCAGAATAAGAATAAGAATTTGATTCTTTTAAGTTTAACACTTTATGTTTTAAAGCTTAAAGTCAATCTTCTGTCAGAGAAGAAGATGTGTAAAAAGAAATTACTTAAATATTTTAATTATAAGAATCTCTACATGCAAAATAAAAGCAAGAAGCTCATGTTAAAAGTATCTGAGAAAAGAAAAGTCTACATAATTAAATACATCTTAAATGATTTTAATGAATTTGCTTTACTCTCTGTTATGTATATATAAAGTAAGTCAAAGATCACTTTTTTAAAAGTATGTAAGAACTTATAAATTCAGATATCTGAGTTCATTACAGATACACTCAGTAAGAATGTATAAATGAATGATGATACAGTTATATTACATAATAACAAGATCAAGACATATAGACTTTAACATTATTAGTTCATTCATCTTAGTACAATTAAGCTTTATAATTTCTATAAGATCATCACTTTAAGCAAGTCAATTCTCATTATTAAGAACAATATTAATATGTATAAGATCTGTGCTCTGATTAAGTTTGTAAATCAGCAAGAACACAACATAAGTAAAAGAAAAGTCAACATTCTTACTCTGATCTTTATTAATATATATGAACTTCTATCTTTGTCATTTATTAACTATTAATACTTTCTGAAAATTGTAGATAATCACTTGCAGAAAATATAAACAATATCATTAAAGTAATAAGATAATGTTTTATAGAAACTGTAAAAGTAATAATTAAAGATTGAACTTTAGTTTGATGCAAAGATTCTTGCTGTATAAAACAATAATGCAACAGAGCTGAGATTTATTCTTAATGAGTGATGTATATCTTTCAGCATTATATCATAAAATATAGTGTTTTATATATTAATTTAAAATGATGTAATTAAAAGAGCAATCAGAATCACTGAGAACTCAGTGTATATAATAATTAAGAAAATTAAATTCTTAATAAAGTTCTGAGCAGAGACTGTACAGACTAATGTTTATCTTTATAACTGCATAGCAACTGACTTCTTAATTAATAATAAATAAGTCACTTCAGAGAAAGTGTTCATCAAGATGAAATCATTTATTAATTATGTATATATGTAAGAATGTAAATGCTACTTCTATATTGACTTAAAGTCTCTGTTTAAAAGCAGACAGAATAAATTTATGAACTGAGAATAAGTAAAAGTATTTATAAGTTATAGTGAGAAAATCATAAAGTAGTATCTGCTTTAAGCATTAGATCTTAAGTAGATCATTAAGAGTTATACTGTTAAGTTTGTTGAAAACAAGAAAGAAAATAGCATTGATATGAGATTTTATAGATAAATATTAAACATTTTTTCAGAATAAAAGTCTGTTAAACAATTACATAAGACTGAAACTGCAGCTACTTCACTGAAACAGTTTCTGAAATTTAATATTAAAATTAACTGCAATTAACTTTAATTACAATACATTAAAGCTCTTCTTTTATGTTAAGATTTCTATTAATAAGATCAGTCATTCAGACATGAGCATCTCAATTAAGAAAGTTAAGACATTTTTACACATTGAGATATTAAAAAAAAGATAGAAAGACAATGATACTGATTTTAATGAATTTATAATAAAGATTTTAAAAGTTATATTGACATTGACTGCATTCATAGTCAATGATGAGAATAGTAAGTACTTAGTAAAAACTGATATCTTAACTTCTCTAATATATATTGAAGCAGTGAGAGACTTAATCTGAGAAGAGATGTAAAAGAACATTATTAATGTAGAGCTGACAGCATTTACAGTAAATGATATTTGAAAAAAGATTGTTCTATTAAGAAAGATTAATATTGTAATTAGTAAGTAAGTATTTAAACTTAAGCTGCATACTGATGATTTTCTTAACAAATTAAAGATAAAAGTAGTGACAAGAGAGTTCTTATAGATGTATAACATCAACTATAAAGATATCTTTACATTAACTATAAAGTTTAATACTCTCTATATCTTTCTGATTCTAGTTGCACTCAAAGATCTAAAGTGTCATTAAATAAATATTAATAACATCTTTATTAAGTCATTTCTAAAGAAAACAATCTACATAACATCATCTCTCAAAGTTATAATTACTTTTAATTATACATTACACATTCTGTGCAGTCTATATGATCTGAAGCAAGCTATCAGAGATTAACATAAACAATATATCATTAAGCTTCTTTAATTAAGTTTTCATCAAAGCAATGTAAATTCATATCTTCTAATTTACACTGTTAAGAGCATTATGCTACTTCTTTATGTAAATGATATCATTATGATCTCATTAAATCTCTTAAATGTTCTTTAATTCAAAAAGTTTCTCAGAAGCTTATTTAAGATTAAGAACTTAAAAGAGACACAGAAAATTCTTAATATTTAAATAATTTGTAATTGCAAGAAAAGAACACTGTGCATAGATTAGACACACTATGTTAATAAGATGCTTAAAGATCTTCATATACAAAGTGATAAGCATCAACACACTGAGATCTTACTAAATAAATATGATTCTCTTTGCTTAGCTGATTCTAATGATCAGTGCATAGATCAAAGAAAATATCAGCAGATCATTGAAAGTCTTATGTATACTGTAATTTATATATATTTAGACATCTTTTTTATCTTAAAATAACTAAGTCAGTATCTCAATGACTCTGCAGAACATTATAAATATGTGTTTAAGAAATTGCTGTAATATATATAATTAATTATTGTTGAGAAGTGATGTTCTAGCTGCTTCTATGAAGCAAAGTAGAACTAATGTCAAAGATTAAGTGAAAACTCTATTTACATTAACTACAGTCAACATTCTTTCTACTTCTTCTGTAACTCTCTCAATCAAGATGTACTCATAGACAACACAATTTAGAAATTTCACTAAATGATATAGTATAACACAAGTATCTACTTTCTTTCAATAAATTATGAACTCAAATTAACAAAAAGCTTCTTAAAGAAAGTGTATATTTTTAGTGTGATGACAGCTAAGTATGTTGACTTTTAAGATTCATAAAAGATTTGTAATAAATTTAACTTTAACAGAATCAGCACACTGACAACAGCTATATACACTGACTATTGAGATTTACAGTTAATCTGACTTTAACAGTATCATTAATTATTAAGATTTATAATAAATTCAGCTTTAACAGAATCAGCATTCTGCAGTAATTAAGTATGTTTAATTTAAAAGATTTATAGAGAATTAATCTTAATAAAAATCAGCATTTATAGTTACTCAGAAAGTACTGTTCTTCAACAGCTTAATATAAGTCATTAAGATGAATAAACATTATTATTTTATAAAATAAGAAATATAAAAGCTTTCTATTTATTTTATTTATATTATCTTTAATGCATACATTGTTATTTTACTTTATGCACTTCTTATAATACATATTAACTATTATCATCATGAACTTCAATAACTTCTTTACAAAGCAACAACTCATCTTAATTCTTATTTACAAGAACTGCAATCAATAATTTATTCTTATGAAAAGATAATTGATAAAAGAAGATCTATAAAATGTTGTTAAAGTCTTAACAATTAACATATTAGTCAGCAAATTCTCAAACTTATTTTTTCTTAGCAGTCTCAACTTTAAAAGTAAGAAAACTGATATAAAGATTTTATATTAACTTATTATTTACATAAATATAGATGATCAAGAATATCTGATGAACAAAATCAATGTAAAGAATGTTTAAGACACATTAAAGTTTAAGTATAAGAAAAAGCTGCAGATAATTAAGAAACAATATCTGATAAAGTTTGTTAAGTACAGAATGTCAAAGAATGTATTCATTAAAGAAGCATAAATTTATTTAAGCAAATTCAGTAAAAAGATTGCTGCAATTCAGCTTAATATAATTAAGTTGTTTAAATCAGAACAACAGTTTCAGGCACTGCTTTAAGCATTATTAATTAAGTACATTATAATTTATAATGTCATCAACACTCAGAACAATTTAAATGTTAAGAAAGATTTATAAAAGTTTTAAAAGAAAGAGATACAGCTTAAGATTAACAAGACTGTTATTGTCTTGTGAATAAATAAATAGAAAGAAGATCAATATTTAATGAATTAAAATTGCAGTTCATTGAATTATTATATAGTTAATATTAAGTAACATTATTGCAGATCATTCAGCTCAGACAGTAATCATTTTTTTTATTGCTTTATTAAATGCTTTCTTTACAATAACTTTTACTTCATTAAAGATTGCAAATTTCTTTTTGATGTTAAGCAAGATACTTAAAAGAAGACAAGCAAATCAATTACAGTTAAGCTGTACAGATTGACTGCAGTTAAGTTGTATTAGAAGTCAGTTTATAAAGAAAAAGAAAAGAGATATAAAATCTTTAATGTAGAAGTCAGTAACAGTAATAATGATGATTTCTTCTCTAAATTTAAAAAGAAAAAAAAAGTTAACAATAAAATTACTGCTCTGTTCAATAAGACTGTCAGTAAAATGTTTAAATTTAAATGAATTATAAACTTTAAATTTTTCTTATACATAATGAATTAACTTTAACTCTTCAGTAACTTTCTTATATGAATGAGACATCAGTAAATTAAAGTTAAAAGAAGATATTTATATTCTTATTATTGTGAAGTAATCATTATATAAGTTAAGTCAGAAAATTCTGTGAGACTGAGTTCAATACTTTATGTATTTAAACTTAAGATTAATCTTCTGTCAAAAAAGTAAATGTACAAAATAAAACTGTATGAAAGCTTTAATTAATACTGTCTTTAGATATATAATAAGCACAGTAAGACTATAATAAAAGCATTAAAATGAGATAGAATCTATATAATTAAGTATATTGCAAAAAGTTTTAATGAATTTACTTTAATATCTGCAGTATACACATCACATTCAGAGATCATCTTCTCTGCTGCTGCTTTAGATGCAAGCTTATATATTTAAATTTATAAGCATGATCTTATGATTAACTTTTTAGATATTGACACTGCATCATTAAATAGAAAGATTAAGACTTATAGACTTTGATATTGATGATTTGCTCATTTTAATTTCATAAAGTTGTGTAATCTTTACAAGATAACAATTCTTAAAAAGTCAATTCTTATCATTGAGAACAACAAGAACATATATAAGATTTGTATTTTAATTAAATTCATCAATAAATAAGATTACACTGTAAGCAAAAGAAAAATTAACATTTTTGTTTTTATCTTTATTGATATATATAACTCATTATTCTTGTCATTTAATGAATATCAGTACTTTCTGAAGATAGTAGATAATCACTCTTAAAAGACATAGACAATATTGCTGAAGTAATATAATGAGATTTTATAGATACTACAAGAATGATGACTGAAAATTAAACTTCAGATTGATGCAAAGATTCTTGCTGTATAAAGCAACAATAGAATAAAGTTAAAGTTCATTTTAAATAATTAATGCAAATCTCTTAACATTACACTGCAATACACAGTGCTCTACATGTCAATTCAAAATAATGTTGTCAAAAAAGTCATTCAAATCATTGAGAACTCAATGTGCATTATGATTAAAGAAATATAACTGTCAATAAAGTTCTAAGTGCAGACAGCATAGACAGATATTTATCTTCATAATTAAATAGCAATTAATTTCTTAATTAACAGCAAGTAAATAACTTCTGAGAAAGCTTTCATTAATGTGAAGACATTTATTAATTACATTTATATATGAAAATGTAAATACTACAGCTATGTTGATCTCAAGTTTTTATCTGAAGACAGATGCAACAAATTTATAAATTAAGAATAAATAAGAGTCTTTATGAATTACATTGAGAAAATCACAAAGCAGTATCAGCTTTAAGCTTTAGATCTTAAGTACATCATTAAGAATTACACTGTAAAGTTTATTAAAAGTGAAAAGAAAGACACTGTTGATCTTAAACTGTAATGATAAACATTAAAATGTTTTTTTGAATAGAAGATTTATTGAACATTTATAGAAGAAGTTAATTATTGTGAAGATTACAGCTTCAAATTAAATATTTATAACTTAAAACAGTAAGATGCAGTCTAACTTAACTATAATTAAGATTAATAAGTCTTAAGATAAACAACATGAGATCAAGTTAACTGCAGTTAATCTAGATAAGTTATTAGATAAGAAGATTAACATTAATTAAATTAAAATGATGATATTTAAAGAAGTTAGAACCTTTCTGTGTGTTAAGATCTTAAAATAAAAGAGAGATGACAATAACAATAATTAAGATGTAAATGAGCTTTTAATCAAAATATTAAAAGTTATATTGATACTTATAGCATTCTCTGCAGACAAAGAAGATTCTATAATTAAATCTGACATTTTAATATCTATTATCTATGCTGAAGCAGTGAGAAATTTAATCTGAGAAGAAATGTAAAAGAACATTATTCATGCAGAGCTGACAGTCTTGACAGTAAATGAAATATAAAAAGAGATTGTGTTATTAAAAAGAGTCAACATTGTGATCAGCAAATAAGTTTTTGAACTTAAGCTGAATATTGACAAATTCTTAAATAAATTTAAGACAAAACTTGTGACAAGAGACTTCTCACAGATATATAATATTAATTATAAGAATATTTTTATTTTTATTATTAAGTTTAACATTCTGTGAGTCTTTTTGACTATTGTTGCACTCAAGAATCTAGAATGTCATTAAGTAAATGTTAATAACATCTTTATAAAATTCTTTCTGAAGAAAACAATCTTTATAACACTTTTTTTTTAAAATTAATATTGCATCTAATTATATTCTGTACATACTGCACAGTCTTTATGATCTTAAGCAAGTCACACAGAATTAACATAAACAATGTATTACTGAACTGCTTAAATTAAGATTTCATTAAAGCAACACTGATCTTTATCTTCTTTTTTACAGCATCAAAAGAATTATGCTGCTTCTTTATATAAATAATATTGTTATAACTTCAACAAATTTATTATACATTCTCTGATTTAAGCAAGCTCTTATAGACATGTTTAAAGTTAAGAACTTAAAAGAGATACAGAAAATTCTTGACATTTAAGTCATATATAATTGCAAAATGAGAACTCTGTATCTGAATTAGACTCATTATATAAATAAGATATTAAAGAATCTTTATATATAATTTAATAAGTATAGAGTCATCAGCATTTCACTTAATAAATATAATGTTCTTTATCTTGCTGACTTAACTGATTAAAGAATAAATTAAAGACAGTATTAATAAATAATTAAAAGTTTAATATATACAGCAATTCATACTTAATTAGACATCATCTTTATACTAAATTAATTAAGTTAATATCTCAGCAATTCTGCAGAACATCATGAATATACATTTAAGAAATTATTGCAGTATATAAGATTAATTATTAATCTTAATATTATGTATAATCTTAATGAGAGTCAAGCAATGCTTAAATACTTTAACTTTAACTATGCTTTGAATAAACAGAATTAAAAATCAATTCTAAAATGTATCTATATGCTTAAAGATGAATCAGAATTATGAATAAGTCAAAAATAGAAGTTATTATTATTTTAATTATTGAGATCAAATACATAATTATGTCAATATGTATAAAGACTGAGATCTGACTTGAACAGATATTAAGAAATATAAATATAAGTAAATATCTTGAAGTTAATTCACACTGCATAAGCATTTAAGAGAATAAAGTTCATTGAGTATCTTTATTTATTTAGTTTAAAGAAGATAATTAAGCTGTCTTGATCTTAATTAAGAATACACATATACATAAATAATTAAAGTATATTAATGTCTTCTATTATAACATTTATGATCTATATAAATGCAATCAGATTTAGATAGACTTTGTGCTCAGTTAAAAAATGATTGTTAATAGACTTATTAAGTTTCTATTTAGATAAATCTTTAAGTAATTTATTAAATTCATAAAACTCACTGTTGATGATTAGTTAAACTCTTAAATGATTTGTTAAACTCTTAACAATGTGTTTAATTATCTGATGTTTGTTGTCAGTAAGAGTCAATAGATGCAGTCTCATTAAGTAAAAGTGTTAAGAAGTGATGTTTTAACTGTTTTTATAAAGTAAAATAAAATTAATGTCAGAAACTAAATAAAAACTCTATTTACATTAACTGTAATCAACATTCTTTTTACTTCTTCTGTAACTCTCTTGATCAAGATGTACTCATAGACAACACAGTTTAAAGATTTCACTAGATGACATAATATAGTATGAGTATCTACTTTCTTTCAATAATTATCAATTTTAAAATTATATATAAGCTCAGTAAAAGTCAAGATCTACTTAAATACTCTGACTCTGACTATGCATCAGATAAGTTAAACAGAAGATTTATTTTAAATTATGTCTTTTTGCTTAAAAAAGAATTTATGTTATGAGTCAGTCAGAAATAGAAGTTAGTGATAACATTAATTATAAAGATTAAATATATAATTATATCAATATGTATAAAGACTGAAGTCTGACTCACTTAAATATT
>JAABUJ010004005.1_pt1 | contig 15913 bp, 14 predicted proteins | sample 5559131 | NCBI WGS metagenome assembly JAABUJ01 (sample SAMN10711875, study PRJNA513366) | rock metagenome | isolation source: Antarctica rocks | place: Antarctica: Victoria Land, Mt New Zealand nord | collected 2016-01-07 | reverse complement strand
CACCGGAGAACAGGCCGGTGGAGGCTCGCGAGGCTTTATCGCGCGCCGATGTTGAATTCAGCTTCGAAGCGCGGCCGCCGGTGCTCAGTCGAACCTTTTCGCCCAGCCGTTTCACGCGTCTATTCGGCACACAAGTCCGCCACACCATCGCCCCCGAAGTCACGTACCGGCTCACCCGCGGGGTCTCGAACTTCGATCGCGTGCTGCGCTTTGACGCGGTCGATGTGGCCTCAGATACCAACGAAGTCGAGTACGGCGTTACGCAGCGTCTCTATCGCAAGACAGCCCACCATGGTCCGTGCGAAGACATGACGGATGAACCCGGGCTCAATCCTGCACCGTCTGACGCACGGGATAGCGGGCCGGAGACGTTTGACCTCGCAGCCAGCGACCAGCCGCCTGCGCAGCATCCGTGCAGCTCCGACGAGGTGCTCTCCTGGAGGCTCACGCAAAAGTATTTCTTCGACCTCACCTTCGGCGGCGCAGTGGTCGACTCGCAACGAAACATCTTCACCTCCACGCTCGACCTCTCCGGCGTCGCCTTCCTGACGGAACCGCGTAAAATCTCTCCGCTCATCTCGCGTCTGCGTCTGCGCAGTTCTGCCCATACGGATCTCGAGTGGGACTTCGACCTCGATACCGGAACCGGCAGGTTCAATTCCTCGAACGTCTACCTCGATCTGCACCAGCGCAACACGTTCGCAGCGCTCAGCTATGCGAGGCTTGATGCTCCCGGGCGTTTCTCTACTCAGAACCTGCAAAACACCAGCCAGGGTGTCAGTTCAGCCGTGTCCAATTTCGAGCAGTTGCGGCTTCTGCTCGGCTATGGTAATCCCGCGAAGAAAGGACTATCCATCGCGGGTAATACCGGCCTTGACCTGAAGAGTTTCACGGGAACCGACACCCCTTCCCCCGACACGGCGGAGCCACGCTCTATCTTTCCGGCGCTGCTCCAATACCTTGCCGTGCAGACCAGCTACAACTGGAACTGCTGCGGCGTTGCCTTCGAGTATCGTGAGTTTGAGCTGGGCAGTGTGCGCAATGTGCCTGGCTACCGCTTCAGCTTCTCGCTTGCGAATGTAGGCACAGCCGGCAATCTGCGCCGCGCCGAACGTCTGTTCTGAAGGAGTGTTCCCGCATGATGCAAACTCAGGATTTTGTCATCTCCGCCGCCCAGCTTCACCTGTCTGAACTGGCCCCGCGCACCGTGCAATCTGAAATACGCGCCATGACGGTAGCCTGCAACGATGTGGGCGGCGTGAATCTCGCACAAGGCGTCTGCGATACCGAGCCACCTGCCGTTGTTGCCCAAGGTGCTCAGCAGGCCATCCGCGACGGGCTGAACATCTACACGCGGCTGGACGGAATTCCGCGCCTTCGCCACGCGATTGCCGCGCAGGTCGCACGTACCCACGGCCTCGACGTCGATCCGGAACGCGAGGTGCTCATCACGTCCGGGGCCACGGGAGCCTTTCACGCTGCGGTGATGGCGCTGCTCAATCCCGGCGATGAGGTGCTGCTGTTCGAGCCCTTTTACGGTTACCACGCCAACATGCTGCGAGGTCTGCGCATCGTGCCCGTACCGGTCTCGCTTGCCGCGCCCGCCACGCCTGAGGGCGAATGGCAGCTAGACCTCGAGCAGGTGCGCGCCGCCATCACACCGCGCACCCGCGCCATGCTGATCAACACGCCATCGAACCCGGCGGGCAAGGTCTTCAACCGCGCAGAACTCGAAGGGCTTGGCCAGCTTGCCGAGCAGCACAATCTTTTCATTCTGACGGATGAAATCTACGAATATTTCGTCTACGGCAAGGCGAAGCACATCAGTCCGGCCACGCTGCCCAGACTGCGCGAACGCACCATCCTCATGTCGGGCTTCTCCAAGACGTTTTCGGTTACCGGATGGCGCGTGGGGTATCTGATTGCGGATCGGCGCTGGGTCCCGTCCATCGGCTACTTTCACGATCTGACTTACATCTGCGCGCCCGCGCCGTTGCAGCATGGCGTGGCTGACGGAGTTGAGCAACTGCCTCCGTCCTTTTACGCCGGCCTTACCGCCGACCACCTGCGCAAACGCACCCTGCTTGTCGATGCTCTGCGGGATGCCGGGCTGACCCCGCACGTACCCGAAGGTGCCTACTACATCCTCGCGTCCACCGCTGGCCTGCAAGGTGCGAACGCCGCCGCAAAGGCACGCGATCTGCTGGCCCGCACCGGGGTTGGCTCGGTGGCGGGTTCAGCGTTCTTTCGGCCGGGCAGTTCGCAGGGTGAAGCGCTGCTGCGCTTCTGCTTCGCCAAGAAAGACGATGAATTGATGGAAGCGTGTCGCAGGCTCCGTACCCTGAAGCTATAACAACGCAGTTGCCATAACCTGCGCCTCTGCACCGGATTGAGTAGAATCGAAACGCGGCGCCATCGCGCCCGGAGGACTGCAGGCATGGCATCCGCAATGGCAAGCATCGTGGCTCTTAAAGACGTACACCAGCAGTTGCAGCAGCGCATGGAAAAGACAGTCGAAGACTTCCGCGCTAACCTGCTCTCCGCGCGCACCGGCCGCGCCAGCGTGCACATGCTCGACCAGATAAAAATCGACTATTACGGCACCGATACCCCCATCGCGCAGGTCGCGCAGGTCACCACTCCCGAAGCGCAACTCATCATCGTGCAGCCGTGGGAGATTGCCCTTGTGCCCATCATCGAAAAAGCCATTCGGACCAGCTCGCAGGGTTTCAACCCGATGCACGACGGACGCATCATTCGCGTTCCCATTCCGCCCATGAACGAGGAGCGGCGCAAGGAAGCCGTCAAAGGTCTTGCGGCCGTTCTTGAAGGACACAAAACCAGCATGCGCAACATCCGGCGCGATGGCAACGAAGCGATTAAAAAAGCCGCCAAGGACAAGATGATCTCTGCCGATGACGAGAAGCGTGCCGCCGAAGAAGTTCAGCAGCTTACCGATGCAGAGATTAAGCGCCTGGAGGATCTGTTCAAAGCGAAGGAAAAAGAATTGATGACTGTTTGAGCCGAGTCTGAGGAACAAGACTTGCGCTCATGAAAGCGTAAACAGCCTCTGCAATCCTTACTCTGCTCGTTCTGTTCGTCGGAATATATTCGAAGGCTGCGCCATGCCATTTGCTGTTCGTCCCCAAGGTAGCTGGCACCTGCGAACGCGCAACGTCGATCTAGGCGGACGCACGTTGCTGATGGGCATTCTGAATGTAACGCCGGATAGTTTTTCTGACGGCGGGTTGTACCTGTCCCACCATGCCGCACTCGCGCACGGCCTCCATTTGCTGGATACAGGCGCCGACGTGCTCGACCTTGGCGGCGAATCCACACGTCCCGGTGCTGCGCCGGTGACAGCAGAAGAAGAACAAAGCCGCATCCTGCCGGTCGTGCGTGCCCTTCTGCATGCACGTCCTGACGCCATTTTGTCGGTGGACACGTACCATGCGTCCACTGCAGAACGCGCTCTCGATGCGGGCGCTGAAATTATCAACGACGTCTCCGGGCTGCTTTGGGATCCGGCCATGGCAGGTGTACTCGCATCCGGGCATCCGGGAGCTGTGCTGATGCACACGCGGGGCGTGCCACGTCTCTGGTCAGGATTGCCCGCCCTACCTCACGATGAAGTTCTGCCGCTGGTCGTCGGCGGGCTGGCGCGCAGCCTGCAACTTGCCGATGCCGCAGGCATCGAGCGTACACGCCTTGTGCTAGATCCAGGGTTCGGCTTTGGAAAGCGCGGAGACGAGAATTTCGTTCTGCTGGCGCGCATGGCCGCGCTACAGCAGTTCAACCTGCCTCTGCTTGCTGGTGTTTCACGGAAACGTTTTCTAACCGCACATCGCGCGCAGCCCAGTGAGCAGGATCGCCGAGACGCCACCAGTGCAGCTAATGTAGCTGCCGTGCTCGCCGGCGCACACATTCTGCGTGTCCACGATGTTGCTGCGGCGCGTGCAGCGGCTGACATCGCCGACGCCCTGCTGCAGGCTGGCTGAACGATTAAGCAGGTCGTAAGTAGATGTAGAAAGGCTCTTCCGTGTTCTGGCTATCATTCCCGAAGGGAACCTGCGTTTGTTCTTGCTGTTCCCGATTCTCTACACCATCTGTAAATCCGCCTTAGTTGTAAATAACTCTACGGCTTCCCCGGCTTACGACGCGCCCAATCACAAAATGCTTTTCGTTCGCGCGATTCAGAATCGCTTTCGCCCTCTTCACCTGCTCGGCCGGGATCACCACGATCAGCCCGATCCCCATATTGAACGTGCGGTACATCTCTTCGTGGGTGACTCTGCCGATCTGCTGAAGGTGTGTAAACAGCGGCGGAACCTCCCATCCGGAAAGGTCGATCACAGCATCCAGACCGCGCGGCAGAATGCGCGGTAGATTTTCCGTGATCCCGCCACCCGTGATGTGCGCCATGCCGCGCACGATGCCGGGTTGCTCCGGCGTGCCGGGACCGCCTGCGGTGAGTTTTTTAATAATCGCCAGATAGCTGCGATGCGTGCGCATCAAGGCCGCGCCGGCTTTGTCCTTCAGCTCGTTAACGTAGTGTTCGGCTCCATAGCCCGCCGTCTCAAACAGCAGCTTGCGCGCCAGCGAGTAGCCGTTGGTATGCAGGCCGTGAGAAGGAATTCCCAGCAGTACGTCGCCCGGTTCGATGCCTGCCCCGGTAATGATGTTGGGCCGGTTGACGCAGCCTACGATCGTGCCCGCCAGATCGTATTCGCCATCCTTGTAGAAGCCCGGCATCTGCGCCGTCTCGCCGCCGATCAGCGCGCATCCGTTGGCGCGGCATGCCTCGGAGATGCCGCGAACAACCGTCTCAATGACGTCATCTTCCAGCCGTCCGGTGGCCACGTAATCGAGAAAGAACAGCGGTGTCGCGCCCTGCACCGCAATGTCATTGACGGAATGGTTGACCAGGTCGGCCCCGACGGTGTGATGGATGTTGAGTTCGAATGCAACCTTCAGCTTGGTGCCTACGCCGTCGGTAGAAGAGACGAGTACGGGATCGGGAAATTTTTTCAGGTCAAGGGCAAACAGACCGCCAAAACCGCCAATCTCGCTCAAAACCTGCTTGTTGAAGGTCTTGCGCGCGAGCATCTTGATGCGCTGCTTGGCGCGGTCCCCGGCAGTAATATCAACACCGGCATCGGCGTAGGTGACGGGCTTCGTAGCCGCGGAATGGGATGGAAGCTCGTGGTCGTCCGCCAAGGGGAGGGGCTCCTGTTTTGAGTATGGGTCCGCGGCGGGCCGATTGAAAACTAAACGCTTGCGGAAACTCAAGTTTAGCAGGATGAATTTCCACGGCGCTGAACGGCGGCGCAGATCTGCAGGTTGAGTTTCCCCAGACCAGCCATGAGCTGCCGTCCGCCGTAAACTGGATGCAGGAGCTCTGGCAACGATGCGCACCATGGAACGAAGCAGGCAGTTACAGCAGAGGGCAGCGCATCTGCTGCCCGGAGGAGTCGATTCTCCCGTTCGCGCCTTTCGCGCGGTCGGCGGCCACCCGCCCTTTGTCGAACGTGCAGCGGGCGCGTACCTGTGGGATGCGGATGGTAATCGCTACCTCGACGGCTTTGGCTCCTGGGGACCGATGATCCTCGGCCATGCCTTTCCGCCGGTAGTGGAAGCCGTGCGCGAAGCTGTCGGCCGCAGTGCCAGCTTCGGTGCCTCGCACAAGGACGAAGCCAACCTCGCTGAACTGGTGCAGCGCTGCTTCCCGTCTGTGCAGAAGCTGCGTTTCGTCAGTTCGGGTACGGAGGCGTGCATGTCCGCCATCCGGCTCGCGCGCGGCTTTACCGGACGCAAGTTCATTATCAAGTTCGAGGGTTGCTACCACGGCCACGCCGATGCGCTGCTGGTCAAGGCCGGCTCCGGAATCGCCACGCTGGGAATCCCCGGTTCCGCAGGTGTGCCTGAAGAGACTGCAATGCACACCCTCGCTCTGCCTTACAACGATTTAGCTGCTGTAGAGACGGCTTTCTCCACTTATCCCGGCCAGATCGCCTGTGTCATTGTCGAACCTGTCGTCGGCAACGCAGGCACCATCGCGCCCGCGCCGGGCTATCTGGCGGGGCTGCGCGCGCTCACGCAGCAGAACGACACGCTCCTGATTCTCGACGAGGTGATGACCGGCTTCCGGCTCTCGCTCGGCGGCGCACAGCAGATTTACGGAATCAAGCCGGACCTCACCACCCTCGGCAAAATCCTCGGCGGGGGCCTGCCGTGCGGGGCCTTCGGCGGACGTGCCGACGTGATGGAGTTTCTCGCGCCACTCGGCCCTGTCTACCAGGCGGGAACGCTCAGCGGCAATCCGCTTGCCATGGCCGCTGGCATCGCTACGCTCACGCACCTGATCGCTAACGAGCAGACGGTCTACGACCACCTCGAACACACCACGCAGGCGATCGCCGACGGTGTAGCCAGAATCGCCGCCGAAGCCGAGATTCCGTTGACCATGAACCGCGTCGGCTCGATGTGGACCTGGTTTTTCACGCCGCATGACGTCACCGACTTTGCCTCCGCCGCAACCTCGGACACGGCCGCCTTCGCCCGCTTCCACGGCGCAATGATGGAAGCCGGTGTTTGGCTACCGCCCTCGCAATTCGAAGCCGCATTCCTTTCCACCGCGCACGGCGAGGCCGAAACAGCTCTCCTCCTTGACGCCGCCCGCAGTGCGCTGCAAAGGTGAGAGTCGTGATCAGCAGACCCGTTTTTCTACGGGAGTGGAACGGAAGGCGCAGCGGATCGAGGGCCATGGAGCGGATTGAAGTCAAAGTCGTAGTAATTGTTGCCTTTGAGCCGGATGCAGGGTCCGTGCCGGGCGAGGCGCGCCTCTGGTGGCAGCGTGAGGGTCTGGACAGCATCGTCGCAGTCCCGGGCGCATATCGTCCTGCGCGCATCAATGACCGGGGCTTGTTGTGCCTGGTGTGCGGCGTAGGCGCGGCGCGCGCCGCAGCGTCAGTCATGGCGCTGGGTCTCAATCCACGCTTCGATCTCTCCCGAACTTACTTTATCGTTGCCGGCATTGCCGGGATCGATCCTGCGCGGGGTTCGCTCGGCTCCGTCGTGCTGCCGGAGTTTGTCGTGGACGGCGACCTGACCCACCAACTGGATGCCCGCGAGATTCCAGCGCACTGGCCGGATGGTTTCGTTGCAATCGGCAAGTCGCTGCCGTACGAGGAGCCCCGCTCGCACCGCTTCAACGGCGACGACGGTATCGTGCATCGGCTGGACAGCGAATTGGTGGCCTGGGCCTACGAAGCGACCCGCGAGATAGAGTTGCTGGACACGCCCGCGATGGGGGAGCGCCGGAGCCAGTTTTTTCCTGCCGAAACGGCGCAACGTGCGCCATCCGTTCTGCTCGGTGATGAGCTCGCGTCCACCACCTTCTGGCACGGACGCGCGATGAGCGAACGGGCGGCACGCTGGATCAAGTATCAGACGGATGGCGCGGCGAGCTACAGCATCACTGCGATGGAGGACGCGGGAATCCTGACCGCGCTTCAGGCGCTTGGCGAAGCAGGCCGCGTGGATTCTAAACGTGTGCTGGTCGTGCGGGGCGTCTCCAACTACGATCGTCAGCGTGAAGGAATCAGCGCAGCGGAGAGCCTCGCCGAAACCAGGGTAGCGGCTTACTCGGCGTATCTGCCCGCGCTCGAAAACGTATACCGGGTCGGCAGTACACTTGTTGGCTTACTGCTGAAGGATGACCCTCTGGACGCGAGTACACCGTAGCGCTCGTCGAGGCAGAATCAGACCAGATTGCCGACTTCTATAGAGTCGTCATCCTGAACGCAGTGAAGAGCCTGCCCTGTAAGGGATCCCTGTATTCGCCGAACATCGCAACGCTGTACACCATTAAGAAATCATCTATAAGGTGAATCCCGGTCAGCCCTGCTGATCAAAGCTTTGCGTCCGGATCGGCGGTCGCGGAGGCGGGAAGCTTACCGGCTTCTTTCAACTGCTTCTCGGCTACGGAAACTTCAATCTCCGAGTTCATCTCCGCACCCAGCAACAGTGCAAGTCCGGTGATGTAGAACCACGTCAACAGGATGATCACCGCACCCAGCGTGCCGTAGGTTGCCGAGTAGCTGCCAGCAAAATAGTGCAGGTAAATGCGCATAGCGAGTGAGGCCAGGAACCAGCAGACGATCGCCACGACAGCACCCGGGGTGAGCCAGCGCCACTGCTTCTTCGGCAGATCGGGCGCGAAATAATAGATGACCGCGAACAGCACCATCAGCATGGCAAGAGCTGCAAGGGTGAAGACGATGTGCGCGAGGATAGCAGCGACGCTTGCAAACGGCTGGCCCAGATAAACGTGAGCCCAATGGGCGGTAAACGTCCCCAGCATCATCAAGGCCAGGATAACGATGATGAGCACTGCGAGCAGAATGGTGATCAGGATTGCCGCACCGCGCGATTTCCAATAGGGCCTCGTCTCCTTGGTTTTGTAGACCGTGTTGGAGATGTCCTGAATGGCTGCAAAGCCGACCGAGGCGGACCAGATGGCCGTGATCAGACCGAAGGTGATCTTGCTGCCCGTCGAACTGGCAATGGTCTGGGTAAAGGTGTCGAGCACCAGACTCATGGCGGAGGGCGGAACCACGATGGAAAGATAATTCAGCAGCTTGGTCTCGGCGCCGTTACCGGAGCGCGCCAGCAGCCCCAGCAGCGCGGAAGCGGCAATCAGAGTCGGAAAAAGCGCGAAGAAGAAATAGTAGCCAAGCTCTGCCGCGCGCGAGACTAGATCGTCGTCATTGAAGGCGTGAAACGTGCGTTTTGCGATGACGCTCAGCGGCACGCCCTGGGTGTCCCAAAGTGAATGCAGAGGCGAAGCGCCAGCTTTGTCCCAGATGCGCTGCAGCGTCGGGTTGCTGGCTGCAGCGGTGGGGTCCTTGAGATCACCCGCCGCAGCGTCACCGGCTGACGGCTGTGTATTCACCGGCTGGGTCTGAGGCTTGACGAGTTCAGGCGGCATAGTTTACTCCTACAAAACTTATCTAGAGAAGGGAAGGCACGATAGGCTGCAAAGTTCCCGCCGCCCGACCGTTGCAGATGGATAGATGCGGATTCCGGTTCAAGGGGGTGCCGAACTGCACGCCAGTAGCAAATTCCGCGCCTGGCGCGCCATGTCGGAAGAGTCAGCCCCGCATCCCATGCCCGTCCGCCAGCATCAACACTGTGTGAAGACTTTACTGCCGCGTAAGCCCATCTGGACCTGGAAACTTCAGCAGCTGACACGTCTCGTGCGCGAAAGCCACGCCCAGCCAATGTCCGGGACTCACGGACTTCCCGCCGCCGTCAGCCCGCACGAAGTCGGCGTCATGTTTCTCGGGCACTCGTCGTTTCTGCTGCAAATCGGCGGAGTCAATGTGCTGGTCGATCCCGTCTTTGCAACGCGCCTGATCGTGCTGCGTCGGCAGCGCCGGCCAGGTGTGCGGATAGAAGACCTGCCGCCCATTGACGTTGTCCTGATCACGCACGCCCATATGGATCATCTGAACAAGCCGACGCTACGCCGGGTAGCCCGCCGAACACGCCAGCTCACCGGTACGGCGCCTGTGGTGATTGTGCCAAGCGGGGTGGCTGATCTGGTAAGCCGTCTTGGTTTTGCGCGCGTCGAGGAGCTTGCATGGTGGCAGACGATTGAAGTGTCGGGTCTGACCATAACTGCCACACCCGCCAAGCACTGGGGTGCGCGCATGTTTCGCGACACGCATCGAGGCTTCGGCGGCTACGTGGTCGACGACCGCGCCGGTGGACGCGTCTATCACTCCGGGGACACGGCCTGGTTCGACGGCTTTGCGGAGATTGGTCAACGCCTGCGTCCACAGATCGCCCTGCTGCCAATCGGAGCCTACTTCCCGGACAGTTATCGCCACGTGCATACCAGCCCCGAGGAAGCGGTGCGCGGGTTCGTTGCTCTTGGTGCGGAGACCATGATTCCCATGCACTTCGGAACCTTCCGCCTGGGCCGTGAACCCATGGAAGAACCTCCCGTCCGGCTGCTCGCAGAGGCCGACCGGCTCGGAATCCGCAATTTAGTGCGCGTGCTGGCGGAAGGTGAGACTGCGGTCTTTCGAGCGCCAACCGAAATTTCGCCTCCCACGGGCGCACAGAGCAAAGCAAAGCAGACCGATCTGTTCGCTGCCGCATCCAAGGATCTATGAACAATGTGAGCAAAACATACAAATTAGGCGGCGATCTCGAACTGAATCGGCTTGGCTTTGGAGCCATGCGTATCGTAGGCGATGGGGTGTGGGGCGAGCCCAACGACCAGAAAAACTCGCGCCAGGTGTTGCGACGCGCCGTCGAGCTGGGCGTGAACTTTATCGACACCGCCGACGCCTACGGCCCGGATGTCAGCGAACGTCTGATCGGCGAGGCACTCGCCCCGTATGCGAAGGGCGTGGTGATCGCGACCAAGGGTGGACTGACGCGGCAGGGTCCAAACCGCTGGCTGCCAGTGGGCCGGGCAGAGTATCTGGAGCAGCAGGTGGAGATGAGTCTGCGCCTGCTAAAGACAGAACGCCTGGACCTGTGGCAACTGCATAGGATCGATCCCAAGACGCCTGTTGAGGAGTCGCTGGGTGCTGTCAGCAAGCTGCAGAAAGCCGGCAAGATTCGCCACATTGGTTTGAGCGAGGTGAAGGTTCCCGAGATTGAGCAGGCGCGCAAGGTGGTCGAGATTGTCAGTGTGCAGAACAAGTACAACCTGGGCGATCGCGCGCATGAAGACGTGCTCGACTATTGCGAGCAGAACGACATCGCGTTCATCCCGTGGTTTCCGGTTGCGGCTGGAGAACTGGCTCGCGCAGGCGGCAAGCTGGATTCATTCGCAAAGCGCCATTCGCTCACCGTCAGCCAACTCTCGCTGGCCTGGCTGCTGCACCGGTCGCCGGTGATGCTGCCGATCCCGGGAACTTCGAACCTGAAGCACCTGGAAGAAAACCTGAAGGCTGCGTCTGTCTCGCTGACACAGGACGAGTGGGACGAGGTTGAAGCCGCGGCCAAGTAAGGAGTTCTGTGCCCCTTGTTTTTTGTCTGTCATTCCCGCAGGGAATCTGCGTGGTTGCTATCTTTAGTAAGTCGGGTAACGGTCCGTCCAACGTGGGTATAGAGGCAAACGCAGACTCCCTACGGGAATGACAAAAGGGCGAGGCAACTAATCTACGTTTGCAGTCCGAGGCCGGTTCGCTTGCCAAAGATGGCGGTGCCGATGCGCACGCAGGTGGAACCCTCGGCGATGGCTGCGACGAAATCGTTGGACATGCCCATCGACAGGGATTGCACGCTCGGGTGAGCCCTTGCCGACTCGTCGCGCAGGCGGCGCAGCGCGGCGAAGTATGGTAGCGCTTCTTCGTTGGCGCGGGGCAGGTCAGAGGGCCAGGGTGCAACCGTCATCAGGCCGCTGGGTACGAGAAACTCGAGCGCGGCAAGTGCATCCAGCAGCACCGGCAGATCGCTCGGCGCGACGCCGTGTTTCGATTCCTCGGAAGAAAGTTTGACCTCGACGAGGATGGGCAGAGGTTGATTGCGTTTGCGTGCAGCGTCGTTCAGGCGTGTGGCAATCCTGAGCGAATCGACCGTATCGATGGCTTGGAACAGCTCGGCTGCGCGTGCAGATTTGTTCGTCTGCAGCGGCCCAATCATGTGCATTTCCAAGCCATCGAGTTGAGCGGCAGAGGAGGACTTTTCCTGCCACTCCTGCACGCGATTTTCGCCAAAGAGACGCTGCCCGGCGCCATGCGCTTCGATCAGGCACTCGACGGGATGCACTTTGCTGACGGCCATCAAGGCGACTTCCGCGGGTCTGCGTCGCGCCGCGTGGCAGGCCTGCGCGATCTCTTCCCGGACACGCTCTAGATTGTCGGCGATGGACATGCTGCAACCATCTTACGGGTTCGCTCCGGTACACTGGCCGCACCGTTTATGAACCTTTACGCCGTCGTCATCGCGATTATTGTCGTTACGCTGCTGGGTGTATCCTTCGGCCGTTTGTCGAAGGTGAAGACCAAGGCAGATTATCTGGTGGCCGGGCGCTCGCTGCCGGCGTTTGTGCTGGTGTTTACGCTTCTGAGTTCGTGGATCGGATCGGGTTCGCTGCTGGGGGGAGCGGAGAATGCTTACAACCATGGTTTTCCGGCGCTGTGGCAGGCTGCGGGTGGATGGTTCGGGTTGATTGCGATCTACTTTATCGCGCCGCGCGCACGGCGGTTCGCCCAGTTTACGATTCCCGATCTGCTGGAGGCCCGCTACAACCAGACCGCGCGTGTGCTGGGCGTCATTGCGGTGCTGTTTACGTACACGGCGATTACGAGCTACCAGTTCATCGGCGGCGGCGACATCCTGCACCTGATCTTCCCGCAAATTTCAGCGACGCTCGGCCAGTTCATCATCGCGGGTTTCGTGATTCTGTTTACGGCGATTGCGGGCATGAGTTCGGTCGCGTACATGGATGTGGCGATCGGGCTTCTTGCTACGTTCTCACTGCTAATTGCTTTGCCCATCTTGTCGCATGCGGCAGGAGGCTGGCCTGCGGTAAAGGCTGCGCTGCCCGCAACACACTTCCAGGTTCTGGGCGACTTCAGCGGCATACGCGCGGCGGAACTTTTTCTGCCGACCTGCCTGCTGATGTTGGGCAATCAAAGCATGTATCAGAAATTCTTCTCCGCTAAAAGCGAGAAGGATGCGACACGCGCGGTGATCGGCTGGTTCGTGGGGATCATCGTGCTCGAGAGCGTGATCGTGGCGCTTGCCGTTCTTGGTTCAAAGCTGTTTCCCACGGGTGAGGTGCATGACCGGCCGCGCGAGATTCTGGCCTACACGGCAATGCACGGAATGCCTCACATCCTGGGTGCGGTGATGGTCGGGGCGATCTTCGCCAAGGTGGTTTCTACGGCGAACAATTATCTCTTCTCGCCCGCGACCAACCTTGTTAATGACGTCTTCGTGCGCTACATCTCTCCGGGAGCTTCAAACAAACGCATCCTGATTGTGAGCCGGTTGATGGTGGTGCTGCTGGGCGTGTGGTCGCTGTGGCAGTCGCTGGGAACAAGCTCGGTGTTGGCGAAGAGTCTTTATGCCTACACGATCTACTCGGCTGCGCTGACGCCAGTGATTCTGGCAGCGTTCTTCTGGAAGCGGGCAACGGCTACAGCGGCGGTGGCGAGCATTGCGGCGGGAACGTTCGTGACCGTGTTCTGGGATACCCCATTCATCCACGTTCATTTCCCGAAGGTAATCGCGGACCGCGACGCAATCTTCCCGGCGCTGCTGGCATCTCTGCTCTGCTTGTTCGTGGTGAGCCTGTTTACGGCGGCTCCAACCGCCGCGCAACTGGCACCGTTCGGCGAGGCTGGATAACTGAAACGGGATAGTCCAAGAGGGTGACCCCCTCCTGTACCCGAAGTACGAAAGTATGTCGAATCAGCCACTTAGAGTGACAATTATCCAGTTGACACAGAAAGATTCCAGGCGCATACTGTCTCTAGCGAGGCAAGTGTATGAACCTAATCGACCTAAGCCGCAAGTTCAAGTCTGATGCCGAGTGCTTCGAGTTCCTTGAATCCCGGCGTTGGCCGGATGGGGTTGTTCGGTGCGTCACTTGCGGCAATGACAAGATCAGCCGGATTACTCGCAAGACCTCAGCTACGACCAAGAACAAGAAGGCTCAAATCTACCAGTGCCTAGAGAAGACCTGCAAACAGCAGTTCTCAGCCACATCCGGCACAATCTTTCACGATACCCGCCTCCCGATACTCACCTGGTTCATGGCCGTGGAACTCGTCATGGATGCCAAGAAAGGCATGAGTGCCGTCCAGATTCAACGTCACCTTGGAATCCGTTCCTACCAGACCGCATGGCACATGGTTCACCGTATCCGTGAGGCTATGGACGTAAAGGACGCCGCTCCTATGGGCGGGGTTGTAGAGATTGATGAAACCTATCTCGGAGGCAGAACCAAGCGCAGGTTTGCCCGCTCCTGTGAAGTTCGCGCACCCAAGGATGTAGTGGTCGCTATGCGCGAGCGGACATTCAAGAGCAGCAAGACCGCTGGCCGGGTTCGCTACTTCCATGTAAAGGATGCGAAGGCTTCCTCGATTGGTCCCCTACTGGAGTCCAACCTTGCGGCCAACGTGAGCCGGGTCTATACGGACAATGCAGCCGTCTATGACTTCGCCATGAGCAGCAGTCTCAGCAAGCAGCACCGGACTGTCAATCACTCTATCCAGTGGGTTGTTCCCGGCTCACGAATCCACACCAACACGGTTGAGTCTTCGTTCTCGCTCCTGAAGCGTGGTCTGATTGGTAGCTTCCACCGGGTATCTACCAAGCACCTTCAGCGTTACCTGAATGAGTTTGAGTACCGCTTCAATGAGCGCAACTCACCTGAGCAGTTTGAGAACTGCGTTGCCCAGATGTGCTCCACCAAACCGCTGACCTTCAGGAACCTTGTTTCTCAGCCGGATCTACCTTTTTAGCAGGGATGATCTTCCCGGTTGCTTTCTTGGTTCCTAGTTTCGAGTCCGCGTGTTTCTTGGGAGGCATCTTAAGCAAGTTCCCGATGATTCGGCTGAACTCGGTTTCATCTACGGGCAATCGGGACTCCTATACAGCGAATTTTACCTTGATATGCGAACCAGATAATCCAACTTGGTATAGGGCTAACCCACGGCGGTCAAAATTTTGCCTTATCAGTCCGGACTTGTGTGAAACTGTTGAGAGGATCAGAGCATGTGGAAGTATCTTTTGGTCTTCGGTGTGGTTCTCGGACTGTCGGTGTTCGTAACCCGTGAGAATCAGAAGCACGCCTACACACCCGCACAGGATTCCAAGCACCCAATCGGTGCGGCTCCCACTTCCAAAGCGGATGCCGCACAGCCCCAAAACGACAAGGGCAAAACCGAATGGCACATGCCAAGTTGGTATGTCTTCTTTACTTGGCCAGAAGGAATTACCGTATGGGCTCTCCTCCTCACTTTGGCTGCCATTGCGGACCAGACGCACCAAACAGCTAGAGCCTGTTATGAACTTTGACCGCGTCCGAGAGCTGAACTTCCTGGAAAAATGACCTGTTTCGCTGTAGATCCTTCCTCCGAAGCGCGTCTGAGGCACCGTCTGAGGCCGAGCAGTTTCCTTGAGAGCTAAGCTGTCAACATCGTTTACTGATTCCAAAGGACTTGCAAACACAAAGTTCATAACAGGCTCTAGGGCGGCGAAAGCTACTGAGGAAAGTGTGAGTCTGCAAGAACTCGCTTATGTACAGTGGGTGGAGCTTGTGAACTGGAAGAGCAAAATCACTTCCCCAAATCAAGAACCGTATCTGAACATTACCTTTGAAATCGAGAACACAACTTCGTTCCCATTGGCGTTGCAAATGGGAGAGATTGAGTTCCTTGCTCATACAAGAGTGATCGTTATGGATTCGGTTCCAGAGAGATTTATCGCTCCGAAATCTTCGTTTCGCGTCACTACAAAACTCCCAATTACAGAACAGATGGTGCAGTCCCAACTCAATGGGGCTTTGGGAATCCAGGTCAGCGGAGAAGTCACCACGGTCGGCGTATTGCGTAGACCTGTAAAACAGAACATCAATGGAATTTTGCTTTGTGGATATACAGAAACTAGATTTGATTCCGCTGGGTCTCTCCATCCCAAGACGCAATCCAATACCTAAGAGCAGAACACATACAATTTTCAGGAAACCCATTCAGCACCCCCCTGATTTCAGGGAGCAATCAGTTTGGAGTTTCTGTGTGAACTGGATAATTGTCGTAAGCGTTTGATGTTCCCATCTGGCGGGCGAGGGAACATTGTGCGGTGCTTTGGCTAAGTGTCCGCTTATTTTAGGTGGACACCTGTTAGGCGTCAGTCGTTATGCCGGTGGTGTGAGTTGACG
>JAABUJ010004004.1_pt1 | contig 15914 bp, 13 predicted proteins | sample 5559131 | NCBI WGS metagenome assembly JAABUJ01 (sample SAMN10711875, study PRJNA513366) | rock metagenome | isolation source: Antarctica rocks | place: Antarctica: Victoria Land, Mt New Zealand nord | collected 2016-01-07 | reverse complement strand
TGCTGACCAGCGGGGCGGGCGCGACAAGAGGCAGTTGCATCGGAGGGTCTCCCTTTCATGGCACATGGTTCTGGCCTTGCAGGGTAGCAGGGTCCGCCTGCCAGCGCAAATCACAACAGTCGAGTACGGTAATATATAGGCAAACGTGATGCGTCTAAGGAGAGTTTGCTTTTGCCCATCGATTTCGAGAAAATTACATCGCTCGCCAAGCGCCGCGGCTTTTTCTTCCAGGGTAGCGAGATCTACGGCGGTCTCAACGGTACCTGGGACTACGGCCCGCTCGGCGTCGAGTTACTCAAGAATGTCAAGCAGGCCTGGTGGCGCGCTATGGTGCAGATGCGCGACGACATCGTCGGCGTCGATAGCGCCATCTTGCTGAACCCCGAGATCTGGCGCGCCTCCGGCCACTTGGAGAACTTCACCGACCCGCTGGTCGACTGCAAAGAGTGCAAGATGCGCTGGCGCGCCGACCACCTGGAGGGTGATCGCTGCCCTAACTGCGGCGGCGAGTTGACCGAGCCACGCCAGTTCAACCTGATGTTCAAGACCTTCGTCGGCCCCGTCGAGGGCGACGCCGCCGTGGTCTACCTGCGTCCTGAGACGGCGCAGGGCATCTTCGTGGACTTCAAGGCCATACAGGGCATGACGCGCAAGCGCCTGCCCTTCGGCATCGCCCAGCAGGGCAAGAGCTTCCGCAACGAGATCTCGCCCGGCAACTCGATCTTCCGTTCGCGCGAGTTCGAGCAGATGGAGTGCGAGTACTTCGTGCGGCCTGAGCAGGCCGACGAGGCCTATCGTTCGTGGGTGCAGGAGCGCTACAACTGGTACCTCAGCCTCGGCATGAAGCCGGAGAGCCTGCGCCTGCGCGAACACGAGCAGAGCGAACTCAGCCACTACAGCGCCGGCACGACCGATGTAGAGTTCCTCTACCCGTGGGGCTGGGGCGAACTTGAAGGCATCGCCAACCGCACCGACTTCGACCTGCGCCGGCACAGCGAGTTCAGCGGCAAGGACCTCTCGTACGTCGATGAGACGACCAGCGAGAAGTTCTACCCCTACGTGATCGAGCCGGCCGCGGGCGCGACGCGCTCGGCGCTGGCCTTCATGTGCGACGCCTACGATGAAGCGGTGGTCAATGGCGAGCAGCGCACGTTCCTGCGCCTGCACAAGAGCCTGGCCCCCTACAAGGCGGCCGTGCTGCCGCTCTCCAAGAAGGAGAATCTGTCCGCAGTGGCGCGCCAGGTGGAAAAGAGCTTGCGCCCGCACTTCATGATTACCTACGACGAGACGCAGTCAATCGGCAAGCGCTACGCGCGGCAGGACGAGATCGGCACGCCGTACTGCGTCACCGTCGACTTCGACTCGCTGGAGGACCACGCCGTGACCATCCGTGAGCGCGACTCCATGGCGCAGGAGCGCGTGCCCATCGCCGAGCTCGTGCCCGCGCTACGGGAAAAATTAGAGAATTAAGTCTCTAACTGTCCGGTTGGACGGTCGGCCGTGGCCGACCGTCCAACCGGACAGTTAGAGACTTATACCTTATCGTTCGCGCAAATTGGAAGTCAGTTCGAGAGCGCCGCGACCACTACATGTAGCATTCGTAGCGGATACGCTACTACATATAGGAAGTGCCGCTGGTTGAGTTGAAGGGAGAGCAGAATGCCCAGTAACATACTGACCTGTCACGACCGTAGACTCCGCAGCCATCACGGCCTGTTGTTGACAATAACCACGGCACCGAGCCGTTTGTTCACAAGCCGTCGGCGATTGTTGGCACCAGCAGCCGAACTCGCTCAAGATTTGCGCGAACGATAAGTTATACATCAATAATAGTTTGGAGGAAGATAGAGCATGGCCCAAACCGCGACCGCACCGACCAGCACGACGACCACCAACAAAAAATGGGTTTATCTGTTCCGCGAGGGTAACGCGCGTATGCGTGACCTGCTCGGCGGCAAAGGCGCTGGCTGCTCTGAGATGACCAACGCCGGCTTGCCCGTCCCACCCGGCTTCACCATCACCACCGAAGCCTGCAACGCCTTCTACGACGAGGGGCGCCAGCTGCCCACGGGGCTGTGGGACCAGGCGCAAGCGGCGCTGCGCGATGTCGAGAACGCGACCGGCAAGAAGTTTGGCGACCGCCAGAACCCGCTGCTCCTCTCGGTGCGCTCGGGCGCGCGCTTCTCTATGCCCGGCATGATGGACACCGTGCTCAACCTCGGACTCAACGACGACGTCGCGCAGGGCCTCGCCGCCCTGACCGGCAACGAGCGCTTCGCCCAAGACGCCTACCGCCGCTTCATCCAACTCTTCGGCAAGATCGTGCTCGGCGTCGAGGGCGATGTCTTTGAGCACGCCCTCGATGGCATCAAGGGGGAGAAGGGCGCCAAGAGCGATACCGACCTCGACGCGCAGGCGTTGCAAGAGGTCGTGGCGCGCTACAAGGCCATCGTGCGTGAGCATACCGGCGAGGACTTCCCTACTGACCCCTACGAGCAGCTGCGCCGCGCCATCATGGCCGTGTTCCAGTCCTGGAACGGCCGCCGCGCCATCGACTATCGCCGCCGCAACCGCATCGCGGATAGCCTCGGCACCGCCGTCAACGTGCAGACGATGGTCTTCGGCAACATGGGGACCGACTCGGGCACCGGCGTGGCCTTCACGCGCAACCCCTCGACCGGCGAGAAGCGACTCTACGGCGAGTTCCTGATGAACGCGCAGGGCGAGGATGTCGTGGCCGGTATCCGCACCCCCGAGCCGATCTCGGCACTGGAGCAGCGCGCCCCCACCGTCTATGGGGAGTTCGCGCAGATCGCCGACCGCATGGAGCGCCACTACAAGGACGTGCAGGACCTCGAGTTCACGATCGAGCGCGGCAAGCTCTACATGCTACAGACGCGCTCGGCCAAGCGAACCGGACCCGCCTGGGTCAAGACCAGCGTCGACATGGTCCGCGAGGGTCTGATCGACGAGAACGAGGCAGTCAAGCGCGTCCCCGCCGCCGACATCGTGCAGTTGCTGCTGCCGCGCTTCGACCAACGGGAGAAGGAGCGTCTGACCAAAGAGGGTAAGCATCTCGCCACCGGCCTCAACGCTTCGCCTGGCGCGGCGACGGGCAAGGCCGTCTTCACGGCCGACCGCTCCGAGCAGTGGGCTAAAGAGGGACAGGCCGTGGTGCTGGTGCGTCCTGAGACCTCGCCCGAGGACTACCACGGCATGATCGTGGCCAAGGGCATCTTGACGGCGCGCGGCGGCGCCACCAGCCACGCCGCCGTGGTGGCGCGCGGCGCGGGCCTGCCCTGCGTCGCCGGCGCCGGGGACCTGGCGATCGACCCCGAGCGGGGCGAGATGCGCGTGGGCTCTACTGTCATTAAGGAGGGCGAGGATATCTCCATCGACGGCGCGACCGGCGAGGTCTTCGCCGGCCACCTCAACACCTATGACCCCAATTTCAAGGACGAGACGGATCTGCAGACGCTGCTCGGCTGGGCCGACCAGAAGCGCCGCATGCAGGTGTGGGCCAACGGCGACTACCCGCAGGACGCCACGCGCGCCCGCGACTTCGGCGCTCAGGGCATCGGTCTCTGCCGCACCGAGCATATGTTCTTCCAGCAGGACCGCCTGCCTATCGTGCAGGAGATGATCCTGGCCAAGGATGAAACGACGCGCCAGGGCGCGATCGACCGCCTACTGCCGTTCCAGACCGAGGACTTCCGCGGCATACTGCGCGCCATGGACGGCCTGCCCGTGGTGATCCGCCTGATCGACCCGCCGCTGCACGAATTCCTGCCCAGCCTGGAGGACCTGCTCGTCGAGACCACCGAGTTGCGCATGCGCGGCGACAATCCCGAGGAACTCAAGCAGAAAGAGGAGTTGTTGACGCAGGTCGAGTCGATGCACGAGCAGAACCCCATGCTGGGCCTGCGCGGCATCCGCCTGGGCCTGACCTTCCCCGGCATCATCGACATGCAGGCGCGCGCCATCGTCACGGCCATGTGCGACCTGGTCAAGGACGGCGTCGACGCCAAGCCCGAGATCATGGTCCCGCTGGTCGGGCACGTCAACGAGATGCGCATCGTGCGTGAGCGGTTGGAGCGCGTCGTCAAGGAGGTGCAGGAGGCGCACGGCACGGACGTGCACGTCAAGATCGGCACGATGATCGAGGTGCCGCGCGCGGCGCTCACGGCCAGCCAGATCGCCGGAGACGCCGAGTTCTTCTCGTTCGGCACCAACGACCTGACGCAGACGACCTTCGGTTACTCGCGCGACGATGCCGAGGGCAAGTTCCTGCTACGTTATGTCGAAGAGAAGATCCTACCCGAGAACCCCTTCCAGGTGATCGACCGCGAGGGCGTGGGTTCGCTGATGCGCCAGGCCGTCGCTGGCGGACGCGAGACGCGTCCGGACATCGAGCTTGGTATCTGCGGTGAGCACGGCGGCGACCCCAGTTCGATCGAGTTCTGCGACGAGATCGGCCTCAACTACGTCTCCTGCTCACCGTTCCGCGTGCCGGTGGCGCGTCTGGCCGCCGCGCAGGCTACGCTGCAGCGAGGGGAGCGCGATCGGTAGGCAAAAAAGGAACGTGCGACTGAAGTCGCAGGTTCAGGCCATTAGACGGTGTAGAAGTACTACTGCCACTCGCCTCCCGCTGATTGCTGATAGCTAAATTCCCCTCAATCTGGTAGTCTAAGCTCACAAGCAGAAGCTAATAGGTTCAATCGCAAGAGTCTTCACGCCGATATAATAGGTACTAGTAGGCGGCCCATGGACTTTGGTGACGCGCCAGGAGAGATCCATCGTGCAGACTCACGCCATGGATGATGTGGATGATGACGAGCGTGCCGTCGCCGCGCCGGCTGTCGCGCTTGCTCCCGCTATCATCGTCGTCACAACGCTCAACGCTGATGCGCCCGTATTCATGGCCGGGGATGAGGCGCCGGGTCTGGCCACATGGCCGGTGGCCCCACTTGACAAAGCCGTCGATTGCGACGACGAGGACGAGCGAGCCGAAGAAGACAGCAGCCCCGATGGTAGCCTCGTCGACGACCCTATCCGCCTGTACCTGCGCGAGATCGGCCGGGTGCGCCTGCTCAAGAGCATCGAGGAAAAAACCTACGCCGAGGCGATGCGACGCGGCGACGTGGAGTTAAACAAGGCCCGACGCCACCTTGCCGCCTGCATCAAGCGTGTCTGGCTGACCACGGACGGCGCGGCCACGGGCGGCCTCGCGGCGCCCACGCGCCGCATGCTCGACCTGAGCGAGTGGGCGGATCTCGTTGGCCTGCCGGAGGGCGCCCTGCGTGGGGTTATCCAACAGGTGGCGCGTCGCGTCGCGGGAGACGACGACGTGGCGTCGGCGCTCTTACGCGAGTTGATCGACATCAGCGGCCTTTTTCAGCGCGATCCCGAGGCCGCCGTCAACAACATCCTCCGCCTCCTCAAGCAACACAACGCGCGCGCGCTCCGCGCCGTGGAAGGGCTCGCCGTGTCGGGTGGGCTCGACGAGTCCATGGCGCGCGACGCCATCGCACGCCTCGCCGCGTCTATCGAGATCGAGGAGCGCATGCCAGACGAGCTCGACCCAGACCTGGGCGCCATCGTGACCGGCGACGCGGTGACCGCGCCGAGGCCGCCAGAGGCTGGGGGGAGCGCTAAGACTAGCGGCATCGACGATCAGGAACTGGAGGACTTCCGCTGGACTGTCTACCTCGATGGCGTCGAGACCGACCAGTCGCGCCCCGTGCGCGAACTGGTCCGCCTCGTTCTAATGGGCGAGAACGAGGCGCAGGACATCCTGAGCGAACGTGGTCAACCCGGCGTCAGCGACGACCAGATCTGCGCGCGGCTCGCCTACATTCTGGGCGATCCACGCGCTATAGAGCAGGCCCACCACATCCTGGCCGGATGGCGCTACGACCAGGGCGCGATTGACCGGGGGCTCGACGCGCGCCGCCGCCTGACCGAAGCTAATTTACGCCTAGTGGTCAGCGTCGCCAAGAAATACGTCGGGCGCGGCCTGACCTTGCTCGACCTCGTGCAGGAGGGCAACATCGGGCTGATCCGCGCCGTCGAGAAATTCGACCACCGCAGGGGCTACAAGTTCTCCACCTACGCCACCTGGTGGATCAGGCAGGCCATCACGCGGGCCATCGCCGACCAGGCGCGCACCATCCGCATCCCTGTACACATGGTCGACACGATCAACAAACTAGGCCGCGAGTCGCGCCAGTTAGTCCAGGAGTTGGGGCGCGAACCGACGGCGGAAGAGATCGCCGTCCGCCTGGCCGGTACGGTCGGGAACGACAAAATCAACGCCGCCAAGGTGCGCGAGATCGTGCGCATGTCGCTCGATCCGATCTCGCTAGAGACGCCGATCGGCGGGGAGGAAGACAGCCGCCTGGGCGACTTCCTCCCCGACGACGCCTTGATCGAGCCGCAGGATAGCGCGGTGAATCAGGTCTTGAAAGAGCAGATCGAGTACGTACTCGATAAATATCTGACCGGCCGTGAGCGCGATGTGGTGCGGCTGCGCTTCGGCCTCGACGATGGCCGCAGCCGCACGTTGGAAGAGGTGGGGAAGGAATTCAAAGTCACACGCGAACGCATCCGCCAGATCGAGGCCAAGGCGCTACGCAAGCTGCGCCATCCCTCGCGCAACCGCAAGCTCAAAGACTATCTGGATTGACACTCCACACGGCTGAAGCCGTGGGTTTTCTGGAAGGTTTCTATAACTTGACCTTCAGTCGCTGGTCGGGTATATTTTTCTCTTGTGGGGCCTAACACAAACCACATTCCCCGATAGCTCAATGGTAGAGCGTCCGGCTGTTAACCGGTAGGTTCGAGGTTCGAGTCCTCGTCGGGGAGCCACTACTAACTACTGACCACTTCGTCGTGGCTGATCGGCGCGCGGCGCCCGCCGTGGGCGCCCCCACCGAGGCGACGACGCACGACATACGTAAATGCCTCGGCCACGATGTCCCGGCTCATCTTGCTCGTCCCGATCTTACGGTCAGGGAAGACGATGGGGACCTCGACGATGCGGAAGCCTTTGCGGTAGGCCTGGTAGACCGTCTCGATCTGGAAGGCGTAGCCCTCCAGGCGGATGGCGTCGAGGTCGAACGCCTCGACCACGGCGCGCCGGTAACACTTGAACCCCGCTGTACAATCGCGAAAGGGCAGGCGCAGGATCGTCCGCGCGAAAACATTGCCAAATCCGCTGATGAGCCGGCGCGAAAAGCCCCAGTCGGGCGTCTGGCCGCCGGGGACGTAGCGTGAGCCAATCACCAAGTCGGCGTTAGCGACGGCGCCCAGGAGATCGGGCAGGTAGCGCGGGTCGTGCGAGAAATCGGCGTCCATCTCGAAGACAATGTCGTAGTCGTGCTGTAGCGCGTAGCGGAAGCCCTCGACGTAAGCCGTGCCCAGGCCGAGCTTCCCTTGCCGGTGCATCACGTCCAGCGTGGCATAGCGCGCGCGCAAACCGTCCGCCAGGTCGCCTGTCCCATCGGGCGAGCCGTCGTCGATGATCAGGAGAGCCGTGTCGGGCAGGGCGACATAGATAGCCGCGACGATCGCGGCGAGGTTTTCCGACTCATTGTAGGTCGGCACGACGACGAGTGTATTAGCTTTCAGCGCTCCGCCTCCGTCCAAACTCCTGGCGCACACGCTGCCAGCGACGCCGGAAGACGTAGCCAAGCGCCTCGGACACTATCGTCCCGGTCATCTTACTCTTGCCCTCGCGGCGATCAGTAAAGACGATCGGAATTTCGACGATACGCAAACCGTGCAGGTAGCACTGATACGTCGTCTCGATGAGGAAACCGTAGCCCACGAGGTCAATGGCGTCGAGATCGATCGCCGCGAGGGCCTCGCGCCGGTAGCACTTATACCCCGTCGTACAATCACGCACTGGCAGCTCCAGCACCGTGCGCGCGACAGCGTTGCCGACGCGGCTGATGACGCGGCGGGCCGGCTTCCAGTCGGGCGTCGCGCCGCCGGGTATATAGCGTGAGCCGATCACGAGGTCATGGGAGCGGCTCGCTTCGATGAAACGCGGCAAGTACTCCGGCGCGTGCGAGAAATCCGCGTCCATACCAATGATCGTAGCGTAGTCCCGTTCCAGCGCCCAATGGAAGCCGGCGGTATAGGCGACGCCGAGGCCGGCCTTACCCGGCCGCTGCAACAGCTTGACATGGCTATCGTTCGCGGCGTGGGCGCGCACGACCTCCGCCGTGCCGTCGGGCGACGAATCATCCACTACCAGGACATCAGCGTCCGGCAGGTGGCGCAGCACACTGTCGAGCAACGGGCCGATGTTCTCACGCTCGTTATAGGTCGGGATAATAACCAGTGACGTCAACACAGCCTCTCACACAGCAGGGGTAACAAAGGGTGTATGAGCACAATCGAGCCACGACGCTCTCCATGCAACACGTCGGAAGTGTACGAGATGCTCCAAACAGCGTCAAGAAATGGCGGCCCGCGTTGAATACCTGGGCGCCCGCGCTTACCCTAATTGACCATGACCAACTGGCTACAAAGTACTACCAATGGGGGATGTGGCGAGCGATGGTCTTGGACGATAGTGTTGGTATGAATACTCCAGCCTCTCTCTCCACCAGTCCGTTGCCCTCCTTCGACCTTGAGGAGACGTTGCCCCGTCCCGCACGCCCCGCGCCGGCCGAGCCACGGATCCGCCAGCCGCGCGCTTGGTCCCGCTGTACATTGACGCTCGTCGCGCTGGGGTACGCGCTCACGGCCGGCGCGCTCAGCCTAGTGGTCGTCGCGGGCGGGTTGCCGCTGCGCGCGGTCGAGCCCACAGCTCTGGTGTGCGCGCTGGCCGCTTGCCTCGCCGAATGGCAAGCGCGACGGGCTGGGATGGCGCGGGCGCGCGATGTCGCCCCAGCCGTCTACCTCGCCGCCGCCCTCCTCCTGCCGGCCCCCCTCGCCGTCCTTGTTGCGCTGCCGGCCATCGTCGCGAGCGTGGCGGCGCGGCGCGGCGCTCCCACCCCTGTGGCCCTGCGCTTCGCGGACGGCGCCCATACGGTCCTCTCCGTGGCCCTGTTGGCGGTGGCAGCGCATCTGGCGCTGGGCGACCGGGCAGCGCTGACAGCCATTAGTGGCGTCCTGGCCGTGGCGCGACACCCCGCGGCGTTGCTCGACCTGGCGCGCACCGGCTTGCCAACGCTCGACCTAACGCGAATCGGAACGCCCAACGTATGGAGCGCCGCGGCGCTCCATGCGCCGGAGGCGCCAGGCGTCCTGCTGCTGCTCTGCGCGGGCTACTACCTGTTCGAAACGGTCCCGTCCGCGCTGGCGCGCGCCCTGTATCGGCGTTACGGCCCGTCACGCGCCTGGCGCGAGCTCTACGGGTACGCCCTGCCGCTGCAACTCGTCGCGCTCCCGCTCGCGCCGGTCGTCGTGGCCCTGTATGCCGCTACCCGGCTGCTGACGCTGGCGGCTCTGCCGCTCCTGTGCGGCCTGCCCTGGATCGCCGTGGGACTGCGTCGCGCCCCCGCGTTGGCTGATCAGGCGCGTACGCTGCGTGAGGACACGGCGGCGCTCTACGCCCGCACGACTATCGCGGCAGAACGCGCCGCGCGGCGCGGCGCGGCGCTGGAAACGCTGCTCGCGGCGATCCATGGGTTGGGCGGCAACGACGATCTGGCCTCGGTTACGGCGACACTCGCCAAAGCGGCCGCGCGTCTAACCTCCTTCCGCGCCTGCACAGTGTATCTCTACGAGTCGCACGACGGCGTCTTCGTCCCCTACGCGGGGCAGCCGGACGGATCTCGCCGCGGTGAGGTCGTATCACGGCCCCGCGCCGAGGCCCTGATGTCGGCGCGCTTCCGCCGGGGCTACAGCTATTACGTGCCGCGCGCCGAGCGCGACAACGTGGAGACGGCGCGGAATCGCGTCGCCACTGAGACCGAACCGGCGCCGTGGCGCGAGGGCGATAGCCTGGTGGCGCCGCTGCTGCTTAAAAATGGCGACGTCATCGGCTACATTGAACTCGACCGCCCCGCCGATCAGCGCGTCCCCACCGTCGCCGACCTGGCGCCCCTGGAGACGCTGGCGTTCCTCGCCGCGAGCACCATCGCGCGCTTACGTCACACCGACGAGGTGTTACACCTGGCGACGAGCGACGGGCTGACGGGCCTGCTCAACCGGCGCGCTTTCGAGGAGCACCTGCACCGCGAACTGTCCGCAGCGGCGCGACGCAAGCGCCCGCTCGCTCTGATGATGATCGATATCGACGACTTCGGCTCCGTCAACAACACATATGGACACCAGGTGGGCGACGCCGCGCTCTGCCTCGTCTCGGGCGTCATCCGCGCACACTTGCGCGAGAGCGACGCGGGCGGACGTTACGGCGGCGACGAGTTCACCGTAGTCCTACCGGATCTCGACGCGGCGCACGCGGCCGACATCGCGGAGCGCCTGCGGGCGGCGCTGGCCGCCGAGACCTGCCGCGCCGCCGCCGAGGGCAGCTTGCCCCAGATCTATACCAGCATCGGCGTTGCCTCGTTCCCCGCCCACGCCGACGACGCGGGCGCTCTCATCAAGGCCGCCGACGACGCGCTGTATGAGTCCAAGCGCATGGGGAAGAACTGCGTGTCGGTGAAATAGTCGATGGTCAACTACATATCCGCCAACGCCTGCACCGTCTCGGCGAGCTGTTCGCGCGTGGTGCGCTGGTAGAGTGACTCCTCGGGACCCATGGTGAGGATGCGGCCGAGGGCAAGCCCGATGATCGTGGTGTCGTCGGGCAAGAGTTCGCTACGATCGTCGTAGAAGGAGTGGTCCATGGCCCAATCCATCAACTGCTCGCCGGGGAGCTCGCCCTCCAGAAAGAGGCGGATCTGATCGGCCAGTTCCAGGCGCAGCAACTGCGCGCGACGGGTTGGCTGACTCATGACGTGCTTTCTTCAACCAACTCGATCAACGCGCGGCCCGTGCTACGTGGGTGCAGGAAAGCGACGCGCAGACCGCCGACACCCTGGCGCGGCACCACGTCGATGAGTTCGATGCCACGTTCGCGGCACAGCGCCAGCGCCGCCGGCAAATCGGGCACGGCGTAGGCGCTGTGGTGTAGCCCCGGACCACGCTCGGCCAGGAAGCGCGCCACGCCGGTGTCCCCGCGTGTGGGCGTGAGCAACTCGATCTCGCCGCCGTGCGGCAAGACGGCCAGCGCCGCCTCGACGCCCTGCTCGTCCAGCCGCTGCCGCACCGTGAAGCGTGCGCCGAACGCACGCTCGTAGAAGGCGATCGACGCGTCCAGGTTGTCCGTCACGATGCCCACATGGTGCAGCTTGTTGAACACTAAGCGCCCACTTTCCTGTTTCCTATCACAGCGAACGTCGTTGGCCTGGCCCTAAAGGCAATACGGTTTAGTTAAGGGCTCCGTAGGTAGCGGAGCGCCCAGCGGATCAGCGCCGTTGAGCGTAAATCGCCGCCAATGCAGGCCCTGTCGAGTCACCCATTCTGGCTTAACTAAACCGTATTGGCCCTAAAGGACCATGGCAGGCACGGGGCCCTAAAGGGCCGGGAGAGCAGCTGGATGGCGTCGCTACTACTCGCGCGGTCTTATCACGCCGACCTTTTAAGGTCCGTGCCCTGCCATGGTCCTTTAGGGCCAGGCTCCTTACCTACTACTGACTACTGACAATTGCTGCGCCACGAACTCACCCACCTGAGGGATATTGTCGGCCACGGGGACACCGGCGGCGCGGAAGGCGTCGACCTTGTGCTCAGGACCGCCCACGCCGCCTGAGATGATGGCCCCGGCATGGCCCATGCGCTTGCCGGGAGGAGCCGAGCGGCCCGAGATGAACGAGACGACGGGCTTGCGCTGCTCCGCGGGCAGCGCGGCGAGGTACGCCGCGGCGTCCTCCTCGTCGCTGCCGCCGATCTCGCCGAGCAGCGCCACCACGTCAGTCCCGTCGTCCGCCATGAACAGGCGTAGCGCGTCCTCGAACGTGGTGCCGATGATGGGGTCGCCGCCGATGCCGACGGCGGTCGATTGGCCGATGCCGCGCCTGGTTAGCGCGTTGCAGACCTCGTACATGACGGTGCCGGAGCGCGACATGACGCCGACGCGGCCGGGCGAGAAAGCGATCTCAGGGACGACGCCGACCTTGGCCGCGCCCGGTGTGATCAGGCCGGGGCAGTTGGGGCCGATCAGACGCGCGGGGTGGTCCTCCAGGAAGCGGATCACGCGTACCATGTCGTGCACGGGGATGAACTCGGTCGTGCATACCACCAATTCCAGGCCAGCCGCGGCCGCCTCCATGATGGCGTCGGCGCCGCCGGCTGGGGGCACGAAGATGATGGAGGCGTCGGCGTTGGTTTCGCGCGCCGCCTCCGCGACAGTGTTGAAGACGGGCACGCCCACGGCGGTCTGGCCGCCGCGACCGGGCGTCACGCCGCCGACGATGTTCGTGCCGTATTTCTTCATCTGCTCGGCGTGGAAGCCGCCCTCGCGCCCGGTGATGCCCTGCACAAGCAGCCGCGTGTCGCGGCCTACCAAAATCGCCATAAGGGCTCTCTCCTCGTTCCTTCGATTTATTGTGTTCTATGGCCTATGGCCTATGCCGTGTAGTATGTTTTAGCGCCCCTTTTCGGCAAGAAGCGTATCTCCTGGTCTTGAAGATTTAGTTCAACGCCGAGGGCTTCCAGCGGGATGACGCCGAGCAGTGGCTGCCGCCCCTCCGGTACCTCCAGGCACTCGACGGTGATTTCACGGTCGAGCAGGGCTATCCGCGCATCCTCGAACAGGCGCGCCGTTTCGATGGTTGTAGCTGTAGCAACCGTCACTTCCTCCTTCATAGTGAGGCCGAGTCGCGCGATAACGTCCGCGGGTAAACATAGCGTCGTCGCGCCGGTGTCGACGAGCACGTCGTCGAGCGTCACCGAGCGCACGGCTTCCGGGCTTATCGTGCCATCCTCGGCGCGTATTTGGTCCGCCCTATTGGTGATGGTTAACTGTGTCGTTATTCTGCCCATCTCTTCCGCATCTTTGTCCATCGTGAGAGACATGAGAGTTCTCCTTTGAACCACGCTGTATGATTGCTAAAGGCGCCAGATTAATACAGCAGGAAATAGCTGTGTCCGGGCGTCATCGGTAAGAGGCGTAACTCCTGCTTCTGTAGGTCCAACTCCGCGCCAAGCATCTCCAGCGGGACCACCCCTAACAGTGAGTCGCGCCCCTCCGGCAACTCGACGCACTCGAAGGTTCCCTCACGCCCTAACAGCGAGATTTTGGCATCCTGGTAGAGCCGTAGCGCCATACTGCCGGTGGCTGTTTCGGCGACCACCTCACGCAGCAACTCCAAGCCAAGCGCCGCGATTGTATCACTTGGCAAGCATAGCGTTGTCGCGCCAGTGTCCACGATAACGTTCTCAAGCGTGACCGAACGCACAGCATCCGGCTGTATGACCCCGCGCGACGCGAGTCCCTGATCAAGTCGATTCGTGATGGTTAGCCGCGTCGTAATCGTACCCATCTTTTCCGCATCTAAATTCGTATCTATCGTGAGAGACATAAAGGTTCTCCTCAAGGTGGCGCCAGGGGCGTACTCTACAGTATAGCCGGGCCGATGGACTGCCATGAACGGATAGGCCGTCTCTACTGGGAGCGCCGGCTTCCAGCCGGCAAACGGTCGCGGGCGAGTGTGTCGATGATAGCAAACACCTCAGCCGGGATGGCATGCCGACTGGAAGCCGGCGCTCCCAGCAGATACGATGTTAGGCTGCGACCTGTCAGCCGCAAGTCTAATTGTTCAACTCACTCTCGGCCGCGCGCAGGGTCTCGACGAGCCAGGCTTCATCGTGGGTGGGGATGCCCAGTTTCTGCGCCTTGGCGACTTTGGAGCCGGGCTCCTCGCCGACGATGAGGTGGGTGAGGTTCTTGCTTACGGCGGAAGCGATCTTGCCTCCGAGCGACTGGAGCGCGTTCTCGGCCTGCACGCGCGTGTAGCCCTCCAGCGTCCCCGTGATGAGGAACGTCTGGCCGGCCAACGGCAGTCCCTCGTCCGGCGCGCGCGGTGGCTCGGGCTCCACGCTGGCTGCGTGCAGCTTGCGTACCATCTCCAGGTTCTCCGGCAGTTCGCGCCACTTGGCGATAGCGTCAGCGCGCACGGGTCCAATGCGCGGGATCGCGGCAAGCTCCTCTTCTGGCGCGGCCAGCAGCGCGTCGATAGAGTGGTAGCGCTCGGCCAGGATCACGGCGCTCTCGCCGCCCACGCGGTCGATGCCCAGGGCGAACAGCACGTTGGCCAGCGGCCGGTGTTTGCTCCCCGCGATCGACTCCAGCACGTTGGTGGCGCTCTTCTGAGCCAGCCGCTCGACCGTCAGCAATTGTTCGAGCGTAAGGCTGTAGAGGTCGATGGGGTCGAAGATCAGCCCCGCGTCGAGCAGCGCCTCGCACAGCTTGGAGCCGATGCGCTCGATGTCCATGGCGCCGCGCGAGACGAAGTGGCGGATCAACTCCAGGCGCTGCGCGCGGCAGCCAGCCCAGGAATTGGGGCAGCGCAGGATCGCCCCATCCTCTTCCTTGACCAGCGGCGTATCGCACGAGGGGCAGCGCGTGGGCGGCTCATACGGCGCGGCGTCGGCCGGCCGCTTCTCTGGGATCGGCTTGACCACCTGTGGGATCACGTCGCCAGCGCGGTGTACGATCACCGTGTCGCCGACGCGCAAGTCGCGCCGCGCCAGGTCCTCGAAGTTGTGCAGCGTGGCGCGCTCGACGACGACGCCGCCGATGTTGACCGGGTCGAGCCGCGCGTTGGGGATGATCGCGCCGGTGCGCCCCACGTTGAGCGCGATCTCGCGCAAGACGGTGGTGGCCTCGACCGGCGGGAACTTGTAGGCGATGGCCCAGCGCGGGTCGCGCGCGACCGTGCCGAGGCGGAGCTGCTGCGCCAGGGCGTCAACCTTGATGACAGCGCCGTCGATCTCGTAGGGCAGCGTGGCGCGCTTGCCCTGCCACTCCTGCGTGTAGGCGTACAACTCGCCTTCATCGGTGGCGCGGCGGATGTGCGGGTTAATCGGGAAGCCCCACGCCTCGATCTGCTTGAGCGTCTCGTAGTGTGTCTCTAGCGTGGGACCGCCCTCCATGTAGCCGATCTGATACAGGAAGACGTTCAGCGGGCGCGACGCTGTGATCGCGGCGTCGAGTTGGCGCAGCGCGCCCGCGGCGGCGTTGCGCGGGTTGGCGAAGAGCGACTCACCGGCGGCGGCGCGCTCCGTGTTGAGTCGCTCGAAGCCAGCAATGGACATGTAGACTTCGCCGCGCACCTCAACGCGCGCGGGGATGTTGTCGCCGCGCAGGCGTGGCGGAATTTGGCGGATCGTGCGCAGGTTGCCGGTCACGACCTCGCCGGTGACCCCATCGCCGCGTGTAGCGCCGACGACCAGGACGCCGTCCTCGTAGGTGAGGGCGACGGCCAGACCGTCGATCTTGAGTTCGAGGACGTAGGCGACCTCCTCGTCGCTGATGTGGCGGTGCACGCGGCGGACCCACTCGTCCAGCTCTTCAGGCGAGCGGGCGTTGGCCAGCGAGAGCATCGGCACGGGGTGGCGGCGCTGCGCGAAGCGTTCGGCGGGCGTCCCGCTCACGCGCATCGTCGGTGAATCGGCCGACTGCAGTTCGGGGTGCGCCTCCTCCAGCGCGCGCAGTTCGCGCATGAGCGCGTCGTACTCACCATCGCCAACGATCGGGTCATCGAGCACATAGTAGCGGTAGTTATGCCCCTCGATGTCGCGCCGCAACGCGTCCACGCGCACCGCGACGTCCGTCGTATCCACCTCGTCCCCCATAGCCGCCGCCGACCCGCTGCTCATGCCATCCCTCCATTATGAATGCTCACCCAGCGTAGAGAGATAGCGTGGCGAGTTGTGCGCGCACAACTCGCCAC
>JAABUJ010004000.1_pt1 | contig 15926 bp, 15 predicted proteins | sample 5559131 | NCBI WGS metagenome assembly JAABUJ01 (sample SAMN10711875, study PRJNA513366) | rock metagenome | isolation source: Antarctica rocks | place: Antarctica: Victoria Land, Mt New Zealand nord | collected 2016-01-07 | reverse complement strand
CCCAAAGCGGTTGGGGGTGTCGACGTGGTAGTATCCATCGGGTCCTCCTTTATGGTGTGCAACCAGAGGATACCCGACCGGGCCACGGAGCGTTGCTCCCGTGGCCCGGTTTAGTCTAAACACCAGTGTAGTGCCACGCGACACCTTAATTGGAGAAAGCGTGGTGCAGGAGCGTCTGGAAGAGGTGTTCCGCCTGGCGGTCAGCCTCACGTTGCTGCGCGCGTAGCCGCTCCACCCTTCGCACGACAGCGATAAACTTCTCCTGTTTCTCCAACGGCGGAACAATAACTTTTAGCAAAGCCAGTTTCGTCGAGTTAACTCCCGGTTGCGCACTACCACTGGCACTCTCAGCAATTTGCGACCAATAACTTTGTGTTTGGAAAAATTCGGCGAGAAAGTACGGGTTGATATACGCGTTTGGTCTGATGCGAATCAGGTAGGAAGCAAATACTGCATCACTTGGACAGCCTGTAATGTGAAAACTTTTACCCGTTGTTGCGCCTGTCCTTGCAAAAACAATGTCACCTCTCTTGAGTGCTGCCTGTCTGCGTTCTTTTTCTAAACACTGACAATAAGGAACCGTCGCCCAATTAACTTGACCGTCCTGTATATCCGTAATGCGCAAAAATCTAGGTCCGACGGGGTCTGCTTTGGCGGATGCGGTGATACCGTAGTCTATAACTGCCGTCAAATCTTCCAGTAATCGCACATCCCAGCCATATGGGTTACTCACAGGGTCGCCAAACATTTCTAGAAAGACGGATTGTAGGAAGCTGTCACTGAGTTCCTGGACGTAACGGCGGGAGCGGCGCAGGCGGTCGGCTTTGTCGAGTAGGGCGGCGGTGCGCTTCTGTTCGCTGAGCAGCGGGAGAGGCACTTCTAATTCTTCGAGGGAAGTGCGTTCTACGTGCGGAATGGTGGCACCTGTGCAACGCTCGTGCAGATATGTGAATTTGTTCTGCAAGAACCTACCTAGAAACGGTGTATAGACACCCGCGTCTTTGATCCGTAGTACGGCAAGGGTGCTACCCGCGTAGCCGTTTAAACCGTAGCTAGTAGTTCCTGCGTTCGCTCCATCCCATGCGATAAGAATGTCTCGCTCTGTGGCGACTACGCCATTCGCATCAACTGCATACTTCACGGTTGCATCGGGGCGTAGGTCGTCGATTTGAAGATAACGCTGTGCGCCCGGTCGTGTCTTCTCACAAACCTCTGCCGCCTTTCGCCCTTTGTGAATCGTCACAATCTCGCCAAGGGGTTTCACGCGAGCGACTCCTTTAGGGCGCAGACTTCCGATGCCATTACCTTCTCCAACTCCAATAGGCGCGAGAGTGTGACGTGTGGCGCGTCGTAATAGGCGTCGTCCTGCTCCATCGGGCGGTAGCGGCTCGCCGACAGGTCATACTTGTTGGCGGCCACCTGCGCCTTCGGCACTCGGAATTGGCGGGATAGTTGGTTGAACTCGCGCTGTAAGGGGTGGATCTCCGCCTCCAATGCCGCCAACTTCTCACGATCGGCTTCTAATAGGGCCAAGGTGGTCTCATCGTCGGCAGGAGCAATGGCGTTCTCAAAGGTGAGGTGATTAATACCCGCTTGAAACTGCAAGCGCCTCGCCTTCAAGGGCTCAACGGCGGCGCGCAACTCGGTGAGCCGGATAGCACGGTCTGTTGCAAAGGCTGGGTTAGCGCGGTTTTGCCAACAGGCTAGAATGTCGGGGATATCGTTCTCGGCGACCGGATCGCGCTTGTCGTCTAGGCTGAAGCCGTCGTGGTCCATATCATAGAACCAGATATTGGAGGTTACACCGCCGCGTGTGAAGATTAGGATGGCGGAAGAGACTCCGGCGTACGGCTTGAACACGCCTGACGGCATGGAGATGACAGCCTCCAGTCGATTCTCCTCAATAAGTTTTTTACGCGTCTCGACGTGCGCCCCGCCGCTACCGAAGAGGACGCCCTCGGGGACGATCGCGGCACACCGGCCGCCCATATCGAGTAGGCGCAGAAACAGGTGCAGGAAGAGCAACTCCGTCTTCTTGTAGCGGCCTGGGAGGGTATCGTTCACGTCGCCGGCGTCGATCGCGCCTTTGAAGGGTGGATTTGCGAGGATGACGTCGTAGCAGCGGGCCTGGGTAAAGGCTTTGCCAAGGGTGTCGGTGTAACGAAAATTGGGTTCCGTGATGCCGTGGAGCATCATATTCATCGCGCCGATGCGCAGCATCGTCATGCCGCTGTCATTATCGAATCCGGTCAGGGCGTGTGTTTGAAGAAAGTCGCGCTCCTCGACGTCCAGCCGTTCGCCGGTGAGGTTGTGCGGGAAGCCCTGCTCATCATAGACGAGGCTGGCGGGATCGGTGTACTGTTCGAGGATGTACTGATAGGTGTTCACGACGAATCCGGCTGTCCCGGCGGCGGGGTCACACATGCGCTCGGTCGGCTTCGGGTCGATCATCTGCACCATCATGCGGATAATATGGCGCGGTGTCCGGAATTGCCCGTTCCGCCCCGCCGCGTCCCCCAGCTTGCCGAGCATGTACTCGTAGACATCCCCCTGGACGTCCTGGTTCTGCTGTGAGACCTTGAGGGCGTCGATGCTGGCGCAGGCATCCAGCAACAGGGTCGGCTTGTTGATCTTGAACTCGGCATTCTCCATGTGCTGTGCGAAGCCGGAGGTGGTGCCCCCGATCCCCTTGATGAACGGGAAGACCTCGGTCTTGACGAACTGGAGGGCGTCGTTCCCCGTGCGCCGCGTCCAGTGCGACCACCGATACTCGGGTCGCGTCGTGCCATCCTTGTCCACAAACAAGGACTGATACGGTATCCCGCGCCGGTTGGCCTGCTGCTCGCGGCGGGTCTCCTCCTCGTCCAGCCGCTTCATAAACAGGAGGAACGAGAGCTGCTCGATGCTGTCCAGGGGGTTGGGCAGCCCGCCGTCGCGCATCTTATTCCAGAGCGCGTCGATTTTACTCTTAAGGTCGTTGTCGGTGAGCACGGGCTGTCATCCTTTCAGGCAGCGAGTTGCCGGGTAAAGTCGAGGAGCTCGTCCACCTGCGGCCCCGTGAAGAGGCGGTCAACGGCGTCGTCGCCGAAGGCAGAGAAGTCGCCCTCATAGAGGTCGGCACGGTTGAGGTGGCGCCTCTTGACGAGGACGGCTTGCATCACGCGCAGGAACCGCAATTGATCGGCCGTGTAGGCATGCCGCTGGATGTGATCGTCGAAGCACCGTTGGATGACTGCCTCGTAATCGGGCACACCGTCGAGCGCGAGGGCATGGCGCAGGAACCCCAGGAAGCTGGTGAGCTTGAGTCCATAGGCCTTACGGATATTGTCGGTCGTCAGCTGAACGTCAATGGCGCCGAGCGTCGCGCGCAGCGTCCGTTCGAGCGCGACCAGATCCAGTTCGGTCACGTCGCGCCCCTCCTGGATGGCGCGGATGGTCGGGTCTGTGTCGGCCAGCGCCGTGATCCGTTTCTCGACCCGCTCCCGGTACTCGGTCACGTACAGACGCTCGCCACCCTCGCTCAGGGTGATGTAGCCGCTCTCAGCGATGAAGTCGGGTAGGTCCAGCTTGAGGAAGGCACTGGGATTGTCCGTGCGGTATCTCATCTGCGATGCGAGCGTCCCCGCCACCGTGGTCAACTCTGCCGGCGTAGCGCCGGCGAGCGCGTTAGACAGGCAGAGATCTACCAGCGGCCGCAGCGCGGGGTCGCGCCGCACGAAGTCCGGCAGGCGGCCCACATCGTCGGCGATCGCTTGCAAGTCGGCGGGCTTGGGCTTGCCCTGGAGCACGCCCAGTTTCGTGCGCTCGATCTTGCTGACGAAGGTCTCGGCCGCCACGTCCACGCCAGAGGCCAGGCGCAGCAGAGGGCCAACCTGCGTTTTCAGGAACTCGATATCCGCCGCGGTGGTGTGCGTCCAGAACGCGGAGGTCCACGCCCGCTCGATGGTGGGCAGCACCTTCTTCACGGTAAACGCGTCGGTTGGGATGCGCCGGACCTGTTCCAGGAGATCGGCTTTGACCTGGAGGGCGTCGGGGTTGTTCTGGTCGTGGATAAGATGCTCCAGCATCCGCAGCCGCGTGTTGAAGATAGTGACCAGGACGGGGACGGTGGACTTGCCGCGCTCCTCCGCCTGCCTGTCGAACTGGTTCCCCCAAAAGTCCATGATCTTGAATTCGGACTTGTGCCCGTCAGGCAGCCAGTCGTGATGGCGGCAGGCGTCATCGTTGCGCGTCCCGCGCCCAATCATCTGCCAGAGCTTGATCTGCGACTGCACCGGCTTCATGAAGGCGAGGTTCACCACCTCCGGCACGTCGATGCCGGTGTCGAGCATGTCCACCGAGATCGCGATGCGCGGCAAGCTGTTCTTCTTGAACGTGGTGATGAGGCCGTCGCCGTAGCTGCCGTCGCGCACGCGCTCGGTGTCGGAGGTGATCACCGCGACCATGTCCCTGTACTGGGGGTACATCTCCTCGAACACGCCACGCAAGCGCTGTGCGTGGGCCTGCGTGATCGCGAAGACGATGGTCTTGCCCGGCAGCTGGCCGGACTGGTCCTTGACGCAGACCTCCATGAACTCTTCCCACTGCCGGACGAGCGTGTCGCGGTTGCTCACGGTGCGCTCGATGTCCGTGCCCGCGTAGTCGATCTCATCGGGGTCGAGCCCCTGCTCGATCAAGGCGTTCTGATCTTCTTCCGACAGGTCCACGCCCTTGATGCCAGCGCGCTGGAAGCCCGTCTTCGCGCGATAGAGGCTGAAGTCGACGAGGTAGCCCGCCTGGACCGCCTCGTTATAGGTGTAGAGCGCGGTCGGCGTCCGATCGTCACAGTGGAATACGCGGAACGTGTCGCGGTCGATGAAGCCGGCGGGCGTGGCCGTGAGGCCAATCATGCGGGCGTCGAAATAGTCCATCACATCGTTGACGCGGTTGAAGATGGAGCGGTGCGCCTCGTCGAACACAATCAGGTCGAAGAAGCCCGGGCTGAAGGCGTCGTAACAGCGCGCGAGGGTTTGCAGCGTGGCCACGTAGAGGCGCCTGGTCTTGTCGATGGCGTGGGTATAGATACGGTCGCTGGTCTCGTCGGGCAGAAAAGCGTGGAAGCCGTCCTTGAGCGCCTGGTCCACGAGCGCGTCGCGGTCGGCGAGGAAGAGGACCGTGCGGGCCTGGTTCGCGCGCAGGAACAGGTCGACCAGGGCGACGGTCGTGCGCGTCTTGCCGGTCCCCGTCGCCATCACGAGCAGCGCGCGGCGCTTACCCCCGGTGAACGCTTCGCCGATGCGGCGGATGGCCTCCTGTTGGTACAGACGCCCGGCGATACGCGGGTCGATGAGCGTCGCGTCGAGGGGGAGGGCGTTCCGGTGCAGATAGAGGAGGCGTTCCAGATCCTGCGCGGTGGAGAAGCCAGCGACGAGGCGCGGCGCGGCGTGCTGCTCGTCCCAGAAATACGTGTCGAGCCCGTTCGTCAGGAAGGCAAAGGGCTGGAAGGACTGGCGCTTGGCAATCTCCGCGATATAGTAGCGCGCCTGCTCGCGCGCCACGTTCGGGTCGCGGACCTGCTTCTTCGCCTCCACGACGGCGATGACCTCGCCGTTGGGCCGATAGAGGCAATAGTCGGTGATGCCGTTCCACGGTTCCGCGTTGTAGCCATCCACCGGGATCTCGATGCCGACCTGGGCGGGATCTTTCACATCCCACCCGGCTTTCGCCAGCGCCGGATCGATCAAATCCTTTCGGGTGCGCGCTTCATTGGGGGACATCGCTAGCACTTTCTGCGGTTGTCTTGTCCGTGAGAGCATCGCGCATCCCCTGGCGCTTCCCACCACCCTCGACGCCCTGGAAGGGCAAGCTGATACGCAACGAGCTGCTCTTCTCACCGTCCTTGTACGTCCCAGCCCACACGAGTTTTGTTGGCACCGATAACCCCTCCCTGAGAGATAGTATGCACTAACAGCCAGCTACATGTCTCTACTACGCAAGTAGACGCATGTAGGATCACTGGTACTATAACCACCCACGCATCCACCCCTGCATTTTCTCCCGCGCCGGGGCGCGGCCCTGTGTCGAGAGAATCGCAGCGCGCGTCCTTGATGATGAGCAGCGGGCGAACGCGGCCACACAGGGCGCGCGCTGCGGCGCGCGGAGAAAAAGGGGTGACGATACACCCCTTCCCGAGCTTTCTCGGCCCTCTCCTCTCGACTGACGATCATTCGACGCGCACCCCGCGACACCGACGAGACCGCCACTTTTAGGTGTGCCATCGTGGTGGCTGCATAGTTCCTTGCCCTGAAAGATGTTCGCTCTATAAGAGCGTGTCCACAAACCTCCCACCTGTCCCCCTCACGTTTTGATCGATCCCAGGATCCGTTGGTGCCATCCACACACGATCCTGCGTCCACCAGCGGTCACCCGACGCTCCGCACCCGCCCCCGCGCCGTTCCTGAGGGTGAGCAACCGCACGAGGGTGGCGGGCGCGTCCTCCGGCGACCCCCGCAACCACCGATGTGGTCCCCGTTGGGGCGAAAACGAGACCTGGGAGCTGGGGGGTTTGTGGACACGCTCTAAGGGCGCTGGCCGAATGAATATGCACCTGTTTTGGCCGTCTTTTACCCCTTTCCGCCTTGACATACACCCCATGTAGGGTGTATGATTAAAGGGTGAGGGGCGGATGGCTCCCACCGACGATGAGGCTAGTTAGAGGAGCTTCGGACATGGCACAGGCGACCACCCCGGCAGACACCAAGCCCACCATTCGCAGGACCGGCCGGTACACCTTTGAGACCAAGAGCCGCACGCGGGCAGGCGTCACGCACACGCAAGACGTGCTGCACCTCAAGTGCTCGTGCGAGGCGGGCGAGAAGGGCATGCGCTGCTGGCATCTGGTGCTCGCGCTCCAGGCCGAGCAGTGGTACAAGCGCGCCGAGGAGCAGTATAAGGCGCACAACAAGGTGCGGCGGCAAGCCACCCCGGCACCGGTGACGACCACGCGCCCGGCCGGCATGGCGGCCCTGCTGGAAGCTTTCGGGGCCTAACTATGAAGAAATGCGGGCGGGGGTTAGAGGACCCCGCCCGCATGAGTAGCACGGAAGGGATCAACCAGCATGAAGACCCAAGCCGCAGCGACCACCCCCAGTATACCGCTCCTCGTGATCGTGGCGCATGATGACGGCGACGTGACCATAACGGCCACGTTCCACCCCACCGACCCTATCGGCGCGACCGAGGTTGTCATCACCCCTGAACCAGCCACCCATGCCCGCGTGCTGGACCTGCTGGACGCGGCGATTGTTCGCTTGCTCGCCTACCGCGATGGGTACAAAACGGCGAGCGATAAGGACGCCGCGCCCCTGTTCCCGGCCCCCTGGTACGGCTGGTAGCGACACCAAGGGCCGGTGCCTTTGCCGGCCCTCTTTCCCTCGTCGATGGAGTGATGACACATGACTACCGAGAACACGGCCAACCCGACCACGGCGAACTTCGCCAAGATCGACCAGTGGATGCAGCGCCTCGCGGACGAGACCGACCAGGCCGCGCAGAGCGCCGAACTGACCCGCTACCTACAGACTGTGAGCCGCTTCTACAGTTACAGCGCCCACAACTGCATGCTGATTGCTATGCAGCGCCCCGACGCCGCGCGCGTCGCCGGCTATCGCGCGTGGCAGGTGCTTGGCCGGCAGGTCGTGAAGGGCGCGAAGGGTATAGCGATCTTGTGCCCCGCCCCGATCAAGGGCAAGACCGACGGGGGCGACGACGCCGTGATCGCCCTGAGATTCCGCACGGGGTACGTGTTCGATGTGGCCGACACCAAGGGAGATGACCTCCCCGCGCTGACCGTTCACGCCGTCGAAGGCGACCGTTACGACACGCTCCTCCGGCAGCTTATCGAGAGCGCGGAGCGCGGCGGGCTCTCCGTCACCTTCAAGGATCGCCTCGTGCGGGACGCCAACGGCGTCAGCTACGGCGACGGCCGCATTGAGTTGAAGCAGGGCAACCCCGCCGGCAACCTCTGCAAGACATTAATTCACGAAATCGCGCACGAGCGGATGCACCGGGCCGAGGAGCGCCGCACCTTCACGACGCAGCAGGTCGAGTGCCAGGCCGAGGCGGCGGCGTATGGCGTGTGCCAGGCGCTCAATATCCCCTGCCCGAACTCGCCCACCTACCTCGCGTTGTATCGGGTCTCGCGGGAGGTGCTGGCGTCCAACCTCGACGCCATCAGGCGCGGCATTGCGGCCGTCATGGGCGAGATCGCGCCCCTCGTCGAGGCGATCACGACCGAGGCGGCATAAGGACGGCAGCGCAGAGGGCCGACCCCCGGACATAGGACGCCGGCCCATCCCCTAGCGAATAAGGAGTAATGACCAATGGCACGGACAGCGACCGCGACGACAGCGCCCCCCACCACGGACACCGCCACCCAGGCCGCGACGACGGACGCGACGGATACGACGGACACGACCGCGCCGGCCCCCAACGCCGCCGCGTTGGCCGAGTTGCGCGAGATCGCCGTGGCCGATATCGCCACCGATGGGAGCAACCCGCGCACCCTGTTCGACCTGGATGGCGAGGCCGGCCTCCGCGAGCTGGCCGCGTCGATCAAGGCGCACGGGCTCGTGCAGCCGATCACCGTGCGGGCGAACCTCGACGCGGGGGGGGCGCGCCCCCCTACCTGCTCGTGGCCGGCGAGCGCCGCTTGCGCGCCATCAGGGACGTGCTCAAACGGCACACCATCGTGGCCATCATGCGCCACGACCTGACCGAGGACACGGCGCTAGAGGCGACCGTGCTGGAAAACCTCCAGCGGCGCGATCTGCACCCCATCGAGGAGGCGCGCGGCCTGATCCGGTTGCGCGCTGGACACGGATACAGCGTGGACAAGCTCGCCGCGCGCCTGGGGCGCTCCAGGGGATATATCAAGGACCGCTTGAAGCTGTGCGACCTGCCGGCGACGGCGCAGGACCTCTACCTGAGAGACACGGGCGGCCGGCTCACGCTCACCAAGATGCTCGCCCTGCATGAGTACACGCACGGCGGCAAGGAGAACACAGGCTTCCTCGTGCTGATCGCGGCGCTCGCCAAGGACGTGGCGAGCGGGACGGCGCACGAGCCGACCCTGGCTAACGCTGCGTTCCATCACCCGAGCCTCGTGCAGCGGTTCAGCCACTACCGGCAGGACACCAACGGGCGCTGGGGTGGCAACTTCTTCGACACGCATACCGTGTGCCGCGCTTGCCCCTTCGCGGCCTATCGCAGGGTCGGCGCAGGTGACTACGAGTATGAAGGCTTCTGCCTCATGCCGGACCACTACGCCGCCCTCAAAGCGAAGGGGCAGGTGCGCTACGATGCGGCCGAGCAGATGCGCCAACGCAAGATCAACGCCAACCCCGCCGCTGTCACGGCGCAGCTCTCGCAGACCCTCGCGGCCCACAACGACCACAAGACGGCCGCGCAGAAGGGGAAAGAGACCAGGGCGCGGCGCCTCGCGCAGAAGGCCGATTACATGCCCAACGTGCTGGCTGTGCGCCGTTCCGTCGATCTGATCGCCAACGTCGAGGCCCATGATCTTGGCACGCTCGCAGCGTATTCTCTTACTAAAATCAGCTTGGACAAGGAGGACTGGGGTGAGATCGCGCGCCGGCACGGCGTGGACGCGGGCGCGCTCATGCGCGCGGGTGGGAGCACGCGCCCGAGCGCGGAGCACATCAAGGGGCTGCGCGCGCTCGACCCGCTGGGCCTCGTCAAGGCGACGATAGAGGCGCTACTGATCCGGCAGGCCCAGGCCGCGCGCGACTACGAGCCCGACAACTACCACAGCGCCGGCCCCGATCCGGTGTTCAAGCTCTACACCGGCGACCAGACCAGCGCCACCGCGCCGCCCGCCCCCCTGCCCCCGACGTTCGCCCCTGTCGGCGGCGGGAGCGCGGCCAATCCGGCGACGGGCGACGACGAGGCCACCGAGGAAGACCCTCCCGTCGACGCGTCTCTGGACCAAGACGCCGCGACCGAGGAGGATTACATAGCCGAGGACGACGCCACAGAAGATACCCCGTCGTCGGTCCCCGACGACGCCTAGCGGGACCGTTAGGGGGCCGCCGTTCGACCAGCCCCCTAACGGTCCCGCCCCCCGTGTGGGTCGGCCCCTCCCCAGACCCGTGCCATGCGCTACGATAAAGAGCAGGAAGGGGAGGTCCTGCGTGTCTAACGGAGAGCGGCGAACATTGTTTACGACAGCCGAGGCAGCCGCCATGTTGGGCATCGCGCATGACACGGTGAAGAACGCTATCCGGCGGGGTGTTATGGCGTACGAGCAGATCAACCCGCGCCTGAACATGGTCACGCTGGAGGCCATCGAGACGTACCGGCGCGAGCGGTTGGGCCAGCGCGGCGGCTACCGCCCCGGCGCGGGGCGGCGACCGATGCCTGAGCCGGAGGCGACAGCGGGAGAGGAGCGGCAGGATGCGGAGTGAGTGGGTCCCCTCTTTTCGCTCGTTCGACGGCCCCTTCACGTACACGAGCGCGAGCGGCGCGGAGGGTCGATGCTACCTCATGGTGTATGAGCGCAAGGCTAGCCTGCCCGTCGTCCTCGTCTATGAGCTTGCATCCAACGAGGGGCCGAGCGGGATCACCGCCGCGGCGTCGATCGCGACCCAGGTGTGGCGGTGCCTCCTCCCCGACGCGAAAGAGGGCATCATCGTCGGCGAAGCCTACAAGGACATTCCGCATCGTGCCGGCGACCCGGCCGAACGCTTCGCCGAGGTGATATTTGACCTCGATGGCGCCGCGCTGCAAGCGCCGCGTTGGCGGCACATCGAGCGGGCCGACGTCGAGCGACTGATCGGCGGCCCGGCCAACCTGTCCATTGAGCGCAGCTATTGAGGAGGGGACGCATGGCATGGGTCATCCGAGTGACGCCCTGTCCCCGCTACGGTCATGACGTGCGTGCGGATGCGCTGCGGTCGGCTGCGGTCGAGTGGTTCGACAGCGACGACACCGATGGCGAGATCTGGCCGGGTGGACGGCCTGACGCCGCAGCCGAGTTGCGCGTCTGCCCCGCGTGCCACGAGACCCTGCTGCAGCTGTACTACGAGCACCTGCATTGGATGCGCGAGGCCCGCGTCTACCAGGAGGGTGGCTGATGCGCCGGCAACACCAGACGCTGGGATTGACACTGTTTGTGCGCGTTTCCGCGTTTTCCCCGGCCCCGCAGGGGCCGCCCTGGGTGCTGAGTGGCCGTCCTCAAGCTCTTGGTCGAAATAGGCGTGATCCACCGTGGGCCGAAGCCACGCTGTTCATGTCGTACTGGCTCAATCGTTCCTACTAGCCGGAGCGGAAGGATGACGGTTATCATGCTTGCAAGGGAGTAGAGTTATCTTCGCAACTTGCTGGGTCATGCCCAAACTCCCTAAGTAACTGTGCTGTCCGTTCCGCAAGATTTGGGTGTTGCTCTCGTAGGCGCCATACGCAACAGATCCACTCCATCGCTTCACCGCATTGCCCCGCCCTAGCTAGTGCCTCGCCTTTATTGAGCCAGATCCCAGGATGATTGGGGTTGAGTTGAAAAGCTTGGTCAAAGATTGCAAGTGCTTCCTGATAGCGCTTCTGTTGCAACATAACAAAGCCTTTGTTGCTCCAGGCTAGCCAGGAATCGGACTGGAGGTGGATAGCTTTGTCGCATGCTTCGAGCGCTTTCTGATACCGCTCAAGTCGTACTAGGACCAAGCACTTGATACTCCACGCTCCGGCATCATCTGGATCGCGGCAAACAAGGTCGTCCACCGCTTCGAGCGCTTCCTGATAGCACTCTAGCTGTATTAGGAGCAAGACCTTGTTGTTCCAATCTTCCAAGGAGTCAGGCATGAGGTAAATAGCTATGCCGCATGCTTCGAGCGCTTCCTGGTAGCGACCGAGTTGCTTCAGTGCCATGCTCTTGTTCGACCATGCCTCGTGGGAATCCGGCCGAAGTTGCAACGCGCGGTCCCAAGCAGCCAATGCCTCGTCGACCCTGCCGAGACCAACCAAGACAACACCCATGTCAGTCAAGGTCAGCGCGGTCACTTGGAGACTTAGCGAGCGTTCGTACACGGCGACCGCTTCTTCGAGGCGTCCGACCAGGGCTAGCGCCTTGCCCTTGTTGTTCCACGCCTCGTAGTCAGTGGCGTCCAGATGGAGGGTATGTTCGGCGGCATCGAGCGCGACAGTGGGGAGCCTCAACTCAAGCGCTACCATGCTCTTTGTGGCCCACAACTTGGCTTGGCCGGAATCAGCATCGAGCGCCCGGTCGAGGGACGCGATCGCATCCTGATATCGGTGAAGCCGGGCCAGGAGTAGTCCCTTCAAGCCCCACGCCATCACGTCATTGGATCTGATAGTCAGAGCATGATCGTAGGCGTCCAGCGCTTCGTCGTCACGTCCGAGTTGCGTCAGGACCACGCCCCTTGCTACCATCGCTTCGGCGTTCTCGGGATCGAGTGCCAGGAGACGTTCGTATGCCTCCAGCGCCTCTTGATAGCGTCGTAACGTTAGTAGAGCCCGCGCCTTGAGCGGCCAGGCATCGAGTGAGTCGGGCTTAAACTGGAGGGCGTGCTCGACGCAATCGACTGCCTCCTCATGTTGCTCCAGTCGAAAGAGGATAGCAGCCTTGTTGTACCAGGGCCGGTAGTCATCAGACCACAGTTCGAGCGCCCGATCAACGATGTCGAGTGCCTCTTGATAACGGCCGAGGTGCATGAGGGCCAAGCTTTTGTTGGACCATGCTTGGTGATACTTGGGCTGGAGGCGGAGAGCCTCTTCGAGGGCGTCAAGGGCTTCCTCATACCTCTTTAGCCCGACTAGGACCGCTCCCTTGTTATTCCACGGCTTTGGATAGTCGGGGTTGATCCGCAGGGCTCGCTCGTACGCGTCGAGGGCTTCCTCGGTACGGCCAAGTTTTACGAGAACTACCCCCTTGTTGAGCCACGCTTCGAAGAAGTCGGGCTGCAGACGAATTGCCTGCTCGAACCAATTTAAACCCTGTTGTTGGTGTTCTTTTAAACCCTGTTGTTGGTGCTCTACTTCCTGTTCACTCGCGATAATCAAGGCAATCCGCGTCCCCATGCGAAACAAGGCCTCGGCGTCATTGAGATCCTGTAGCACCTCAGCTAACGCATCAAGATCGTTGAACGGCACTCTGTCCAGCTGATAGGAGACGGCATACATTAAATAGGCGACCTCCGGGACGATCGGGTCTTGCCTATTGGGGCCGAGTAAGAAGGCCTGCCTCCTGAGTAGGTCAAGGCTGTCGCCTAGATGCAGATGCGGACGGTGAAAGAGCTGTCCCAGGATTGCCTTGAGCCGCCGGTGAGTAAACGGCCATACGCCGGCCGCAAGGCACAATTGCAGCGCCCGGAGCGTGTCTTGGTGCTCCGGTGAAAGTCGCTCGAACCGCTGGCGCATCGCTACCAACGGTTCGGCCATGGTGATCGAGCCAGGGGTAGGGAACAAGTCTGCGGTGCCTGGTACCCAGGGCTGCCCGATGTCATGAGCCAACCGCTCTTTCTCCTGGGAGGTCAAGGGTACAAGCTGAAGCTTGAGGCCGATTTCCTCGTAGAACCGGTCTAAACCCGTCCCCACTGCCTCCTGGACCACCGCTAGCTCACTCCCGTCGCGACAAGTAGCTGCTATGACCCATGATGCCGCGTCTCGGTCCAATTTGCGGCAAAACTCTAGAAGTTCAGGTGCGGCATTGACATAATGATCGAGGTCGTCCAATAATAGAACAAGCCGCCGACCACACAAGAGTGTGAAAGCATCGTCTCCCGGTGCAGGCCGATCTTTCAGCGGCCGAACCACGTCGAAGCCGTCCATACGTCGCACTACGTCGTAGAGGGTGCGGCTCTTGCCCGACAAGGGCGGCCCTATGAGAACGACACTCTCGCCCTGTTGCATGCGTTGGGCTAGGGCCTGTTCGGTTAGAGCGGAAGGAGGGGCATGTCCCATGACGGTCGTCTGAAGGACAGCATGCCGCGGGATGTAGCTGGCGTAGAACGGTCGGAAGTGTAGGTCGGGCTGGTCGCCGCTGGCCAACTCACGGAAACGCAAGTCCTCAGGCCGTAAGTCCATCGCGCGTTTGAGCAGAGAGAACTGTTGGCACAAAAGTTGATGCAGGGCGTCTTGCTCTTGACAGGCTGCTCGGTCGGCGCTGGCGTGCTGCCGATGTTGATAGTCGAGATAGGACCAGAGAGAGAGCAGCCCAAGGACTGCAATGACACCTAGAACACGCGGCCACGTTGCAGCAAGCACGGCCGAGAAGTGCGGTTGAGGTTGCCTGGCCCAAATCGCGTAGAGCCAGTTACTGAGTGGTCCTGCTACCAGTATCGTGAAGAGGATGCCTAGAATCCCTTTGGTACTTGTGAACACGCGCCACAGCCGCCACACATGTCACCTCCACTGTGCCAAGAGCAAGGATCAAGTTCAGGACCGCCCTACACCTAATTGTCCCACAATGCCCCGTACAAATCGGTCAGACCCTGGAGTATTACTACGCTGCCTCGACGTATAAGACAGCCACGAGTTGAGCGATCTGATGGGCAACTGAGACTACCTGCGCCGTGACCACCCAAAGAGCAACTGGCGCACGCGCCAGTCGTTCAGCAAGAGTGCATCATAGCGGAGTATTCGCTCATCGTATCCGCTGATCCGGCTTTACCCGCGCGAGTGCCTTTATAGCGGGCCGTCAGCGAGGCGATGCGGACGGCGGGGGCGACACACAGGACCGGCTGCCGCCGGGAGGAAGCGCGCCCTGGCGTGGACGCATCGCTCCACGTCGGCGTCCGTTAGCCTATACTACCCCTAACGACCGCCGCGCGGACCACAGGAGTAGATGGCCATGCCCAGCTCGCGCATCCGGCCCCCGACGCCCCCGACCGACTTCCAATTGCCCCCGGACGTGACCTCGACGCGGGACACGCTCGCCACCGGGGCCATTGCCTACAGCTTTCGGCACGCCCGCCTGGGCCTGCTCGGCCGGCTTGTTATTAGGGGTATCGCTATCATCGGACCAGATTTGTACGATAAGGGGGTTTTGCCGTATCTTACTGAAAAGTCGGGGGCTACGCGGCGGCGAGGGCCACGGTGGAACCGGAGTGGGCTTCGGCCGTCCGTTGCGTGATGAGGACGGCCAGGGAGGGCATCTGGTAGGCGCCAGACAGACGGTCATGCAGATAGTGGGCGACGTTGACGCCGAGCTTGGCCGCCGTCTGCGTGAGGGTGCCGAAGATGTCCCAGGCCGTGACGCCCGCCCGCGAGCGGGGGCCGAAGCTGACATCGCGCTTGCGCACGCGGTGGCGGGCACCCAACTCGGCCGGGTTGTTATGCAGGGGGACCTCTGGATGATCCAGGACGCACAGCAGGGCCGCTTTCTTGGCGGCGGTCTTGGCGATACGCTCGTCGAGGTGCCAGTAGCCGGTGCGCCGGGCGAAGAGCGTGTCGAACGCGGCGTCCAGGCGCGCCCGCTCCGTCGCCGTGGGGGCCGCGCGATACGCCTGCAACTCGTGGTAGTAGGTCCAGAAGTCGGCCAGGAACGCCTCGACCAGCGCCCGGTGGTGCGCGAAGAGGGGCGTGAGCTTCTTGAAGTGCCGCCCTGCATGGATCCAGCACAAGGCCAGGTCCGCCGTCACGCCCTTGAATTGGGGCGCGTCGTCGCAGACCAGGATCTCCACCACGGGCACGTCCTGCTGCAGGCGGTAAGCCCCGATCGCCGCCGCGTCCAGGAGGTGTTGGCGCTGCTGGACGCCCAACCGGGGGATGTGCTCCTCCAACAGTGCCTCAAAGGTGTCCGCGTCGAGATCCACACCCTGCGGCAGCCGCCCCAATGCGGCCAGGACAGCGGCAGGCAGCCCATACTCCGCCAGGAAGGCCCAGGCATAGCGGTTCAATTGGTAGGCGCGCGGGGC
>JAABUJ010003998.1_pt1 | contig 15929 bp, 12 predicted proteins | sample 5559131 | NCBI WGS metagenome assembly JAABUJ01 (sample SAMN10711875, study PRJNA513366) | rock metagenome | isolation source: Antarctica rocks | place: Antarctica: Victoria Land, Mt New Zealand nord | collected 2016-01-07 | reverse complement strand
ATAATTTTTAATTTAAACATCAGATCTCTTTACTCTTTCTATACAGTTTATGAACACTTCAATTTTCTTAAATTGCTTGTAATAAGTACAAGTTACATATGAGCTAATATTATTGAGTGAAGTATTAGAATTGAATGTGCTCAGATGTAGAAAACAATGTTTAAAAGTCTTTAAAAACATTTAGCTTTACTTAAAGCATTAGAATTCATTTTGATTTTCTATATCTTCATTAACATTATCATTATTATCATTATAATGATCTTTATTCTTTTCATCATTATTCTATATCTTCACTGAGTCTTCTGCCTCTTGATCTGCATCATTAATGAAGATTAAAGCTTATAATGTTGACAGTTAATCTTTATTATTGATTTTAATTCATAAATATAGTTAATCAGCAAGAAGCTAATAGACAATTGTAAAGAGTGTTATAATAAAGTGATATAATCATATCTGATTAATTTGTATCTCAACTTCATCACTCTTTGACATTGAAGTAGCAGCCTATGAAGTTCAAAATTTAATTAGATCTCTGATAGATAAACAGTGCAGAATTAATATATTTTGTCTTCTTTCAATACTGTCTTTCTGATATCTGCATGCACAAGTTCATCAGATTTAAGAAAGATACACTCATTATTAGTGTTCTCATTCAGCATCATTCAGACAGAAAAAATTACTGTAGCTTTACTCTCATCATTACTCAGCATCATCTCTGCTTCTTCATTCTTATCTGCAGAGACATTGAACACTGTTGAGAGCTGATAACTATAGAATGAAACAACATTAGCTTTTGTCTTCAGACTCATTATAAATAAGTGTTAAAAATATAATACACATTAATGATTCTTCTTGTCTGCTATGTGCTCTGAATCAAGTATGCTGCTATTAAAAACCTGCATAGTAAGGTTTGAATTCTCATCTTCAGCTATAGTAAGTTGTTTGTAGCTGTTAAATTGAATGATTCATTCTTGATGCTTAACTACTTCATTTAGACAGTTATCTCAACAGCTTTGAATATGCTTGCCTGTTTTTTCAATCTAATCATATCAGCACAAACTAAATGTCAAATAAAGTTGATATATCTCTTCTTTAGTTATTAAGAAAGCACTCTTTGCTTTAAGAAGCTTACACAGAGCTTGTGTTTCTTTAACAGCTATGATTAAGTTGTTTTGCTGAGCAATATCTTTATTCTTCTTTTGTTCAGTCATCACATTCTGATCTGTGAGAAAGATTACTACAAATGAAGTTAAAGTCTGATACAGAACACTACAATCATTTGTTAATACTCATCATGCTCATTCTCTACATATCTCTTAGCAACAATTTTCTTTCTTGTCTTGACTGCATATTTTGTTCTTTAAATTCTCATCTTGAGCTTCTTGTATTCTGAATTATGTTTAAGATCTGTATTTAATCTATTCATTGTCATATCATTCTGCTCTTGAGCCTCTTCAATATCAGCATCTGTGAATGTATTGATCATTGAAGAATGTGATGAGATCAATTTCTGAGTGATATCAGAACATAAAGAACTCAATAAGAGAATAAATGAAGAGTTTCTGAGTTCTTGAATATGATTTAGTCTCTGATTTAGTACACACTTTGTGCATTATAATTGAGCATTATAATAAGAGAAGTTATGTACTAGATTTTGGGCCAAAAGAAGTGAAAGAAGCAGCTAAAGTACTTTGAGGCAGTGCAGCATTGAGTGTGAATTCAGAGTAATTAATGAGTGCTTTTATTTTTCTTCATTGATCAGCAAAGTCTTCTTTCTTCAGATGTGCAGCAATGTCTAAGACAGATAAATTGATTTCATTGATCTTTTTCTTTCTCTTCTTCTCAGATTGAGATGAGAAGTCTGATGTATCAGTAGAATGTGTTCTCTTGCTGATGAATTGATCTCATTCAGTGATGAGAGATGTGAAGTCTAATGCTTTTACTATGTTGATGAGTTGATTCAGTTCAGTGATGAGAGATATGAAGCCTGATGTTCTTGCTACATTGATGAAGATAATCTTTACACTCAGTTTTCTCTGTTCTGATGATGTATTCCTAAAATGAAAGTCAGCATCATATCTCTTCATTATTCACTTTACTTACATGATGCAGAAAGAAAATGTAAAAAGCTTAATGCAAAAAGTAAGATGTTCTGTAGAAAGAAAATGTAGAAAATGTTGTATTAAAGATAAATGAACTTGCTAAGTCTCTATATTATCATTTGTTTACATGAATGCTGTGTTTTTGTTATCAGTGAATTTGTAGATAACTAAGATCAATTCAAATTAAGCTGCACAATTATTCAGATTTATTGATTCATAGTCATTTCTTCTCAAGCTATTATCTGAGAAATTCAAAGCAATAAATACAATTTGTAAAGTGTAGTATCTCAATCATGTTAGTTGCAATTTCTTTACTAAGTATAGATCTTCTCACAGTAGAGAAACTGACATTAGAATTATGTTGTATAGCATGACAGAATCATGATGAAAGTCAAAGTTACAAAGAAATATCAAGCAGGTTCTAGAGCTTGTGAATCTGACAACATAAGATTTATCAGAGAGAACAGAATATGAATTATAGATGAAGATTTATGAGACAGAATTAAGCTTATGAAATGAAAGCAAAGAATGAGCTGTTAAGCATGACATCTTTAAAGAAGAAGATTGAATCATTAACAATTCTTTTTCTTTCAAATCAGTTTCTGCACAAAAAAAGTCAAGTGAGTCACATAATTACATCATCAAACTAGATTAAAATGCTCAATTCTAATGCTCTCTGATCAGTTCACACAATGCAGCAGCAGCAGTATTGACAGAAGCTGCATTCTTTTACTTTAAATTTAAAATTCTTCTCACTGCTGATTGAAGAGATTTCTGATCAGTATAATGATAGCTTAAAGTGAAATTAGTCAGTCATCATGAATTTGTAGAAGGCAAGTGAGACATATCTTCATACATTTTTTGAAAATATAAGTTCTTGCATATTGAGAGTCTCTTTCATGACTTATTTGTGATATAGTTGCTGAGCTACATAAGAAAGAAAATCTGATGACATCAGAAAAATTGCAAAAGATGAAAGCAATCTTTTATACATTGCAGACTTACTAAAAAGATAGAGTGTACTAGTCAATGTATTTTTGCTCTGTAGAGAATGAGTGATCTGATAATTAAGTTAATAATGCTCATATATAATGCTCATAAAGCAGACATGTAGTCAAACAAGAAGAGTTGTGTGCAATATTAATCAAAAATGTTGCAATAGTAGCTGCTGCCAATATAAAGCTGCTTAATAACAGAAGCTAATTAATTCTGATCTAGTTCAGGCTGTCAAGAATAGCTTAACTCAACTCTGTTTAAAACTTAATTCTGCACAGAGTCAGGTCAGGCTGCAAAGTAAAGCTCAGTGAGTTAAGTTAAGTTCTAAAATCTGAGCCTGACTTAACTTAATGGCCACTCTAAGTTTCATCACTTTAAATAATATTTTTCTGACTTAGAAGCTGACTTAAATGACATTATAATGTATAATTGTTGAATGCATTGTCTACTGTGACTATCAGCAATCAATGTGTCAGATTTCACTTCTTCAACATTTTAAAAATATACTCAGCAAGATTTTCATCATTATATTGATTCTTTAGTTCTCTAAAGACTGAAAGTATCTCTGTATACTTTTATTCAGTGTCAATAAAGTATGCAGTAATGTCTAAAAATGCAAGATAATTTGAACTGCTTCATTCATTAAATGCAATAAAGACTTTAATCTGTATTTTAAGTTCTGTAAGTGCATCTTTTTAAACATTTACAGCATGATACTTAAGAAGTTATGCAATCTTGCTTTGATTTAAAATCTTAATATTGACACAACACATTCAGATGAGCTTTTGAAACTCTATATACTCAATAGCACAAAAGAATATATTGAGTGCTATAATGAATTGAAGAATTTGCTGATTAAAGACTTTAAAAATAAAGTTAAATAATTTAATAATGATTTTTTGAGCTGTCTGTTAAACAGTGAGCATTATATTAGAGCATTATAATTGAAAATTATAGCATATCTTTAAGTTCATTACTTTAAAGATTGAAATCTGTCTTTCTAATGCTGATTTCATCTTTCAGCAACTACTGCTTTTCAGATGACATTTTATGATGATTGTTTCATTATTTTTTGATGCTGAATAATTCATAATATTGTGATAGTTAATACACATTACATTTAATCTTTTATCATGTTTGCTAGCTACTTCAGCAAAGAACTGCCAGATCTCTGCTGAGCAAGCTGAACTGTTTTATGTCATTTAAACATAATTCTTAATTTTAATGTTTATATTCTAACTTTATACAGTTATTTCTCATCAGTCTTAAAACTCTTACTTTGTTGCAAATCTTTAAAGAACATACTCTGAGTTTGAAGTGTCTGCAAAAATTGAAGAACAAGATTGACTTAATTGAGATGACTTAGTTCTATTACTGAAAGCATTCAAAAATAATCTTTCTGAGTTGTTTAAGATTTGACTGAATGATGAGCTGTATAAAGACATAATGTTGAGTTATTATAGTAAGTTAAGCAAATAAATGATACTTTGTTGTACTTTGAGTGATGTGTTGATGATAGTGTGTTGTAAGAGTTTCAAAATTAATATATATAAGATTGTAGTTATGTGACAGAACATGTATCTGAATATAAAATGAATTTTTTACAATATCAATCATGATAGATACTATTCAAAAATTATTATATATAGTAAATATTAAGTATCAATGAAGAGATTTCTCATTAAAAAATCTTTAATTAATAATTAAAGATCTATTTAATTATTCTTTATCTTACATCTTTAATCTCTAAAGATCAGCTTTCTATTCAATTAATAATAATTACTTACTATTCTTCTCACTACTCTCTTCATCACTAGTAAATTCAATGTTCTCCTCATCATCTTCATCATCATTAATCAAGTCATCAAGAACAAATTTATCAATGAAATCATTATCTAAAAATTTCTCATCTTCAGACACTATCACACAAGCTTCATCAGCATCTTTAATTACATTCTTTTCATTTTCTTTCTTCTGATCAAATACAGACTCTTAAATGTAATTAGTTAATGTTAAAGTTGAGAAGTGTTATAATTGAGTGATATAATATTCATACATAATTGAAGTCATTAATGTGTTTAGAATCAAGAACTTCACTATGAAAGCAATGTATGATCTTGATGAGGTCAGAGTCTTCAGCATTACATAGCTTTTATTTTTTTTTATTGTTAAGTACTTTTTTATGATGCTTAACTATAACTGTCAGATGCTTCTCAATTTGATGATTAATGTTGATGCACTTCTGCTAGATAACTTCATCTTTGTTGATATTCTAGAGAATGTCAGAGAGTCTATAAAAAATATAAATATAATATATTTTTTGCTTCACTTCTATGAACTTTCACTCTTCTTTTAGCACAAAAGCTTCAGCAAATAACATTTTCTTCTTAGTTTTCTCTTTAAGTTAAGCTTAATTCTCATTCTTTATTAACTTATTTCTCAACTCATCTTCATAGTAGACATCTACAAATAATTAAAAGCAATATAATTGAGTATAATAATTTTAAAGAAGTCTTACAAGAAATTTCATAATTATATTACTTTTTCAAGATCTCATCTTTAATCTTCTCTTTCATGATCTTCTTCAATGCTGAGTCTGCAGTCTAATATATATCAGTCTTCTTCAATGCATCTCTTTTTCATTTCATAACTCTGTAGTTCATCATCTTTACATTTTCAATTTATTTAGAATTCTCATTCTTTATACATTTCTGTTGTTTCTTTCTTGCACATACAGTCTTTAAGTTGTTCAAGTACTCACTAAATGTCTTCTTTAAATCATATATAGACTTCTATGAACAGTCATGATGATTAGATCTCTCTTCAGAGACTGAGAATGAGTTAAAAATTAAGTATTTTGCAGTTTACAGTGAAAGCTTAATGTCTAAATCTGTCATGATGAGAATCTAGAATATATAGTTAGCTGCTGAGTTCTATATTGAGTGACATAATTAAGCATTATATGTGTGCATTACAGCTGCACATCAGAGTGAAGTACAAGAGCAATGTATAAGATTAAATCTTAAGAAATGAGCAGTAAAATAAGTGATAGCATTGAGCAACATATTTAGTGAGTGTAGAGACTGAGTGTAGAGATTGAATAGAGATAGAGTGAATGTAGTAGATTGAGTGACAGAGATGAAGATAAGAAAGTGTCAGATTAAGTATTAAAAGTGAGTGTGTTGATATATTTATTTATAATATTGATGCACATATTATAAGTAAATATGTTGTTTATCAGCAATCTAACATCTAAGTATTGCTAACATCTAAAAGCTCTCAACATATCTTTTAACTATATACTTTTAAATTACAACACACTTTCAAACTACAATACATCTTCAAACTACAAGATCACTCTAGAATTCATTGTCATTCAGAGATGCATTTAAATTGCTTTCTTATAATATTTCTGTTAATTTAATCTTAGAGCATCATTGTACTGTCATATTACATCATAATATATATTAAGAAAACTTTAAGATGCAGTGCTACAAAGACTGTATTAGATGAAGAGAAGACAGCAGCAGCAGAAAGAACATTTAGAAAGACATTTAAAAAAGAAAAAATTGATGTTGATGAAAAGAAAAAAGAAAATAATGCTGTAGATATAGAAGAAGATACTGAAGTATTTAAGTCAGCTTATTGCTGAAAGTCAAACAGTAAGCTTAATTTTAATATACAATATAATGCTTAATAATAATGCTCTGTTCTACAGCTGTCACTCTTTATAAAATATGTCATTATCAGAAATCAACAGATTTTCTAATAGCAAAACTATTCTTTCAAAGGCTTTGCTGCAAGATAATTTAAGATTATTTGAAGAGAGTTTTCTCTCAATATAAGATGTTTTGCTTTCAAAGCTCAGTCATTAACAGTCTGCAGAAGATAGCAAAAGTATATATTGTTGTCTTCTTTAAAAGTATGTTTAATGAACTGTACAGTAATTATTATTTATCAGCTAACAGAATGCAGATGTCAATCTGACTACAATTTATGCAAAGTAAGTTATCATTCAGCACAAGAATATGTCTCTCATTAAAAGATATATGCATAACTGAAATATTGCATTTAAAGATGCAGATTAAAGCAATTGTTACTAGGCTATTTTGAGGATATCTAACTCTCAATGTAGTAGATAAATAAACTAAATTGAAAGCTGTTTAACTGTGTATATATAATGCTCACTTATAATGCTCATGTATCAGTAATCTTTAAGCCCATAATTTCTATTCTTAAGTCAAGTCTCAAAAGCTTACTTACTAATCAGTCTCAGAATTCTTAAAATTTAAACAGAACTTTTAAGTCAAATTAAGCTTCAATGTTTAAGCTTAACTCAGATTCTCAGACTAACAATTAAAGCTCAACTTAACTCAATCTGAAAGCTCTGTTCAGGTCAGGTCAGGTTAACCTGACCTGACAGTCACTTTAAGATTAACATTCTTGTTTTTATCTTTATTAACATATATAGCTCATTACTCTTGTCATTTAATGAATATCAGTACTTTCTGAAGATAGTAGATAATCATTCTTAAAAGATATAAACAATATTGTTAAAGTGATGTAATGAGATCTTATAAACACTATAAGAATGATGATTAAAGACTGAACTTCAGACTGATGCAAAGATTCTTGCTGTATAAAGCAACAATAAAATGAAGTTAAAGTTCATTTTAAATAACTGATGCAAATCTCTTAACATTACACTGCAATACATAATGCTCTATATGTCAATTCAAAATAATATTGCTGAAAAAGTCATCTGAATCACTGAGAACTCAGTGTACATCATAATTAAAAAGATATAACTATTAATAAAGTTCTGAGTGCAAACAGCACAGACAGATGTTTATCTTTGCAATTAAACAGTAATTAATTTCTTAATTAATAACAAGTAAATGACTCTCAAGAAAGCTTTCATTAATGTGAAGTTATTTATCAATTACATTTATATATAAAGATGTAAATATTACAGTTATATTGATCTTAAGTTATTATCTGAAGACAGATGTGACAAATTTATAAATTAAGAATGAGTAAGAGTCTTTATAAATTATGTTGAGAAAATCATAAAGTAGTATTAGCTTTAAGCTTTAAATCTTAAGTACATCATTAAGAATTACACTGTAAAGTTTGCTAAAAGTAAGAAGAAAGACACTGTTAATCTTAAACTGCAATAATAAACATTAAATGTTCTTTTAAATAAAAGATTTATTGAACATTTATAAAAGAAGTTAATCATTATGAAGATCACAGCTTCAGATCAGACACTTATGACTTAAAACAGTAAGATGCAGTCTAACTTAATCATAATTAAGGCTGACAAGTCTTAAGATAAATAATATGAGATTAAATTGACTGTAGTTAATCTAGATGAGTCATTAAATGAGAAGATCAACATTAATTAAGTTAAGATGATGATACTTAAAGAAGTCAGAATTTTTTTGTGTATTGAGATCTTAAAATGAAAGAAAGATAACAATGACAATAATTAAGATGTAAATGAGTTCTTAATTAAAATATTAAGAGTTATACTGACATTTACAGTGTTCTTTATAAATAAAAAAGACTCTGTAATTAGATCTGACATTTCAACATCTGTTATTTATGCTGAAGCAGTGAGAGACTTAATCTAAAAAAAAATGTAAAAAAACATTATTTATGTAAAGCTGACAGTCTTGACAACAAATAAAACATAAAAAGAGACTGTGTAATTAAGAAAAGTCAACATTATAATCAGTAAATGAGTCTTTAAACTTAAGCTGAACACTGATAAATTCTTAAATAAGCTTAAGATAAGACTTGTAATAAAAGACTTCTTATAAACATATAGTGTTAATTATAAAAATATCTTTATTCTTATTGTTAAGTTTAACACTCTATGAATCTTTCTGACTATCATTGCACTTAAGAATTTAAAGTGTCATTAAGTAAATGTTAATAACATCTTTACAGAATTCTTTTTAAAGAAAACAATCTATATAATACTTTTTTCTAAAATCAATGTTGCATCTAATTATGTTCTGCACATACTGCACAGCCTTTATGATCTTAAGCAAGCTGCACAGAACTAATATAAATAATGTGTCACTGAACTATTTAAGTTAAATTTTCATTAAAGTAAAATTAATCTCTGTTTTCTTCTTTACAACATTAAAAGAATTATGCTGCTTCTTTATGTAAATAATATTATTATAACTTCAATAAATCTATTACACATTCTCTGATTTAAGTAAGCTCTTACAGACATGTTTAAAGTTAAGAACTTAAGAAAGATACAGAAAATTCTTAATATTTAAATTATATATAATTATAAAATGAGAATTCTGTGTCTGAATCAGACTCATTATGTGAATAAGATACTAAAGAATCTTTACATATAATCTGATAAGCACAGAGTCATCAGTATTTTATTTAATGAATATAATGTTTTTTGTCTTGTCAACTTAACTGATCAAAGAATAGATTAAAGACAGTATCAACAGACAATTAAAAGTTTAATATATGCAACAATTTATATTTAATTAAACATTGTCTTTACATTAAATTGATTAAGTCAATATCTCAGTGATTCTGTGAAGCATTATAAATACACACTTAAGAAATTACTGTAATACATAAGATTAATCATCAATCTCAGCATTATATACAGCTTTAATAAAAGTTAAGTAATGCTTAAATACTCTGACTTTAACTATGCTTTGAATAAACAGAATCAGAAATTAATTTTAAAGTATGTCTATATGCTTAAAGATAAATTAGTGTTGTAAATAAGTTAAAAGTAAAAGTTTGTCATCATCTTAATCATTAAGACTGAATACATAATTATATTAATATATATAAAGATTGAGATCTGACTTAAATAAATGTTAAAAGACATAAATATAAGCAAATATCTTGAAGTTAATTCACACTGTATAAGTATTCAAGAGAATGAAGCTCATTAAGTATCTTTATTTATTTAGCTCAAAGAAGACAATTAAGTTGTCTTGATTTTAATTAAAAATGTACATATATATGAGCAGTCAAAATACATTAATGTCTTTTATCACAATATCTGTGATCTGCATAAGCACAATCAGATTTAAATAGACTTTGTACTCAGTTAAGAGATGATTGTTGATGAGCTTATTAAGCTTTTATTTAAACAGATCTTTAAGCAGTTTATTAAATTCATAAAATTTATTATTAATAATTAGTTAAATTTTTAAATAATTTGTTAAATTCTTAACAATGTGTTTAGTCATCTGATGTTTACTGTCAGTGAGAGTTAATAGATGCAGTCTCACTGAGTAAGAGTGTTAAGAAATGATGTTTTAACTGTTTCTATAAAATAAAATAAAATTAATGTTAAAACTTAAGTGAAGACTCTATTCACATTAATTGCAGTCAATATGCTTTCTACTTCTTCTGTAACTCTCTCAATTAAGATGTGCTTATAGACAACACAGTTTAGAGATTTCACTAGATAGCATACTATAGCACAAATATTTACTTTCTTTCAATAGAAGAAAACAATACATCTGAAAGTTGATTTCTTTTAAAGTCTTTAACTTTAAAAATATATTTATCAGCTATTTAGATAAGATTTTTCTTTAACTTACTCAACATAATTAATATCTGATTTGTCTGTATATTTAATTGAATTTTTAATTAATCAATTTAAATAAAAATCTTTTTTTCTGTCACTTATTTTTATTCAGTCTCATTAATTCTGATTTAAGTCTTCAACAATTTTATCTTTATCTTTAAAACTCTTACTTTCATCTCTATAATACACATCTTCATGTTCTGACTTAAATTCTCTCACTAAATATAACTTTTAAACATAATGATAAAAGCTTAAACTGCAAAGAACTCAGTATGCAAGAAATTTTATCTTAAATACTTAATGAATCTTTGTTGTTGCTGTTGCAGTTTAATGTGAACTGTTGAAGTGCTGAATTGACTGTGAAAGAAAGTTGTAAATAAAGTAATGAATAAAGTAATAAATAAAGTGACAGATGAGCTGCAGACTTGCAAGAATGCAATAGTGTAATAAATAAAAAAATTATACAAATTAAATAAGTCTTTATTGTCACTGTCTTCTGTATCAAAGTCATTTAAGAACTTTAATTGTCATTTTTTCTTTTCTTTTTTATTCATTTAAAGTATCAAATCATCTTTTATATTCTCATCTTAACATTCTTGTTCTGTCAGTTCTTCTACAGTCTTTTTCTTTACTTATTTCTTTGCTTTATCTTCTTTCATTATCTTAATTTATACATTAAAAATTTTAATAAGATTAATTTCTGAGTTTTTACTGTCAATAATAAGATTAACTAGATACTGCTTTCTTTTCTTTATTAATGATTTTACATGACACTTAAAAAGTTATAAGATCACTTTGTCTTGCAGACAAACTTTACTTTAATTTTTTATTAAAACTTTATTTTCTTTTTAAAAACACTATATGCTGACTGCTTTTGCAGACAGATCTGCAGCAAAATAGTATTTTTTTCTTTATTAATTAAAGATTATGTATGACTGTGAGATCTGTATGAGAGACAGTGATGATAGTGAGAATAATGAGAATAATGAGAAAGATGATAGAGCAAATAAGAATGATGATGAGAGTGATGAGATGAATAAAAACAATAATGAAAGCAATAAGAAAAATGATGAGATGAATGAAAGTGATAGAGATTGTAGTTAGAGCAGAATTAATAAATATTAAAGTATTAAAGATAAATAAAGAAGACAGTGTAACTGTAGATGATGAGTTTAACAGTTAATTAAATTTAAAAATGAAAGTTATAAAGTTTAATTGATTTACATGATTAATTGAATAATCTGTATAATGATAGAGTATGAAAGACATAGTATTAGTATATAAATTTAATGTTTAACTCTTAAGTCTTCATCACAGCATAAAGTCATAATAATCTATTAAGCTAGATCTAACTAGATTAGTTTCATAGTGTAAATGAAGTGTTAGCAATTTTTACATTGTGAAAACTGCTAACACTTCAGAACTCTGTCTAAGGTCAGATTTATAAAAATCTGATTCACTAAACCTATTCTAGAAGTGTAAATAATTATTTACACTTTGCAAAAGTTCTTTATTGTAAATTAATTTTTGAAGTCTCAGAAAGCAAAGAAGCACTCAATAAGCTTATGTTTGTATGATTATAAGTGAGAACTCAATAGATACATATTTTCTTTCTTGTGAGAAGAAAGCTGCAAGTTGAGATGAAGTACTGTACTGAGCACTGAGCATCAACAGATAGTTGTCTCAGTCTACATACATTAGAGAACTTTTGCAAAGTGTAAATTTTTATTTGCACTTCTGACATAGATTTAGCTCAGATTCAAAGTGTTAGTCATTTACACAAAGTGAAAATGGCTAACACTTTGACTCTTGTTTTGCCTGCAGTTTATACTTTTTACACTTCATTTACAGTTGATGGACCCTGAACTGATTACTTTTGAAAGATAATTACATGCTAGTATTGTAAATTCTGAAGTGCAAAAAATTATTTACACTTTGCAAAAGTTCTCTATTACCTACTCGTAGAAGCAGACATCCTTTCAGCCAGGGGTGAAGAGCGGCTAAGATGAAGGGCAAGATGTACCTTCAGGTAGTCTAATAAGTTACAGACAAGGTTGGGCCCGGCGAACGTGGCTGTATAAGCGAAGTCCCAGCACTGGCTCACACAGCAACGCGACAACTTAATACAGCAAGGGCATGACAAGCCGTGGCAATGAAATCGCTGCGGCGCTTTCCACACACGACTGACCGTACTGGGACTGACTTTTTCGACGCGCATTAGAGACCCATCCATCCAGCCTTCGCAGGCGACCACTGTCACTCAAAGCAGCCACCACAGTTGGGAAATCAATTGGTCATGGACATTGCCGTCAGAGCTGAAAAGATGCGCCTGCAGACGAAAAGACATCCCCTTCTGGACGAATACGGGAGTGTTGGGCCCCGAAAACGGGAATTCGAGGCTTTGGCCCGGCGGCGCTCGCATGTCACGTCCATCCATAACTGTAATCATCATAAGAAATACCTTAACAAGATCGATAATACGCTTCATCTGAGTTTTGCTATTCTTATTATTATTGTTCCGGAAACTTTGCTGGATCTGACAAAGTACTTGGTCTATCGCTCAGTACTCAAAAGCTGCCCATAACCCGATCTTACACTACTTACTGTCGTTCCTCATCAATTTTTGAACTCAGTCGCTACTGGTTTTGACACCATTACCGATCCATTGATCTGGTGTCTGTTATTCGTTCTTATACTCCTCTGCTCACCTACTGCCAGATAGTTTGTCAACTTGAGCGAAAACTTTGTATGCTGGGACTCTTTTGATGCCGATGATGGATTCCCGCACTCATACAGCTACCACCACGGCCACTGCCACGCCTATGCGGCCTGGTACGCCAGAATCGTCGCCTTTCGCGGACTCAATCGCTCCTGTCCCTCGGGCCAATCCCTTCGCATCACCCTTCACTTCAGGACCCGCCTCTACAAATGCCTCCTCGTCCGCTCTACACCAGCAAGTCTTGAATCAACGGTACTTTCATTCCCGCAGGGTACGGAAGGGAGAGGTTGAACGACCATGGATGGACAAAAAGGATCCGCGAGAGAAGTGGGTGACGATCATTCCGCTGATTGGACTCTTCCTGGGGTTCGCGATTGCCGGCTTCCTGATATATGACGGACTCAAGACGGTTGTGAATCACGTCTACTGTCCGGTGCTAAACGAGGACTTCTCCGGCGGTTTCAATTCGAAGATCTGGACAAAAGAAGCAGAAGTCGGTGGATTTGGGTATGCTCTATCCGTCGGCACCTTTAGCCCCATACTGATCGAAGTTCAGAAATGGCCAATTCGAACAAACGACCATCACAGACGAGAATGTCTTCGTTCAGAACGGGATGCTGCATATCAAACCGACTCTTCAAGATGCTAAGCTCATCGAGACCAACAACGTGATAGACCTGCGGAAACAGGGTATTTGCTCGTCAACTTTATGGACTGATTGTGTTGCGGTCACCAACACGACCAACGGCACAATCGTCAACCCGGTCAAGTCTGGTCGTATCAACACCAAGAAAGGTGCAACGATCAAGTACGGTCGTGTGGAGGTGACAGCTTCCCTTCCAGCCGGTGATTGGCTCTGGCCCGCTATCTGGATGTTGCCCGTCAAAGACACTTATGGAGTCTGGCCTCAGTCTGGCGAGATTGACATTGTCGAGTCTCGGGGCAACAATTACACTTATGCTCAAGGTGGCAACAACATCATCTCCAGTGCTCTACACTGGGGACCAAACACCGCCAACGATGCCTGGTGGCGTACCAACGTGAAGCGCAATGCTCTCCACACTACTTTCTCAAAGACATTCCACACTTTTGGCTTGGAATGGAGCGAGAAGTATCTCTTCACTTACATCGACACTCGTCTCCTCCAGGTCCTTTACACCAACTTCAACCAGCCGCTCTGGGCCCGCGGGAACTTCCCGCTTTCAGATAGTAACGGAACCCGTCTGATCGACCCGTGGAGCAAGACCGGCAACTTTGCTACGCCTTTTGACCAGGAGTTCTATCTCATCCTCAACGTCGCCGTTGGTGGTACGAACGGTTGGTTCCAGGACGGGGCCTCCGGCAAACCGTGGGTTGACCAGTCGCCCACGGCTAAGAAGGACTTCTGGGACAGCCAGAAGTCGTGGCAACCCACGTGGAAGGATAATGGCCAGATGGTTGTCAAGAGCGTCAAGATGTGGCAGCAACATGGTTATAACGGTTGTTGAAGGATCTCTCTCTCTTTACAAAGCGGTCATATTGGGATAGATGTTTGAGTTTGGTGGCATAGGTGCGATCGTGTTAAGAAACTGATCAGTTGGTATTGGAGTTTCGCATATATCACGACGGATTTGCTCATGGATATCTCTAGCATTTTGGTAGACTCTGGCTCTGGACTAAAACACAATATTCGAGTGCTTCATTCATTCATAGCAAAACTGCATCCCTCCCCTGGAAAGTCGATTTCATAAGGGACATATGTACTGTACAGTGGTTGCCCAGCTCATGGTCAAATCCATAAATCATCCCATGACAGCCGGCCCAATAGGTAGCAGTCGTAAAAAGCCTGGAAATTACAGGCGGCAATCAAATTCGTCTCTAGCCATCACTCGTGAGGAATGAAAGTTTTGCTGCAAAGGTCGTCGGGCTACCCGGTCCGTATTTGAGGCCAGGTCGATGCCATGGACCGTCGTAGTCTCTCACTCAGCCAGCCATGACATTTGGCCTGAATGTACCTGGTGGTGGTGGTGGTGGTGGGTGGCATGGACTACGTCGTCGCACAACAGCGGTAGCCCACAGGCGATGACAGCTCGCCACCTCTCCTTTTGTGCGACAATAATGCGGTTGTCCGTCGAGCCAGAAGCTTCTGAGGTACTCAGATCCTGCTTCTGGACGTTTGGACCCGCAGCTGAGTTAACGCATGAAGGTGAAGGGGTTGCAATGATAACTTGCGTCTACTGGTTTATTTCTATACGGGCGTGGCTGCTGGTACCCTTTGTTGGAAGGGTAAAAGACTCCGCTGGTCCATGCGACTGCATAAAAGACTCGGATGGTAGTCGGCCCATAAAAAAGACTCGGATAGTCTCAATGCCGACACTAACAAATTTCCCTGCTACTCGAGCAACCCACTTATTCGGACCACCTCAAAAACCCATATAAATCACAACATTTCAATTTTCAATAACATCACAACATGAGATTGAAATTATCTAAGTTTTGAATATATAATAAAAACTAATATATTCTGCTATGTAAAATTTTT
>JAABUJ010003997.1_pt1 | contig 15930 bp, 15 predicted proteins | sample 5559131 | NCBI WGS metagenome assembly JAABUJ01 (sample SAMN10711875, study PRJNA513366) | rock metagenome | isolation source: Antarctica rocks | place: Antarctica: Victoria Land, Mt New Zealand nord | collected 2016-01-07 | reverse complement strand
CCCAGTCGACGTGACGCAGCGTCTTGGCAGCGCGGTTTACGCCGGACCGCATCGCCTCGGTGACGCCATCAGGCGAGGTGCCAGCGATCTCGACAATCTTGTAGGTGTCAGTTTCGGACATGGGTCTGCTCCTTTGCTTGAACCTGCTGATGACCACCATCAAATACCGCGGGCGTCATATCCCTAACCGGCGCGACGCCGCCGCGGTTGCGACGGTCAGCTCGTGCTGCTGCGAGTTAGCGGCCGATGCGGGAACGCCGATGACGTGCCTTTCATTGCGCCTACCGGCGTCGGCACTCCGAGCTCGACGAACTCGAGCACCCCGCAGTGGATGCTCAATCTGCCGCACGGTCACGTTTTTGTCCATAAACGTGATCATGTCGTCGGCGACGGACGGCTGAGGCCGGCCTGGATTTAGCTAGCCGAGACGGCTAGGGCAGGATCAGCGAAGCCGACGCCCTACCCCGCTTCGGCGGCTCCGACGGCGAGCCCCAGGCCGGGGATCAGGCTGTTATGCCTGCGCGCATTGCGCGCTCGGCCCGTCGTTTGGACGCGGGTTGCGGTCAGGATCTCGAGCAGCTCTCCGATATTCTGCTTGCGCGCGATCGCATCGGGCAGCGGGAGGTGGGCGTTGATCGTGTAGCGGTTGCGGCGCCCGTTTCGCTGGCGCGTGATGTAGCCGGCGGCGATCAACGCCACAACGATCCGATGCGCGGCGCGTTCGGTGATCCCGACACGCTCGCCGATGTCGCGCAGTCGAACACCGGGATCGTGCGCGATGCAGATCAGCACCTGAGCGTGGTTCGTTAGAAAAGCCCAATCGGGTGCAGTGTCCTCAACCATCTACACCAGTCTAGTCTATCTAGACTCTTTATTCATGCTACATTGGTCTACTATTGCATGTAGACGTGGCTGTCGGATAAACCCGCCGAAATACCTTGAGCACTCAAGGTGGGACGATTCAATCGAATCCGGCCGCTTTGGCGGCCGCTGTCCCAGCAGACGGGTCGCTTGACCAGTGATTCTGAAGGTGGTGTCCCACGACCAATTGATGGACCTGAACTCTGAGTGGTTTGTCCGACAGCCACAGACACAAGCAAGGGCCGTCTGAAGGAAGCTGCGGGCTCGCTGACCGGGAACAAGCGCCAGCCCCGACCGGAACATAATCATTCATCCCACGAGGGAGAACCGATGGAACACGAACAGCAGACCAGCGGCTCGGACCACGAGCCCGAGCAACACGACAAGGGTTCACACGGCGAGGAGTCGGCAGGCCAGGTCGAGGGCGGCGTCGGCGGTCTCGGCGGAGGACAGCCGGGAGGCTCGGAAAGCGACCAGGGCCGAGGAACCGGCGCCGAGAGCGGTAAGGTCGGCCGCTCACAGGATGGACCGGGAGGCGGCTCCGAAAGCGGTGGGTACGGAGGCCAGGGAGGCGGATCCGCAACCCAGGGCGGTAACAAGCCCAAGGAAGGCACCTCAGAACAAGACCAGGTCGCGAACGAACAGGAGCAGCCCACGCCAGATCAGGACGGAACCACAAACGTCGACGAGGAAACGACCCCCGACACATGACCCCCGACACATCCCTCCACGCCTACAAGGATGGCCGGGAGGAGACATCAAGGGAGACAACGAGAGGTTCCTCTCAGGCGATCCGAAGAAGCAGCAAGCTAAAGACATCGAGGGCGACGACGAGCTGAACCTGCACCACGCAAAAAAGTAGTCGAACCCAGCGCCAGCTGGTCCGCTCCCCCGTAGGACGTTGACAGTTACGTGGTGAGGGATTCCCGTCCGAGGCGCCTCTCAGGATGGGCCGCTCAACCGAGGAGAACGACGTTGAGCGAGAAGAAGAAGTAGGTCAGATGGCCCAAGCGGGAAGCGACATCTCGGCTCGCTCCTAGCGTTCGGATGTTCCTCAGAAGCAGATCCGGCCGGCGGTCGGGCGCGAAGAGCATCCAGCCGGGTCCCTCGATACCAATCACTTCCACGTCGCGAGCAAGCCAGCATCATCGAGTTCAGCCGCCAGCTCGTCGGGCAGAGATGCTGGCTTAATCAAAACCCGGATCTGTGGCGTTGAGTCAGACGCAAACCAAAGACCGCTCAGGCCCGCGGCGCGTAACCGGTGAATAGCGCATGGACACCGAACGCGTAGGAGGTTTCAGTCTCGACTTTCGCGGTTTCAGCCGATTCGGGCTGCCCATGTTTGCTGGATGTGAGTGATTTTCTGTTGGTAGGGGGCGCGGAGTCGACCTGGTGAGTATTGGCTGGCGATGATTGTCCGTCGGAGTTTGGCGAGCATGTCGGCGAAGCTGGGGTTGGCTTTGGATAGGTACCAGGGGGCGGTGTCGCGGTGGTCTTGGACGTCGGCGGGGTGGTGGCCGTGCAGGGCGTACCAGAGGATCGTGATGGTCATCGTGAGGAACTGAAACGGGACGGTCCGCTGGACCGCGAGCTTGGTGCGGTTGCGGGCGTGCCCGACGCCTGCTTGGTGCTTGGCCTCTTCGAAGCACACCTCGATCGGCCAGCGATCGCCGTAGCGCTCGATGATCTCGGCTGCGGTCGCGTCGAGGTCGGTGGTGAGCAGCGCGAGCTGGTAGCCGCAGGGCTTGACGGTGTCGCGGATCACGATCACGTGCACGGGGGTGTAGCCCAGCGCGCCATGCCACAGGCAGTCCAGCACGTGAACCTCGAGCTCGGCTTGCTTGCCGTAGCGCCAGGCGGTGACCGGCTGCCAGACAGTCTGGGGATCCTGCACGATCTCGGAGAAGGTTCCGAGCCTGGCACCTTTCAGCGCGGGACGGCCGCGTTTGCCGGTCTTCGGCGGCTCAAGCTCGTACAGGGCGGCGTCCTTGCGCGGGCGGCCGGTCACCGTCACCCGGCCGCTCAGGCCGCGCCACGCGCCGCAGGCGTAGCCCGCGTCGCCGACGACGTGCACGATCCGGTCGGGGTAGCGTGCCGCGACCAGGTCGGTCATTTCCCGTGCCAGCTCGGGCTTTCCGGGCCGCTCGGGATCGGGCTTGCCGCGGGCGATGTGCTTGCGTCTGGGCTGCCAGAGGCGAAACAGGACCGGCAGGCAGACCGTCCGCGCCATGAACGGAAGCGTGACGTTGACCCCGATCACCACCCAGTTGTTGCCCCACGCGACCGACGCCTGATCGCTGTTGGCGGTCGCGTCGTGATGCCAGAACGTGCCGTGGACCTTGCGCCCCAGGCGGTGCAGCAACGTGTCATCGACCACCAGCACCAACGCCTGATCAGGGTCCAGCAGCCGCTGCACGATCACGTCCAGCAACCGCAGCCCGAGCTGATCAGGCTCCCAGCGCGCCTGACTGAAGAAGCGGTGCGCACGCGAGTGATGCCACACCCCCGACAGCCTGGCGCCGACGAGCATCCCGGTGACCGTCCGCAACCCGGTCTGGGAGACCTGACCAGCGACCAGCGCCCGAAACGTCCGGAAAGTCGGCTGGGTGAAACATGGCGCTAAGAGGACGAGCAGCCCCTCCAGCGAAACTGGCAGACAGAGCATCGGCGGTACACCCCCGGGTGGGCGCCGCGGGACCGGGCGCCAACCCGCCCGCGGCATCGACTGTTGACGCCCACCGCTTCGGGGACACCGCCGATGCTCCTTCCCCAAACGCACCCAACCCGCTGCTCCCCACAGCCAACCCTGGCCCGAGCCAGCCGACCAGATCAGTCGATCAGCACCTCAAAAGTGCGAAAGTCGAGTTCAGTAGTAACGCGTGCATTTGCTACTGAACCCCAGTGGCCGCTGTGGGCTTCCCCGTGTCATCCGTCGCGGTTCGCTGCTCCAACCTGGCTGATGGGCGCTGAGACCTGGTGGTCGGTTGTTCGGGGGGTCCCCGTCTGATACATACTGACCAGTCAGTTTATGCCACGGACCTCTACGCCCATTCAGGCCGAGCGGCGAGCTCGTACACGAGCCAAGGTGCTCGACGCCAGTTACGAGATCTTTGCCCGCGACGGGTACCACGGCGCGACGCTCGACGCGATCGCGGCGCGGGCGAAGGTGTCCAAGGGTGCGCTCTACTACAGCTTCGACTCGAAGGAGGATCTCTTCCTGGCGCTGCTCGAGGAGCGCTTGGCCGCGCGGGCCGGCGACGCGCTGGGAGATGGCGCAACCGCGCGCCCGCCAGAGGTCACGCCCGAGGACTGGGCGGCACGGGCGGCGCAGGCGATGCGGCCCGATCGAGAGTGGAATCTGCTGTTTTGGGAGTTCGCGTGTTTCGCGGCCCGCCGCCCCGAGCACGGACAGCGACTCGTCCAGGCGCTGCAATCGTTCCGTGCCGGCGTCGGCCAATGGCTCGAGCGTGTCCTCGCGGACGCGGGCATCGAAGCCCCGATTCCGCCCGAGCGTCTCGCAAGCATCATCGCCGCGCTCGCCAACGGATTCGCCCTCGACATCATCCTCGAGCCAGGCGAGGAGGCCGCTGGAGAGGCACGGAAGGCAATGGCAACGGGGATCGCCCTGCTCTGGAGGGGAACCGCATCGGCCGCGACAACACGAGGAGAAGGCGATGAACGCTGACGAGGTTCCAGTGCTATGGCACATCAAGATCTCCAACTACAACGAGAAGGCGCGCTGGGCACTTGACTACAAAGGAGTCCGTCACCTCCGTCGCGACCCACCGCCAGGCGCCCACATGCTTGTCGCGCTGGCCCTGACGCGTCGGGTTGCGACCTTCCCGGTACTGGCACTCGAAGGCCACGCGATCGGCGACTCAACCCGGATCATCGCTGCGCTCGAGGAGCGCTACCCCGACCCGCCGCTCTACCCGGCCGAGCCCGAGACGCGCCGGCGCGCACTCGAGCTCGAGGAGTTCTTCGACGAGAACCTCGGTCACGACGTCAGGCGAGTCATTTTCGCCGAGCTCCTGCAGCACCCGGGGCTGATGCGCGCGCGGGCGGCTGAGATGACCACGCCCCGCCAGGGACAGGTGCTCGCCGCCGGCCTGCCAGCGTTCACAGCAATGCTGCGACGCCGCTACCGAATCAACGAACGCGCCGCAGAGCAGTCGTTGCTCAACATCCGCGCCGCAATGCGTCTTATCGACGATCGCCTCGACGGACGCGACCACCTCGTCGGCGACGACTTCACGGTCGCCGACCTGACCGCGGCTGCCCTCCTGGCCCCTCTGCTCAGTCCCCCGGAGCTCCCGTATCGCACACCAAGCACTGCCTTCCCTCCGCAACTGGCGGCCATCGCCGATGAACTACGTGCGCTACCGGCCGGGCAGTGGATCTTGCGTACGTATGCGAGATCCCGACCGGCATCAATGGAGCGCTTCTAATGCTGCTTAGACGCGGCATTCTGCCGGCTGGTCCGCTACTAATACGCGGATGGCGGGTCGCAAACCGGCGAAATCAACCGCGTCTAACAGGGAGCCCGCCCCGGAGGAGCGTCGCGCGGCGCTTCTTGAGGCGTATCTGAGCTGGCTCCAGGGGCGGCCGCTCGCGGCCCGGAGCCGCGAGACGTACGCGCATCAGGTCCGTCGATATCTCGTGTGGCTGGGGGGTCGTTCGCCGGTCGACGGGGACCCGCTCGCCGAGGGTGATGCGCGGGATTGGGCGGTCCGTGACTACAAGCGGCATCTGAAGGCGGTGGAGCGGTGGAAGCCGGCCTCGGTCAACTTGGCGCTGGCGGCGTTGGATTCGTTCTACACGCAGCTCGGGCTTGGGCGGCCCGTCGTGCGCCGCGAAAATCTGCCGGCCGGCTCGCCGAGGGCGATCAGCGAGGAGGAGCAGCGCCGGCTGCTGCGGATGGGAGAGCGCGCGAAGGCGCGGGATCGGGCGATTGTGGTGATGTTGCTCTACACCGGGCTGCGGCTGGCGGAGCTGGTCGCGCTTGACATCGAGGACCTGCGGATGTCGGCGCGCAAGGGTGTCGTGATCGTTCGCTCCGGGAAGGGCGACGCGTATCGGGAGGTGCCGCTCAACGCGCTCGTGCGCCAAGTCCTCGAGGAGTGGCTCGCTGAGCGGCAGGGCATGGTCGTCGATGAGGACGGTGAGCGGGCGTTGTTCGTTGGTCGGTCCGGGCGGCGGCTGTCGAAGCGGTCAGTCGATGATGTCGTCCGAGGGCTCGGCAAGGATGCGGGCGTGAGCCTGTCCGCCCATGTCCTGCGGCACACGTTTCTGACCCGCATGGTCCGCCAGGGTTCAGACCTCGTGCTGGTCGCCGAGCTGGCCGGGCACCGGCGGTTGGAGACCACGAGGCGCTACAGCCTGCCGTCGGATATCGACCGCTTGCTGGCGGTCGAGAACCTCCAGATCGACTACTGATCGGTAGCGATGCCGCCGGGCCGGTTCCTCTCCGACGCTGAGATCGAGCGGTTGGAGGGATGGCCGGAAGCGATCGACCGGCGCGAAGTGGTGCGGTACTTCGCGCTGGCCGGTGAGCATCTCACGTTCGTGCGTGGGCAGCGCGGCGCGGCGAATCAGATCGGGATCGCCTTGCAGCTGTGCTCGCTCAGGTGGCTGGGGTTCATACCCGAGGATCTGCCCGGCGCGCTGGAGGAGGCGCTCGCCACGCTCGGCGAGGTGTTGGACGTCGAGCCGCGTGTGATCTTCGATTACGCGGTCCGGGCGCCGACGCGCGTCGAGCACCGGCTGCTCGTGCGCGACCATGCCGGCTTTCGCGCGTTCGGCGACGGGGATCTCAAAGCTCTTTCCGGATGCTTTATTGACGCGGCCCTGGAGCACGAGCGCCCGTCGCTGCTGCTGGTGCGCCTGTGCGAGATTCTGCGGGGAGAGATGGTCGAGCGTCCGTCCGTCGATCGGCTCATCCGGCTGGTTGGGTGGGCGCGGGAGCGCGCGCACGAGCGGACGTTCGAGCAACTCAGCCTGCAGCTCACCGACCAGGTTCGCGAGAAGCTCGACGGCCTACTGGTGACCGAAGCTGGTCGCTGCGGTCACGCGTGGCTGCGTACGAGGCCTACGAGCGTGAGCGCCAGGGCGCTGAGCCGCGAGTTCGAGAAGCGTGCGTTCTTGATCGACGAGCTCGGCGCCGACCGGTTTGATCTTGAGGGGCTGCCGCCGAACCGGCGTGCGTGGCTGGCGCAGACCGGACGCCAGCAGACCAACCAGGCGCTCTCCCGGATGGCGCCCGAGCGACGCTTCCCGGTGTTGATGGCGTTCTGCGCCGAGGCGCTCGAGCGCACGACCGATGACGCGATCGAGATCTACGACCGCGCGCTCGCCGGTGCGGACCGCGCCGCGCAGCGCAAGCGTGAGGAGCTCGAGCGCCGCGCCCGCCGCGACACCCAGGCCACGGTGCGCACGTTCATCGATCTCTCCAGCGTCATCCTGGAAGCGCACGATTCCGGCGGCGATGTGCTGCGCATGGTCGAGCGGCGGATCGGGATCGAGCGGTTGCGCGCGGACCGCGATCGCGCCCAGGGCATTGCCCGGCCCACCGACACTGGGCACCTCGATCTGCTCATCGCCGACGGCGGCAGCACCGGCCGCAAGCTCCTCGCCGCCGTGATCGAAAGCCTCCAGCTGCGTCCGGCCGGCGTTGACGAGGACGAGATCCTCGCCGCTCTGCGCTTCATCCGCCAGCTCGCCGGCGACAAGCGGCGATGGCTACCCGGGTTCTCGCCGAGCGCCTTCATCGACAAGCAATGGCGGTCACACGTCGTCGACACCGCTCGCGGAAGGCTGGACCGTCGCGCGTACGAGCTGTGCGCCGCCTACGAGTTGCGCTCAGCGCTCAGGGCCGGCCGCGTCTGGGTTCCCGCCAGCCGCCGCCACGCCGACCCGGCGAGCCTGCTCCTGCCCGTTGAGCGGTGGAAAGAATCCCGTACGGCGTTCTCCCGGGCGGTCGATCAACCGCTCGACGGCACCGAGCGACTCGATGCGCTCGGCGGGGAACAGCACGAGCTGCTGCAGCGGCTCGCGCGAGAGCAGGACGCGACTGCCGAGGCGCAGCTCGCCGACGGAGACCTCGTCGTCGATGGGCCAGACACCGCGCAGGAGGGGCGGCTGCGGAAGCTGATCGAGCCCCGATTGCCCGAGGTTGACCTGCCCGAGCTGCTGATCGAGGTCGACGGCTGGACCGGCTTCACCGACCACCTCACGCCCCTATCGGGCAACCGGCGTCGCTCGGCCGACATGCCGACCGTGCTCTACGCCGTGATCCTCGCCCAGGCGACGAACCTCGGACTGACGGGCATGGCCCGCGCGAGCGAGTTCAGCTACCAGCAACTCGAATGGGGCTGGGAGCAGCTCTGCCGCGAAGACACGCTCACCGTCGCGAGCGCCACGCTGGTCGATTACCACCACGGGCTGCCGCTCGCGCAGGAGTGGGGCACCGGCCGTCTGTCCTCATCGGACGGGCAGCGGTTCGCCGCCCGCGGCCGCGGGCCCGGAACCGCGGCGCTGCCCCGGTACTTCGGGCACCGCCGCCGCGGGCTTCAGATCTACTCATGGACCTCAGACCAGTACAGCCAGTACGCCAGCAAGGTGATCACCGCCACCGTCCGTGATGCGACGCACACCTTGGACGGGATCCTGGACAACCAGACAGTGCTGCCGATCGAGGAGCACACCACCGACACGCACGGATACACCGAAATGATCTTCGGCGCCTACGACCTCCTCGGCCTCCGCTTCGCCCCACGGATCCGAGATCTGGACCGCCAGCGCCTCTACCGACACGGCACCCGACCCGAGACCGAGGCGAGCGATCTGCTCAAGCACAAGATCCGCCCGGAGCTCATCACCCCATACTGGGACGAACTGCTCCGCCTCGCGGCGTCGCTGCGACATGGATGGGCGCCCGCCTCGCTGCTGCTTGCCCGCCTCCAAGCCGGCTCACGGCGCAACCCGATCGCCCAGGCCCTGCAGGAGTACGGACGGCTGATCAAGACGAACTTCGTGCTGGACTGGCTGGCCGATCAGGAGCTCCGGGCTCGCGTCAGCCGGCAGCTGAACAAGGGCGAGCAGCTGCACGCGCTGCGCCGCGCGATCTTCTACGCCAACGAGGGCCACGTCCGGCAGCGCACCCCGGAGCAGCAGGCCGAGCAGGCGCTGTGCTTGGCGATCGTCGTCAACGCGATCGTCGCCTGGAACACCGTTTACACCCAACGCGTGCTCGACGAGCTCCGCGCCGCCGGGGAGCTGATCACGACCAGCGAGATCGAGCACATCTCACCGCTCGCGCACCAGCACATCCACCTCTACGGCCACTACCCGTTCGAACTCACCAGCCGCCCCGACGGACACCGGCCGCTCAGGACCGCCCGAGGGCCGAGCGCGCCGACGTCAGAAACGCTGAACCGCGTCTAACGCTAAACGTATAAATCCGCACCGTTACTAACTTCGGCTCGCCTGCGCGACGCGCTGCGCCGCCGCGACGTCTACGTCGCGCCGAGCGAACGCTACGCCGACGCCCGCGCGAGCCTGCTCGGCGACGCCGCCTGGGAAGCCTCGCGCGAGGACACCCAGCGGTCGCTGTCGCTGCCCGAGCAGCCCGGGCCGTTCCTTGAGCATCTCGGCAACGACCTCGACGACGCCTACCAGCGCACGCGCGAGGGACTCACGCCCGACCATCCGGTCCACGATCTCGCGGCCGGCGAGCTCCGTGTCGAACAGCTCGACGCACTCCCCGAGCCCGCATCGCTGAGCGGCCTGCGCGAACGCATCGACGCCCTGATGCCACCGGCTGATCTGCCCGACCTCGTGCTCGAGATCGCCGCCAAGACCGGGTTCATCGACGGCTTCACCAACGACCAGGAACCCGGCGCGCAACTCGCGGATCTCCACACCAGCCTCTGCGCCGTCCTCGTCGCGCAGGCCTGCAACGTCGGCTACAAGCCGCTCGTCGACGAGAGCAACCCGGCGCTCCGCGAAGCCCGCCTGCGGTATGTCGCGCAGCGCTACCTGCGGCCCGAGACGCTCGCGGCAGCGAACGCCAGGATCGTCGACTGCCACGCCAAGCTCCGCCTCGCGGAGCGCTGGGGCGGTGGCGAGGTCGCGTCGATCGACGGGCTACGGTTCGTCGTCCCGAGGCGCACGATCCATGCGGCCTACAACCGCCGCTACTTCGACCGACGGCGCGGCGTCACGCTGCTGGGCACGACGGCCGACCACTACGCCGGGCTGCACACGATCGTGATCACCGGCACCCAGCCCGACGCCCCGTACATCCTCGACGGGCTGTTGGACCCCCAGACCAGCGTCCGGCCGCGCGAGATCGTGACCGACACAGCCGGATACACCGACGTCATCTTCGGCCTGTTCCGCCTCCTGGGCTACCAGTACTCGCCGCGGCTGGCGGACGCCGGCGCCGCCACGTTCTGGCGCCTGAACCCCACCGACTACGGCCCGCTGAACAGCCTCGCGCGCCACCAGATCAACCGAGCGCTCGTCGAGCAGCACTACGACGACCTGCTCCGCGTCGCCGGCAGCCTGCTGCAGCGCCACACGACCGCCAGCCAGCTCGTCCGCGCCCTGCGCAGCCACACCCGCCACCTCGCCTCCCTCGCCCGCGCGCTGCAACACGTCGGGCGCGCCGCGAAAACGATCCACCTCCTCGACTACTGCAACGACCAGCCTTTCCGCCGGCGCATCCTGACCCAGCTCAACCGCGGCGAGAGCCGCCACGCCCTCGCCCGCGACGTCTGCCACGGCCACCGCGGCGAACTACGCCAGCGCTACCGCCAAGGCCAAGAAGAACAACTCGGCGCGCTCGGCCTGATCGTCAACGCCATCGTCCTCTACAACACGATCTACACCCAACGCGCGCTTGACCACCTCACCGGGCAGGGCATCACGATCGACGACGCGGACATCGAGCGGCTCAGCCCACTCGCCACCGACCACATCACCCTCACCGGCCGGTACCGAATCGCGCTGCCCGAGGCGCTACGCGACCACGGCGCCTACCGCGAGCTCAACACGACGCCCGCCCTCGCGGCTTAGCTCGGTTTTCCGCACGAACTCTCTATAGACCCCGTGCTGCAGCAGCTCACCGCCGAGCGTGGCGCTCCGGAGCATCTGCGCTGTGACAACGGGCCGGAGATGACCGGGCACGCGCTCAGAGACTGGTGCGTGATCTCAAAGGCCGGGACGGCGTTCATCGAGCCGGGCTCGCCGTGGCAGAACCCGTTCGTGGAATCGTTTCATTCCCGGGTGCGTGACGAACTGCTCGACGTCGAGCAGTTCTCCTGCCTGGCCGAAGCGCGCGTGGTCATCGGCGACTGGCGCGAGGACTACAACTGGCGTCGAGCGCACTCATCGCTGCAGATGAAGGCGCCGGCCGTGTTCGCCGCCCAGCTCACGGCCGCTGCCGGGGTATGAGACCAACTGCGGCTTGGGAAGGCAACCGAGAGCGCCGCTTCGTTCCAGCGTTCGCAGCGACCCCGACGGTCACCTCACCCCAACCGCGTCAACGGCAGAGTCAGGGCTGTGGAAGACCACGACCTCAATCGCAGTGAGCAACGACCGCCCACCCCGCTACGGTGCCGACCAACTACACCCACCCAACTCTCACCAAGGTTGGACCGAAGAACGGGGTCCGGTCATCTGGGCTGATCCATGACGACACCGCTGCGTGGGGGGTGTGATCGCCGGGAGCATGGTCAATGCGCTGTGCTCAGGTGGCTCAGAGGCCGACGTCGAGGCGTCCGTACTCTTACCGCGCTAGGAGAAGTCGCCGACGCCGGGCGGCGCGGGCTCCTCGGCGGCCGCGCGGCGGGCGGCGCGCCGGTCGGCCACCTTGAGCAGCACGATGCTTGCGAGGAAGAGGACGACGAGCGGGGCGGTCTCCAAGCCGGTCGTGACCGGGTCGGCTCCCGGCATTGCCGCGCCGATCACGGCGATGATCACGATCGCGTAGCGCCAGTGCTTGGTGAGGGTGTTGCCGTCGATGACCCCTGCTGCGCGCAGGCCGAGCAGCACGAGCGGCATCTCGAAGGCGAGACCGATGGAGCCCATCGTGAGGACCTCGAACGAGTACAGGGGCTGGGCTTGGACCAGGGCCTGAAATTGCGGCGCGTTGTAGCCCTGCAGGAACTTAATCGCCGCCGGCAGGACGAGGATGTAGGTGAACAATACGCCGGCGAAGAACAGCACCGGCGCGACGATCATGGTCGGCAGCGCGATCGCCTTCTCGCGCGGTCTCAGCGCCGGGACGATGAAAGCGAACAACTCGTACAGCAGGAGCGGCAGGGAGATCAAGATCGCGAAGTAGAAGCTCACCGTCAGCGAGACGGTGAACGGCTCGCCGACGCGGGTCGTGATCGGGGTCGGTCCGGCCGACGTGGAGGGCAGTGCCTTGGCCGCGCCCTCAAATTGAGAGGCGGCGGCGGCAATCAGCGCCCGATCGCCGAGCGCTAGGGTCGAGGAGCGGGCAAGCAGCTGTAGGTCACCGACCGCGTTGAGAAGATGACCGCGCTCGCCGACCTGATCGCCGGTGATCCCGCTGATGTGGTTACGGGCGGTCTGGGAGAGGTTCTTGAGCGGGGCGTTGAGTGCGTTGAGCAGTCGCGGGTTCTGCCAGAAGCAAACGGCGAACACGACTACGAGCACCGAGGCGCAGATGATCAGGCGGCTGCGCAGCTCGTCGAGGTGGTCGACGACGCTCAGCTGGTCCTCATGGCCGATCGGCCGCAAGCGCTTCGGCATCTCTCACCATCCCGAGCGGCGGGTTACGCGCTGCGCTCGGGACCGTCCTGGCCGGACGTGCCAGCGGTCTGTGCTGGGCGCTCGTCCGCGGTGGAGGAGCTCGGCATCGGGGTCGCCTGATTTAGCGAGGGCTTGTGCTCTTGCTCATCGCCCTTGTGCTCGCCGGTGATGCCCTCCTTGAACTCACGCATGCCGTCGCCGAGCCCGCGTCCGAGCTGGGGCAGCTTCTTCGGGCCGACGATCAACAGCAGGATGACGATGACTATAAGGGCGTCAATCAGTGGATTACGGAACATGGATAGGCCCCTTGGGGTTCCTCAAGTGTAAGGGCCGGAAACGTCCGGGTTGGGTTTCCTGGACTCTGAAGCCGTGCCCGCGAAATGGTGCGCTCATGAGGAACATTCGCGCGTCGGCGGGGTGCGGATCACCCCGGACTCGATCGTCGTGGCCCCCGACTCCGCACCGGACATCGACATCGAGGCCTGGCCCAGAAGTCTCGGACAGCAGCGAGGCATAGATTGGCGGGTCGGCCAAGCTACGCTCACCAGCCGACCTAGCCCGCAAGCTGGGCCTTTACAGCTGACTCTGGAGCGCAGGAGTCGGCAAGGCGGACAACATCCTCAACTGAGGTCAAGAGTGTTGCCGCCCTCACGATGCCGTCTCTGTCGACTCCGAAACCAACCGGGGTCCCCTTCACCCCGAATGCTCGTGTGATCTCCTGGTCGCGCTCGACGACGACTCGCCCAAGACGCCCAAACGTCGAAACGCCCTCGGGGTCTGTCACCACCACAATCTCATCCTCGTCATCAAGAATCTTCGAATCAGTTTCCTCTGGGCCGCCGAGAACGGCGGAAAGCTTCTCCGCCAGCGCGATGCATGGTCCGCAGCCAGAGCCGAGAAACAGGACGGCCGTATTGCCCCTCTCGGCAAGCGGCGCCAGAATATGCTCCCCAAGATTAGGTACCGGTGTGCCGACGGCCGGGGCGTCTTCAAACAGGCTCAAGTCTCCAGACGCCTGCGTTGCTGGCGCGGATGTCTCCAGCAACGTGATGCGCTGGCTGAGTCCCAAGACAAGCACCCCGAGCACGATCACAACAACCCAGAGCAGCCCGAACAAAATGATCCACGGAATTGCCAATGTTCACCTCGCTTCGGACGGCGTTGCATCCCGTCCGTCGACCTGGACAACCGCGAGGGAATTTGTACCCGACATTCGCTTGGCTCTTGTCGAGCTCGCCAAGGAGAAGAGCTGCACGAGACCGCCGCTAACCAGCAGGCGAGTCATCACCGCCAGCAGAATGACGATCATCGGGACAGCGATCAGAGTCCGATAACCCGGCGCTCCAGATGGCAGCAACGCGCCCCCGCGAAATATTGCGAGCCCTCCAGATGGTCCACGCGCCACCGCCATCGCGACTCCCGCGAGCAGGACGTTCCGCACAACTAGACGCCAACTGATGAGGGCTTCCACGCCGATCCCGCAGCCGCAGTCAAACTGCCGCCCTCTCGCGAGGTTCCAGCTCACGACGCCAGCAAAGCTCACGAACGCAGCCATAGAGACCCAACCACCGATCTCGGGCAAAAACCCAAGTGCGAGCGCGATGCCCAACACCACCTCGGCGACCGGCAGCACGCGTGCCACCGGCCCAACAACGCCGTGAGGCAGCACACCGTAAGCCTCGAGGCTGGTCGAGAACGAGTCGACCGCCCCGAGTTTAGTCGCCCCGGCCATCAGCCAGATGGATGCCAAGATCCATCTGAGCGCTAGAAATACTGCCGTCATCGGTCTATCCCCCACCGGCCTGCAGGACGTATTCAGCAGTTGAAGTACAGGGTGGGGTTCCCAGCGCAGGTTATCCCGATGCAGTTGTGCTGGCCGCCACCTGCACAGCCGCATTCGCCGTAGCAGACGTAGCAGCACCCATTATTTGGACAGTGATGGTACGGCGGGTAACAGCGGCCCTCGTCGCGGTAGCAAACGACGTATGGCGAACATCCCGCGCCCGTTTGAACGTCGGGGGGGTTGATCATGGTCCTCGGTTTCCCGTTGACCATGATGTAACCGTCCCCCGACGCGCGAGCGCTTGAGCCCTCAAAGAGAGAGGCAAGGCCGGCGCTCGCCGTGGCGGCGAGTCCCAGCGAGCCGAAACGTCGCAGGGCTGAGCGGCGCGTCAATGCTGCGCCGCCCTCTGGCGTAGAAGCTGTCTGCTCTCGCTGAATGGAACGTCTCATTCCCAAGCCTCCCTCTCCGGTAGCCGAGATTCGATCGCGAATTACTCGAATCCTGGTCGAACTCGCCAAGTTCGAAAGAGCGAGCTCGTTCGCCCGATTATCGAGCGGATCGCTCATCTTACAACTTTGCGAGTACCTTTCAAGGGCGCAGCGGCGTCTTTATTTGCTGGTCAAAGGCTGGCTACGAGGTCGTCCGGGCTTGGTTGTGGAGACGGTTGACGGCCGCCGCGCTCGCGGCGCGTTTGCGTGTTGGTCCAGGAGGGTTGTGAGTTCCCCGACGAATCCGTTGAGCGCTCCGAGCTGGTCTTGACCAAGCGCACCGGCAAGCTCGCCCAGCTCATCCAAGAGCGGTGCGAGCGCGCCCTCAAGAAGCCTGTGCCCCTGTACGGTTGCCTGTAGGAGTAGGAGCCGCCGGTCAGTCGGGTGGGAGACGCGACGGATCAGGCGACGTTGCTCGAGGCGGTCGGCGAGCGAACTCATGCTGCCACGCCGCAGACCCAACTCCCGGGCAGCCTCTACAGGAATTACCCCTCCATCCTCTGCCGCACGAATAAGCGTCGTCAGTTCCGTCAGCGCGAGACCGTTTGCCTGTGCCTGAGCGGTGAGGAACTTCTGCAGTGCGCGGCTTAGCGCGCGCAGGCCGACCACCAACTGATCAGCGCCACGATCTGACTCCTCGGGCTGGATTGCGGTCTCGTCCACGCCGCCACGATACGGGCCACCGATGACAATTCCTACCTATTGCTCCTGATTTGAGTTAACCACCAACTCCAGGCAGGCTCCCGCAGGCGCGACGCGTCGAGCATTTTGGCCGATATCCCTTGCGGCTCGCTCCGAGCGTTTCTACTACGTCCTCGTACTGCGCCGAGTGCCTCGCAATCGTCGCTCGCCGTAGCAGGAGTGGGGTGATCGCGACCGATCTAGCATCAAAACGCGTAGGAGGCTACGTTCGATGGTCTGTCCCGCGGCGCGCATAGAGTCACGAATTGGATGCGTGCGCCGAGACTGCTCCGGCGCCGCGGGGAAGGAGCCGCCATGGCGTAGGAGCAGTCTCGG
>JAABUJ010003995.1_pt1 | contig 15933 bp, 5 predicted proteins | sample 5559131 | NCBI WGS metagenome assembly JAABUJ01 (sample SAMN10711875, study PRJNA513366) | rock metagenome | isolation source: Antarctica rocks | place: Antarctica: Victoria Land, Mt New Zealand nord | collected 2016-01-07 | reverse complement strand
TATATAGTTATACTGTCTATTCAGTTTTATGCAAACTATTTGTTTATTGTGATTTTAACATCAAAACACTGAATTTGAGTGTGATTTTCAAAAAAAAGTTGCAAAAAGTTCTGAGCGAACTGAGGAGTCAACATTCTAGGAATTGCTGTAGCGCTCCTTGAGTTGCCGAATACTGTACAGTAAGGGTACCTTAGGTACCTACCTGTACACCATGGAAGTGACTGCCTCGTAACTGTCAGACCCGTGGCTCAACACCACAGGAGTTGGGCATGTCCGAGAGACTCGTCGATGATAAAAGGAAGCCTCGTTTCACACTCTGCGCCGCTGTATGGGAGATTGGGATTGGGATTGGGCTTTCGCGGCTAGAGTACATGCTTCCATTGCAAAGATATTTACAAAGGCCTCTGGAACCATTTCCATTGAGTGTCTTTGCCTAAGATTGTCCAATTAAAGCACACCCCTCCAGAAAACTCGAATTTGACCCCGACCTCATTGAACTTGCTGGCTAGCTGGTTCCACCGCTCCCCAGGTTCCCCTCTAGTGTTAAGATGGGCGCCATCTGACACAAAGTAAGGTTCGTACCACCAAATCACACGCGTCAATGCGGGTAAGCACGCGAGCTTGTGCTCCGCCAAATGCTCCATTCTCTCGTATTCGAATTGAAGTGCTACCTCGCTATCTACGTCCCACGTGGATTGCTCGGAGAACTGAAGTTGTAGCACTTCTAGTGAGGGAGGCAGCCGCTCGTGGATTGTGACGTCGGTGCTTTGCACTAAGCTTGACTCGGGAATGCCCAGTCGTTTGAGGTTGATGTAGCCCGCAAGGCTTCCGATGAGCAGCTTCCTGAGGACCCTTCGATCATTGCGCCCAGCGATGACCAGGTCTACCAACGTAGATTGGTGAGGTCGTAAGGTTCGGGCAAACCAATCTGGAGTGATGGACTCCGCTGGAAAGTGGTTCCACGACGACCACTCGGTCTCGACTATGAGGCGCTCCAACCTTTTCACCGAGAGTAGAATATCGGGCAAGATGTCTAGATTGTCTTTGCGGCATGACCAAAGACGGAGGTCGGTAATCGATGAAGTTCGGTAGCGAGCTTCAGGAAACAGGTGACCCCGTCGGACACGGTGGAGATACATGTCGTCAAGTTGCAGAAATCGCAGAGTTGGGATCCAGAAGTGCCGAGCTACAATCTCCAAGGGATCAACGCGATCCTGTTCCGGCATGTCCTCGTCATACTGCGCAGCATAGAAGCAGAAAATGAAGCACAGGGTCTCAAGCCGCTTGGAGCCCTGAAGGCTCAGATGAGGTGGAGGTGGATGAACTGTCAGCTCTTTCAAAGACGGTAAAAGAGTGAGGAGTTGGTCGTGGTGGCTGAACACTGAGAGGTTAATAAGGAGCACTTGTAGGTGCAGCGCAACGACGAATCGACGTCGATTCGAGTTTCGAGTGAGGGTCTCGACGAGTCGGAAGAAGCAGCGATCTAGAATACAAGTATCATCATCCCGGTCGCAATCTAGACACAGGTAGATGCTCCGATACAGAAACCGTTCGGCCGAGTCCTTGAATTGTTTCGAGACCAGAGCAATCTGAACGAGGTGAGTATCGCGAGGAAGAAATGAGACAATGGTGTTCAAGATCTCAGTCGGTAGGTCTGTGATGGTCGTTTCCCTTTGCGTCCTGAGATGTGCCATTTCAAGCTCCATGAGGTGCTTTAGGGTAAGTTAAGGTATGGTATGGTACGGCAAGGGGGTTCAAATAGACTCATGAAAGCGGTCTTTGCTTTGCGAACACTTGTATCAGTCAGAAGTGGTGGTTTTATAGTAGTGGATATGGCCTCAGCCACGTCCATAAATGGGCCCCCACAAGGTACCTTAGGTAAGCTTACCTTACCTACCTTAGTACCTATACCTACACTAGGTAAGAGTATCAGTCATAAGTCATTGCACAACTAAAATTTCAGCTAAGTTCAAATAATCTACATAAGTGATTCAATCACACAGATTTTACTAGTATTTAATACTATAATCTTACTGTTTATAAACTTCTCATAACTTTTCTGATGTACTTTCTATGTGATGAATGAACATGCAAGAATTCATTTCATCTTATAATGCTTGCACTGCAGCCTTAAATTTATTAATTGTTATAGAAAAGAGCTTCATTTCAATAATTTTTGTCTTTATTCATTTTTAGATCTTTTTAATTAAATTAAGATCTAAAGATAATGATGATTAACTTTTATTAAATTTTTTAAATTTATATTTTATTTTCATCTTCTTAACAAAACTTAAATGAATCTTAACATCATTCTTTATAAAAACTGTCTGTTCTATTTCTTTCTTAAGATTTTGCAGAAATGATACAGTAACATTTTTAAGAATTTACTTTATATATATTTTGAAATTGATTTCTGAATATATCAATACAGTTTACACAGTAAATGCTGAAAAATAATATTTTATCTTTATTTTTAAAATTATTTTTCTGCATAAACATCAGCTTAGATTTATATTCTTATTTAATTACATTTTAAATTATGAAAAAGCAACATTCTGATTGATAATTACACTTAATACAGTTAGAACAATACTTTTCTTTATTATTTTTAATGATTTAAATATAATTTTGCTGCTCTGTCTTAAAGAAACACTCATTTATTTAAATCACTTTAATTTATATATTCACTGTTCAGTCTTAATGATCAGCTACTCATTGCTGCTGCATTTTGATCTGTTTTTTAATGATAAAAGAATAAGAACAGATAATATATTAATAAAATTTAAGTTGTTTTAGCATTTATACAACAATATAATAATTAACATTAAGCTCTATGAAATTTGCAAGCTGCTTAAATGTTATATGTCTGCTATGTTAATTAAATCAATATATACAGACAAAATAATGAGCTATTTAATTACTAATCTTTAAAGATTGATCTTTTCATTCAGTTTAATTGTATCTGATATGCTTTCTATATTAATTTGATAATAAAAGCATCAGAATTGATCTATCTTGACATGATATATATATTTCACTGTTGAAAAAGAAATTTTGATGTTGTAAATCTGCTTGATTTCAGTAAAAATCTTATGCAATTTTATATTTGTTCACTTTATGTAATGAATGCAGCTACATATAAAGATAATTCATTTGTCTTTAGATCTCTTATGAGATAATGATGATTCTATAGTCTTCATAATTTAGTGAGTTTAGGTGTGTGATGCATAGAGTGCATAGAGTGCATATTTAGATATGACTAATTATTATTAGACATACACTTATAGTGATGTATAATGATTATAGTATTGTCTAACTAACTAAGTATAAGAAGACAAACTGAAAAACTTTTCAGAAGATTGACATTAAGTTTAATTAAGTAATGTCTTAATACAATCTTGAGTTCTTGTACTAAATCATAATAAATATAAATATCAACACATCTTTTCAGATCATTTAACATCAGCAAGATTGAATCTTTAACTTTTAATGACTGTTTCTTTTTTTTCTTCATGACTAATCATATGTAGTCTAATAAGTTCAATAAACTGTCTAAATTTAACAGATTAAAATGATTTTATAAGACTGTTGACTATCATTTAATCTGTAGATATATAGATGAGTTTGATGTCTCTGTTGATCTCAACATGATGTATGAAGTGATAATAAATGTTGATATACTTTATTTATTGATGAAATTGTAAGTTTTAAATAAGAATCATAACTTCTTAATTATTCATATTAATAAGAACTGCTTTCAACTTATTATTATTTAGCTGCATTTCAGTCAGTAAGCTCTGCATTTAAATTGTCTTCTTTGTAGTTTCTGTTAAGATAATGTATTTTGCTTTAATAAAGAACAAAATGATGATGATCTGATATTTAAATCATTATGAGACTGATCTGTTAATTAATTAAAAGATGTATTTAAAAGTAAATTGTTAAAACTTGTTATTTTCTTCTTAATTAAAGTTTAAACTTTCTTAAAGTTCTAGTGATTCTGATCTGTCTCTGTATTGAATGATAACATTAATGATTTCTTATATATAGCAAAACACTTACTTTAGAATGTTTCAATGCACTGTGTTTAAATTGTGAGCAAATCAGCTAAGAACTGAAATTGAGTAGATTATGTTAGAATAAATCTGTGTTATAATATACATTAAGAATTTAATTGTGAACTGATATTGCTTAATAAAGATGACATCAGTGTGATTCTTAAAAGTCTGTAGATTGAGATCTTGCTTCATTGAAATGAAGACTAATCTTAAATTATTAAATCTAAAGTGATTTAACATTCTCTTCAGATAAATCTTCTAAGAAATAATGAAAGTGTTGAGAAGCAGTGTTCTAGCTGCTTCTATGAAGCAGAGTAGAATTAGCATCAGAAACTAAGTGAAGACTTTACTTACATTAACTACAGTTAACATTCTTTCTACTTTTTCTGTAACTCTCTCAATCAAGACATGCTCATAGACAACACAGTTTAGAGATTTCACTAAACAATATAGTATAGCATGAATATTCATTTCTTTCAATAAATTATAAGCTCAGTTAGCAAGAAGCTTCTCAGAGAAAGTGCATACTTTTAGTGTATATAATAGCTGAGTTCACAGACTTTTAAGGTTCACAGTGAATTCAGCTTTAGCAGTGTTATTGATTATTGAGATTTGTGATAAATCTAACTTTAATGAAATCAGCACAGTGATGACAGCTTGATATACATCTGTTAGGCAAACAAGCATCTTCAGTAGCTGAGTATATTTAGTTTAAAAGATTTAAGAAGAATCAGTCTCAGCAAAAATCAGCATTCACAGTTGCTTATAAAAGCACTGTTCTTTCAGCAGCTTAATATGTATCTTGTTAAATAGATAAACAAGCATTCACAGTTACTCAGAGAGCACTGTTCTTCAGTAACTTAATATGAGTCATTGAGATAAATAAGCATTACTGTCTTACAGAATAAGAGGCACAAAAGCTTTTTATTTGTTTTACTTATATTATCTTCAATGTATACATTGTTATTTTACTTTATTCACTTCTTATACTATGTGTCAACTATCATCATTATAAACTTCAACAACTTCTTTACAAAGCAACAACTCATCTTAATTCTCACTTGCAAGAACTGCAATCAATGATTTATTTTTATGAGAAGATGATTAATAAAAGAAGATCTATAAAATGTTGTTAAAGTCTCAGCAATTAATATACTGATCAGTGAATTCTCAGATTCATTTCTTCTCAGCAGTCTCAGCTTCAGAAATCAGAAAACTGATGTAAAGATCTTATATTGATTTATTATCTGCATAAATATAAATAATTAAGAATATCTGACAGACAAAATCAGCATAAAGAATGTTTGAAATATATTAAAGTTTAAGTATAAGAAGAAGCTGTAGATGACTGAGAGACAATATTTGACAGAGTTTGTTGAATACAGAATGTTAAAGAATGTATTCATTAAAGAAGCATGAACTTATCTGAGCAAATTCAGCAAAAAGATTGCTGCAACTCAGTCTGACATGACTGAGTTGTTTAAATCAGAATGACAATTTTAGACACTGCTTTAAGTGCTATCAGTTAAGTATATTGTGATCTGCAATGTCATTGACATTCAGAACAATTCAGACATTAAGAGAGATTTATAAAAGCTTTAAAAGAAAGAGATATAATTTAAAATTGATAAGACTGTCATTGTCTTGTGAACAGACAAATAGAAAGAAGATTAATATTTAATGAATTAGAACTGCAGTTTATCAAATTACTGCATAGCTAATATTAAATAACATTATTGCAGATCATTCAGCTCAGACAGTGATCATTTTTCTTGTTATTTTATTAAGTGCTTTCTTTGCAACAGCTTTCATTTCATTAAAGATTGCAAATTTCTTTCTGACATCAAGCAAGATGCTCAAAAGAAGGCAAGTAAATTAATTACAGTTAAGCTGCATAGATTGACTGCAGTTAAGTTGTATTAAAAGTCAGTCTATAAAGAAAAAGAAAAGAGATATAAAGTCTTTGATGTAGAAGTCAGTGACAGTGATGATGATGACTTCTTTTCTGAATTTAAAAAGAAGAAAAAAGTTAGCAATGAAATCACTGCTCTGTTTAAGAAGACTGTTAGTAAGATGCTTAAATTTAAATGAATTGTAGACTCTAAATTCTTTTCATACATAATTAATTAACTTTAACTCTTCAGTGATTCTCTCATACAAATGAGACATCAATGAATTAGAGTTAAAAAAGAACATTTATACTTTCATTATTGTGAAGTAATCATTATGCAAGTTAAGTCAAAAAATTCTGTGAGGCTGAGTTCAACACTTTACATGTCTGAACTTGAGATTAATCTTCTGTCAGAAAAGCAGATGTGCAAAATAAAACTGTATAAAAGCTTTAATCAACACTGTCTTTAAATGTATAATAAGCACAGCAAGATTATAATAGAAGCATTAAAGTGAGATGAAGTCTATATAATTAAGTATATTGCAAAGAGTCTTAATGAATTTGCTTTGATATCTGCAGTATACACATTACATTCAGAGACTGTCTTTTCTATTACTGCTTCAGATGCAAGCTTACATATTCAGACTTATGAACATAATCTTATGATTAACTTCTCAGACATTGACACTGCATCATTGAATAGAAAGATCAAGGCTTACAGGCTTTGACATTAACAATTTGCTTATCTTGATTCTGTAAAGTTGCATAATCTTTACAAGATAACAATTCTTGAAAAGTCAATTCTTATCATTGAGAACAACAAGAACATGTATGAGATTTATGCTTTAATTAAGTTCATCAATAAGTAAGATTACACTGTAAGCAAAAGAAAGACTAACATTCTTATTCTTGTCTTCATTGATATATATAGCTCATTATTCTTGTCATTTAATGAATATCAGTACTTTCTGAAGATAGTAGATAATCATTTTTGAAAGACATGAACAATACTGCTGAAACAACATAATAAGACTTCACAGACACTGCAAAAATGATGACTGAAGACTGAACTTCAGATTGATGCAAAGATTCTTGCTGTACAAAGCAACAATGAAATGAAGTTGAAGTTCACTTTAAATAATTGATGCAAGTCTTTTAACATTACACTGCAATATACAGTGTTCTACATGTCAATTTAAAATGATGTTGTCAAAAGAATCATCTGAATCACTGAGAACTCAGTGCACATCATGATTAAAGAAACACAACTATCAATAAAGTTCTGAGTGCAGACAGCATAGACAGATATTTATCTTCATAATTGAACAGCAACTGATTTCTTAATTAACAATAAGCAGATAACTCTCAAGAAAGCTTTTACTGATGTAAAGTCATTCATTAATTACATTCATATATGAAGATGCAAGTGCTACAGCTACATTGATCTCAAGTTATTATCTGAAGATAGATGCAACAAGTTCATGAATTAAGAACAAATAAGAGTCTTTATAAATTACATTGAGAAAATCACAAAGCAGTATCAGCTTTGAGCTTCAGATCTTAAGTACATTATCAAAAATTACACTGTGAAGTTTGCTAAAAGCAAGAAGAAAGACACTGTTAATCTTAAACTGCAACAGCAGATATTAAATGTTCTTCTGAACAGAAGATTCATTGAATATTTATAAAAGAAGTCAATCATTGTGAAGATCATAGCTTCAGATCAGACATTCATAACTTAAAACAGTAAGATGCAGTCTGACTTAATCATAATTAAGGCTGACAAGTCTCAAGATAAACAATATGAGATTAAGTTGACTGCAGTTAATTTAGATGAGTCATTAAATGAGAAGATCAACACTGATTAAATTAAGATGATGACACTTAAAGAAGTCAGAATCTTTCTGTGTGTTGAGATCTCAAAATAAAAGAGAGACAACAATGACAATTAAGATGTGAATAAGCTCTTAATTAAAATATTAAGAGTTATGCTGACACTTGCAGCATTCTTTACAGACAAAGAAGACTCTATAATTAGATCTGACATTTCAATATCTGTCATCTATACTGAAGCAGTGAGAGATTCAATTTAAAAAGAAATGTAAAAGAACATCATTTATGTGAAGCTGACAGCCTTGACAGCAAATGAAACATAAAAAGAGACTGTGTCATTAAGAAGAGTCAACATTGTAATTAGTAAATAAGTTCTTAAACTTAAGCTGAACATCAACAAATTCTTAAATAAGCTTAAGACAAGACTTGTGACAAAAGACTTCTCACAGACATACAGTGTTGACTATAAAAATATCTTTACTCTTATTGTTAAGTTTAACACTCTGTGAGTCTTTTTAACTATCATTGCACTCAAGAATCTAAAGTGTCATCAAGTAAATGTTAATAACATTTTCACAAAATTCTTTCTAAAGAAAACAATCTATATAACATTTTCTTTTAAAGTCAATGTTACATCTAATTGTGTTCTGCACATACTGCACAGCCTTTATGATCTTAAGCAAGCTGCACAGAACTGACATGAACAATGTGTCATTAAACTGCTTAAATTGAGTTTTCATTAAAACAAGACTGATCTCTGTCTTCTTCTTTACAGCATCAAAAGAATTATGCTGCTTCTTTATGTGAACAATATTGTTATGACTTCAACAAATTTGTTACACATTCTCTGATTTAAGCAAGCTCTTATGAGTGTGTTCAAAGTCAAGAACTTAAGAAAGACACAGAAAATTCTTGACATTTAAGTTATATATAACTGCAAAATGAGAATTCTGCATCTGAATTAGATTCACTATGTAAACAAGATACTAAAGAATCTTCATATGCAATCTGATAAGCATAGAGTCATCAGCATTTCACTTAATAAATATGATGTTCTTTATTTTGTTGACTTAACTGATCAAAGAATAGATTAAAGACAGTATTAATAGATAATTAAAAGCTTAATGTATACAGCAATTCACATTTAATCAGACATCATCTTCACACTAAATTAACTAAGTCAATATTTCAGCAATTCTGCAGAACATCATGAACATACATTTAAGAAATTACTGCAGTATGTAAGATTAATCATCAATCTCAGCATTATGTACAGTCTTAATGAGAGTTAAGTAATGCTTAAATACTCTGATTTCAACTATGCTTTGAATAAACAGAATTAAAAATCAATTTTAAAGCACATCTATATGCTTAAAGATGAATCAGTGTTGTAAATAAGTTAAAAGCAGAAGTTCATTGTCATCTTAATTACTGAGATTAAATACATAATTATGTCAATATACATGAAGACTGAGATCTGACTTGAACAGATGTTAAGAGACATAAATATAGACAAATATCTTGAAGTCAATTTACACTGCATAAGCATTTAAGAAAATGAAGCTCATTAAATTTCTTTATTCATTCAGCTTAAAGAAGACAATCAAGCTGTCTTGATCTTAATTAAAAACATACATATATATAAGCAGTTAAAGCACATCAATGTCTTCTATCACAACATCTGCAATCTGCATATGTGCAATCAGATTCAGATAGACTTTATGCTCAGTCAAGAGATAATTGTTGATAAGCTTATTAAGTCTCTATTTAAATGAATCTTTAAGCAGTTTATTGAACTTATAAAACTCACTGTTAATGATTAGTTAAACTCTTAAATGATTTGTTGAACTCTTAATGATGTATTTAGTCATCTGATGTTTGCTGTCAGTGAGAGTTAATAGATGCAGTCTCATCAAGTAAAAATGTTGAGAAACAGTGTTCTAGCTGCTTTTATAAAGCAAAATAGAACTAATGTCAGAGACTGAGTGAAGACTTTATTTACATTAACTGCAGTCAACATTCTTTCTACTTCTTCTGTAACTCTCTTGATCAAGATATGCTCATAGACAACATAATTTAGAGATTTCACTAGACAGCATAGTATAGCATGAGTATTCATTTCTTTCAATAGAAAGTTCTTAACTTTTAATTCTGTTTAATCTTCATGTCAAGATAGTATTTACATAATCTGCAATTGATCATTTCATAAGTGTTGCTGAGTTTTCACTTTAGATTATTGATAGTCTTAATGATGAGACTGAGAAGAAGAATGTTGTTAACATAAATAAACATCAGTAAATTGCTGTATTTAAAGACACTGATGTCATTAATTAGGTATTTGAAGTCTAGATTAGTTAGAAATTTATAAATGATTTAATATTACATTTATGATGACTGCTTTAGCTCATAAAGAATCTTGTTAAGTTAACATACTTTTATTTTATTAATATACTCAGTAAATTAAGTGACAAAAACTTTTTCTTTAAGTATTTTGTTAAGAAAAGCTGTTTTAATGTTCATTTGTTTGAGATGATAGTCATAATATGCAGCTATTGCAAAAGTCATCTTATAAGTAGTTAATTTAATAATGAAGATATATATTTCATTACAATCAACATCATAGTGCTGTTTAAATTCTTTGATTACTCATTTAGTCTTATGCTTTATAATTGAACTGTTTAAGTTTCACTTATAATGATAAATTCATTGTTCTTGAAGTGCTCATCAATTTAAAAGAAAATCAATAAAATTTTACATTTCATTTTTATTTAAAGACTCAATCTCTGCATTTATAGTTGCTTTTCATTAAGCAGCATCAGATGCAGTAATGATCTTCTTATAGATAGTTAGCTCTTCTTTAAAGTCTTTTTTCTCATTTTATTTTAATATAATCTTTACAATTAGTTCTGCAACACAGAATAAGATTATCAAACTATTTTTATAGTGTTTTAATGATTGTTGATCTCTTCTGAAATGACATAGAGATGCTGATGTTGAAGATAACTACATTATAGACTTGTCATTGCTGTTCTTAATTAATTTAACAATGTAAGCTGAGCAGAAGTTCTTGTAATTCTTTTAAAATTTATAAAATCTCTTTAATTTATTCTCTTCATCTACTATTGAGTGTAAAGCAGAGATAGATATATAATTTTAAGTTGTACTGTTATTTTTTTCTTTTCAATTCATACTCAATGATTCTGAATATTTAAGCTCAGAAGACTGACATGTCTGTTTAGATGATGAAATTGATGAAGATGTAATCTTAAGATTGTTAATTTATATTGATTCTTCATTAAATACAACATCTCAGCATCATACTATCTTTTTCTTGTTAAATAGTTAAATTCTAAAGATATTAGATTCTTCATATTCAACAAGCATATCTTCTTCACTTCATTTATCAAACTTAACACTTTTCTGACATCTTTCTTTCAGTATGTATGCATAGATCTTGCATTCTTATATTTATAGATGATTGAGATTGATGAGCTCAGCATCATTATTGATATATATTGATTTATATTACAATTAAGCTGAAATCTTCTCATTAGTAGTCTTACTAAAACTTTAATTAAGAAGATAGCAAGTCACTTTAATGACTTCTGATTACAGCTATTTTAAGATGTCAATGTTGATTATTATAATTCTTACTTATTCAGCAATAAGATCATTACTTCACTTCACAATTTTATTTTAACTAAATGCATAGAATACAATCAGTTTATAGATGATCTCATATTGTTGAAGAAATTTCTTAAGATAATGATCTTTAAATTTATCTTCATTATCAATTTGAACAGTTAATAAACAGTATTCAGTATACTCTTTTAGAAAGTTAAAATGTCAATACATTATTTTTTCTGCTTTTCTCTTTCTTTTTATAGAGTAAATGTGTCAAGCTTGAAAGTAGTTATCTATGTAGATGATATATTAAGTAAATTTATTGTAAATGATAGACATTATAAAGTTGACAATGTCTATATGCATTATCTTATATATATTGATGACTCATCTTTGCAATTATCTCAAGATCTTTTGCTTTTAATTTACCTTAATGCATACTTCACATACATGTGAATCATCAGATTTCAAAAGATCATTGAAATGAATTTTAATGACTATTTTAAATAGCTTGATTAAGTCATTCATATCTATATAAGTAAGATGACAATGTCAGATGTTGTGAAACATCTTTTAACTGATTGCTGTCATGACAATATTGAATTGATTCTTTAGTTAAATTATATAAAGATTATTATGTCTTGAAGTATATTCAACAATCTTGTTGTTAATAACTTATAATAGCTCACTAATGACAATATTAAGTTGCACTTTCTTACTGATGACTATATCTACTGAGAATAGATTAATTACAGCATTAAAAACATAAGTCACATCATTTAAAGTGATATTCTTGTAGTCTTTATCTTTTAAGCTAAACTGAAGAATAATGAAGTCTTCATTAATAATTTCAGTCTGACTACTGATGTCTGTAATGATGATGAGTTTATTCAATTATATATAGAATTTAAATAGTTATCAATTCTTACATATATAATAAGAGATACTGAAGTCAGCTAGTCAGCTATCTTTTATAATGATGACAGTGACATATATAACAGTCAGTAAGAAGTTCACTTTAAAGTTAAATTTCAATTTATTTAACTTCTTCTTATTGCTGTCTTTTTTATCTTTTTCACTGTCTTTATTCATCTCTTTTCTTCTGTCATCATAGACTTTCTTCTTTTCTGAATACTTTATAAAGCAGTTTTCTTCTGTGTAAGTAGATCTTTCACAGTAATTACATTATTTATTTTCATTCTTTTTCTCTTTATTTCAGTCATTCTTGCTCTTACTCTGTTCATTTAACTTAATCATCATAATCATCATCTTATTATTTCTTTTGAGATGTTCTTCATCAATAAGCTTCACAATTAACTTATTCAGTATCAGCATCTTTACTTAGACTGTAGATCACTTTGCTGTGACTTATTGTTGATATGTAAAGTCTAAATTAATTAAAAAGAAGATGATCTTTATTGATTTATTGATTTTCAAACTGATTAAGATGATTTTAATCAGTAATGATTTGTACTGTAAGATATAGTTGTTAATGTTTGAACAGATTTCAAGTTATAAATTGTAAAATTGAATCATTAAAATGTACTGTAGATTGAAGCTATACAATATATAGAGATCACTAATGTAATCTTACATCTCTTTTATTGTTATCTTTTCTTAAATGATGACTTAAATCTCTAAGAGGACATTGAGAATGATTTAAGTTATTACTTTATTGTTTTAAGTATTTTACTCAATTTAAATAGAAGAAATTGTCTGAAGATTTATTTTCTGTTTAACAGAAACAGAGATATTGTCATTGATTACATCTTATAGATCAGCATTTAATAATGTAAATTATATAACTATTTTTTATATTAAATAATTGACATTCTCTTTTAACTTAATAAATTATCATAGCTGAATGACATCTGTTGTAGACAACATGCTGTATTCAGTTTAAATAGATAGTATTTTAATTGAGTTCTTTCTTTGCTTTTATGATGATGAGATGTTGACTTATAGAATTTGTCATTTGTAATTGATTAAAAGTCAATGAATTTTGTCAACAATGACAAGATCAATTGAATAGATTAATTGATGAAATCAATACACATATACAGTTAAGCTCATAATCTATTGAATATACACTTATAGTGATGTATAATGATCATAGTATTGTTTAACTAACTAAGTGTAAGAAGATTGATTGATTGATTGATTGATTAATTTATAGATGACTGAGGCTGCCTAGACTGCTATACACTGCATAACTACAAGCAGCTAGTGCATACTAATCTCATTTTCATTATCATCTTGCTGTCATCATCACTGTCATCTCATAAACTAACTAACTAATACAAATTCTAACTTTGCTTTCTGTAGCCTTTCATGTTTTTCTTAATTCTGATGCTTACTAATCTTCTTTTCTTATGATCTAATGCTAATGTCTTTCTTCAGCTGTCATCAATAGAGAATAAACATTGCTATAAACAATTAATTGTCTTTTCTGCAGTCTGAAATGTATAATTGTTGAATTTTCTATTTCAGACTGCATCTAAGAATTTTAGATCTTCTAATGTCTCTTTTACAGTCTGAAATTGTCTCAGAAGATTGCTTCATAGCATAAGTATAGTGATCACTTTAACTAATGCTAAGTCTCATAAAATCTTCTTTATGTTATTAACTCATCTCAGTAGTTTCTTTCTTAGATCTCAGATTTGTGAACATTTCATCAGCACATAATGAACAGTCTGAATGCTCAGATTATATAAGCATTGTGAAGAGTTCATTCAGTTTATAACATAAAGATAATAAGTTATGTCAATCTTCTCTATGCATAATTAAGTAATAAGAAAGCTTATAAATCAGTAAAGTTCTGTATACTTATTCAACACTCTTCTGTCTAACTGTTACTTCATATTAAATGTGACTCATTCTGCTATTTCATTCTTTCAGTCATTGATTCATTCTTTTGCTACTCACTGACAAAGTCTTGTCTTACAGATAGCAATTAAATGTCAGATCTCTGTAATCTGTTCTTTCTCAGCATGTAAATCTCTGATCTGAGCTGCTGTCTTAATCACTTTATTTATTTCTTCATTTTCTAATATCTCTATGTGCATCAATATTCATCAGATTCATATCTAAATCTTCTGACTTCACAGATCATTCATCTTCTTCATTACACACTGCAGTAAATACTGACCTGACTGTATATTCAATTTAATGACTGATCAAATTGCTGCTTAATTATCTGTGTATATATTCATTACTCAGAGCTTTAATTTCATCATTTTCACTGCACTTACTATACTTGTCATCATGATCAGGCTCTGTAGCTTCATCATATATACTGTGAATGTCTTATCTATATTTATGTACATCATACATCTCAGATCTCTTTTCAGTATCATTGTCATCACATTTATCTGATTCTCAATGTCACTATTATCTGTGTAGATATTCAACACTTCTCAGTTTCAACAAAGTTTGTTAATATCATGTCTGCAGACAGCTTCATCTGCATTGTCATTTATGTGAATAGTTAAGTTGTTTCATCATAATAATACAATGTAAAGCATTCTGAATTCTAAGTTGACTTCTGATGAGAGTTGTGTCTACATCTTATAGCAAAGCTACAAACATTTTAGTAAGCTCTTTCAGCACAGCTTCTTTGTAAAGTCAGGTCTGATTTTCTTCATTAAAGTGTAAATTGATGCAGTGACAATATAAAGCATAAACTTTCTCAGTGTCTTCTTTAGCTGCTGTTTCATTAAGAAAAGAAAGAGTTTCATATTCAGTGCTGAGTTCACTGTTATGCAGAAAACTCTCATTATAATGACTTCTGCTCATCACTGTATGACTGTCAGTTTCTAAAGAGTTTATTTTTATTGTATAATTGTTCTGTGCTCACTGTCTAAACTGTATCAGACTGAGCAGCAATACAGAATCTGCAACAGCATCACTGTTACATAAAGTCTCTGTAAATTCTTAAGTTTAAAGTTTCATATAAAGTCTGTCAGCACTGCTAAATCTTTAAGACTTGTTGTGACTCAAGTCTGAATATATTGTATATGTGCATTTCATTTTAAATGTAAGTTTAAGATGATTCTCAGCACTCTGCACATCAATGATGTCTGTACTGTGTGTGTGTTTAGAATCAGCTTCACTATTGTGTTATGTTTTGTAAGACAGTTTATAAAGTGAATGAACTCATACTTAACTGAGATAAAGACAGAAATATATCTTTAAGCTTATTGCTCTGTACAGCTATGCACTGTATGCAAAGCAGCACAGTTCTTCTCTGTTAACTTTTCTGTCATTATAATGTTTACATCATCAATTCAATTCACTGCTGTGACTTAAAGCTGTGAATTATTGACTAGATTCAGCATGTCAACATTGTAAAATAGATATAGAATGAATGATAGTGATGAGCTCTGAAATATATTTATATGAATGACAAAGCTCTTTAATTCATATTTTGACAACTTTATTGTTGATGTTCTTTTTCTCAGAAAGTCTTCTATTCAGTTCACTATCTTCAGTGATAGACAGCATTTTTAAAGATTGTGAAGTAATCTT
>JAABUJ010003994.1_pt1 | contig 15936 bp, 16 predicted proteins | sample 5559131 | NCBI WGS metagenome assembly JAABUJ01 (sample SAMN10711875, study PRJNA513366) | rock metagenome | isolation source: Antarctica rocks | place: Antarctica: Victoria Land, Mt New Zealand nord | collected 2016-01-07 | reverse complement strand
GATGATCGGGTAGACTTGGACATGACGGGAACCTCCTGTGAACGATTGGCTTGAGCACCATCGCCCTTAGGATACGTTCCCGTTCTTCATTCCTCCACCCGTCGCCCACCTATCTGAACCGACACAGTGGTAGGATGATGCCATGAATACTATGCCGAATCCTGACGTACGGATCAAAGGTGAAGACGCTGCGCTGTCTATACTCGACGAAGCCGGACAAGCATTGTTCCGGCTCGGTCGGATGTTCAGCAGGCAACCGATGCGGCAACGCGTGACGGAGCATTCCAGGCGCGCCCTCGAACTCTCGCGGATTCTTGTTGTACAGGCTGTTGAAGCGGGGGTAGCGGAACCCGATGAGGAGATGACGATCGGTGTCGTCGCGCGGCGGCTCGATATTGATCCCTCGACCGCAAGCCGCCTGGTATCGGAAAGCATCCGGGCTGGCTATCTCGCCGGTACTCCATCACCGGCCGATGCCCGCCGCACCCGGCTCGCACTCACCGACACAGGGCGCGCACTCGCGGCAGCGGCCCAACGCTATCAACGCGCCACTTTCGAACACATCACGCGGGAATGGCCCGAACGCGAGCGGCAAGAGTTTGCCCGACTCTTTATCAAGTTCGCCGATGCCGTCACCGAATCCCGCGCCAGCCAGATTGTCGCCGCCCCGCGCGTCTAAGACTGACCGAGAACTTCATGATGATAGATAGAGAACGGCTCGGCCCGTCGGCCTTGTCTATGCCATCACTTTGCCCGCAAGAATCGGATAGATCGTGCTGCCGCACTCCTTTATGCTCGTAGCAGGCTGGAACGCCTCTACGACCATGAGTACTGCGAGGAGATACCGCTTGGCAATTCATCATCCATTCCGTTTCGGAGTTCTGGGCGAACACATCGGCACGCGGGAGGAATTGATTGGCACGGCCCACGCGGCGGAAGAGATGGGCTACGCAACCTTCCTGATCCGCGATCATTTCATCGAACCTCCGTTCGGACATCAATTGGCGCCGTTCGCGGCGCTCGCAACGGTTGCGGCGGTGACGGATCGGCTGCGGATCGGCACGCTCGTCTTCGCGAACGACTACCGGCCAGCGGTACTGCTCGCGAAGGAGGCGGCGACGCTCGATTTGCTTTCCGGCGGGCGGTTCGAATTAGGGATTGGTACGGGGTTCCTTAAGGCAGAGTACGATCAGGTCGGCATCGCGTTTGATCTGCCCGGCACGCGCGTGGACCGCTTCGCGGAATCATTGACCGTGATCAAGGGGCTGTTCACCGACGCGCCGTTCACCTTCTCCGGCGAACACTACACACTGACCGAATTCGACAGTTTCCCCAAGCCAGTGCAGCGGCCGCACCCGCCGCTCCTCGTCGGCGCGGGCGGGCGGCGGATGCTCTCCATCGCGGCGCGGGAAGCGGACATCATCGGCATCCTCACGACCTCCACGGCGAACGGCGTCCTCTCGCGCGATCCCGCGCCGCGCCTTGCCGCAGTAGTCGGACGCCAACTTGGTTGGATCCGTGAAGCGGCGGGAGATCGCTTCGCCGACATCGAACTGAGCCTCGTCCCGAATGTCGTCATCGCCGACGACCACCGACGCGCGACGGAAGAGTACATCCGGGCGCGCGGCTGGAGCGGCGTCTCTGTTGATGATGTGCTCGCGATGCCTTCAGATTTGATCGGTTCCGTAGACCGGATTATCGAGGAGATACAGGCGCGGCGCGAGCGGTATGGTTTTTCCTATTACGTCATCTCCGACCGCAACATGGAGGCTGTCGCACCTATCGTCGCGCGTCTTGCGGGCACATAGCAGTCATTCGAATTGGTGGCAGCAGGCTGGAAAGCCTGCTGCCACTAGGAAATATCCATGTCTACGTACACATACCCGTCCAGATAATCGTCCTGAGTTATTCCATTGGCATCGGGACACCTTGCGGCCACCAGGCATCGAAAATAAGGTGCGAGACGCGGCCATTTAGGGTCGCGCCATCATGCTCCGGTCGGTAGAGGTGGTCATTGCTACCTTCGGTCATCATGCAAAGAACGTAACGCACGTCGTTCGGCAACTCCACGATTCCCGCATCCACGCGCACGCCCTCCTTGCCGGAAAAACCGCTCTTGCTGCGGACGATCACCGGCCCCGGATGATTGTGGCCGCTGCGGGCATACGGGTTGAAGGGCAGATAGCGCCCGATCTGATCGTGGTATTGCTGCGTGACGAGAATGTCGCGTATCGCGGCGCACGCGGCGGGCGAGATGATTTCGTCCTGCGCGATCAACGTCAGGAGCCGCACGATGTCACGCGGCGTGCTCGTCGCATAGGCGCGGATATCGCCGGAGCCGAACGTTGCGGTTGTCTGTGCCATCCCCCATTCGCGCGCCGATTGCAGGATGCGGTCGAGGCCAAGCAGCCGTACGAGCACGGCGGTCGAAGTGTTGTCCGAGAGAGCCGTCATCAGAATTGCATGGTCGTGAACCGTGGCGACGAGAGCGGGCGAAAGGTCCTTAAGGATGCCGGAGCCGCCCTCTCGGTCGTCGGGATGAATGGGGAGCGGATCATCGAGGCGGACTACTCCGGCTTCCGCCTGCCGATAGAGTTCGGCGAGTACGAACGATTTGATCGTGCTCGCGGTCGGCATCACCACATCCGGTCGGTAGCCAATCACAGCGCCGGTTGCCAGATTGCGGGCAACGAACGCTGCCTCACCCGAAAAGTCCGTAATCAGCCGCTCTGCTGCCTGCTCGACGGCCCGCTCGTCGCTCATATGACTCTCTCCTTGTCTCCCTCGTGAAGAAACGCATCAGGCGAAGCCGAGGCCGAAGAAGCCGAGCACAGTATTAATGAGGATCGCCAGTGAGAGGACGCTGACAATGATCGTCGTTGCCCAGGCGACGATATTGTACGCGACGCCATTGCGGTACTCCCCCATTAGGCCGCGATTGTTAACGAGTTTCAGCACTGAGACAAGCACGAACGGTAAGGCGAGCGCATTCATTAGTTGCGTAATCACCAGGACCTTGACGAGCGGCAGGCCGGGGACGAGCGTCACAAGCACACCGGCGGCGATCAGCCCAGTGAAGATGCCGAGGAAGACGGGCGCGTCCCGCCACCCCTGATTGACCCCCTTCTCGAAGCCGAACGCCTCCGACAGCCCGTACGCCGTCGCCAAAGGCAGCACGCCCGCCGCGAGCAGCGATGCACCGAGCAGCCCGACCCCGAAGAGGATGCCGGCGAACGACCCCGCTACTGGTTTGAGCGCCTGCGCCGCGTCCGCTGCACTTGTGATGTCGGTCTTCCCAGCAACGAAGAGCGTCGCCCCCGTTGCGACGATGATCAGGATTGCGGTGAGGTTCGCGAAGACGCTGCCGACATAGACATCGGCGCGCGTCACGGCGTAGTCACGCGGGCTGACACCCTTCTCCGCGACGGAGGATTGAATGTACATCTGCATGTACGGGCTGATCGTCGTACCGATGATCGTCACGACAGCGAAGAGGTACGCCGCGTTAAACTGGATATGCGGCGTGACCGTCTGATGTGCGACATCGCCCCAATCCGGCCGGGCGAGGAAGGCGGCGATAGGGTACGATAGGAGCAGCAGCGCCATACCGAGGAAGACGCGCTCCACCCGCCGGTATGACCCCTTCGCGATCAGATACCAGACAACGAACCCCATCAGCGGCACGCTGATATATTTCGAGACATGGAAGAGTTCGAAGGCCGCCGCTATTCCCGCGAACTCCGAGACGACGATACCGCCATTCGCGATCAGCAGCACGAGCATCACGAACGCCGTCCACCTGAGCGAGAACTCCTCGCGGATCAGATCGGTCAGCCCTTTGCCGGTAACCGCACCCATCCGCGCGCACATCTCCTGGACGATGGCAAGTGCGGGGATGAGGAGCACCATCGTCCAGATCAGGCCATAGCCGTACTGTGCCCCGGCGCTCGCATACGTGGCGATGCCGCCCGCGTCGTTGCCCGCGCTCGCCGTGACGATGCCAGGGCCGAGGAGCGAGAAAAAGACCAGTAGCCTTCCACGTGAAACGCGCGGGATGTTCGGGCGGCGCGGACGAATGTGGCGTAACCGCTCCGCCGCCGCAGGCACGGCGGTCGTCAATGCATCGCGAACCGTCCCTACCGGACGACCTTGTACTGAGACGTGTTTCTCCGCAGCGGGACCACCCGCATCGGTCTCCGGCCGCATTGGCTTCCACCTGCCATATCGTCGCTCCGCTCTCAGTAGTCAGTAGTCAGAATGGGATCGAATCTACTGACTACCGACTACTAACCAAAGACTTTCAGCCGCTGGCGCCAGGAATCCGGCAGCAGCCGTTCCATCGCGTCATCTACCATGATAATGCCGAGAATGTCCCGATCCTCACCGACGACGGGGAGTGCGTACAGACCGTACTCGATCAACAGGCGCGCCGCGTCGTCCGCACGGTCGGCGGGCCGTGCGGTGATGACGTCGCGCTCCATCAAGTCGGCGAGCGGCATGCGTGGCGGCGCACTGACGAGTTGCCGCAACGTCACGACGCCCCGGAGATACTCGGGGAAATCGCCTGCAGGATCGTCCGGTGGGGGCGCGTCGCCGCGTTCGACGACATAGAAGTAATAAACCATGTCTGGCTGCTCATCCATCGCGCGCAGATGGGCGAGTGCTTCCTCAGCGACGATGTTCACCGGCACGGAGACGTAATCGGTCGTCATCATGCCGCCGGCGGTATCCTCGTTGTATTCAAGCAGTTCGCGGACATCGTCGGATTCCTCCGACTCCATCAGCCTAAGCAATTCGTCCTGCTTCTCCTGCGGCATGTCCGCGAGGATGTCCGCCGCGTCGTCCGGCGCCATTTCTTCGAGGATATCAGCGGCGCGCTCGCTGTCCATTTGTTCGAGGATGTTCGCCTGCCGCTCGTCGTCCAGTTCTTCGAGCGTGTCCGCCGCCGTCTCATCGTCGAGCGCGGAGACGATCTCCGAGCCTTCGTGGTATGACAAATCCTCGATGATATTGGCGATTTCCGCCGGGTGAAGTTTCGCGAGCCGGTCGTGCGAGACTTTGAGGCGCACGGTCGGCGCGTTCGCGGCGAGGTATTCAATGTCGGCCCAATCCACGAGGTCGCCGAGCGCCGCTCGATCCCGCCGCTTCCCGAAGCCGAGCCGGGCGATCAACGCCCGCGCCCCGACATCCGCCCCGATCACACGATACGAACCTTCGACAGGCGCGATCTGCAAGTCATTGACGCGCACGACCCGCTTGCCATTGACATCAATAATCTGCCGGTCCAACACATCGCGGTTGAGAAGAATTTCGCTATCTCGCCGCTCGAAGCGACCGATGTTCAGTTTGGCGGAGGAAAGGATAACGCCGCCAGCCTCGATGCTGGCGATTCCGCCGATGGGAATAAAGAACTCGCGCCGCCCTTGCCGCGCAACGAGGCCGATGATTGGTGGGTATCCCTCCCCGATACGCGCGATGAGGTCGCGCACGGACGCGATCCGCTCGCCGTCCCGGTCGCGGATGGGGGTACTGATGAGTTGTGACAGGTAGAGCATGACAGCCCCCTCTCCGGTCGCATGCCGCGCCATTGCCGCGCCATTCGCGCCATCGTGATCACTACCCTCGTGATACAGCAGAAACGAAACGACCGCGCCGGTCTGTGCTGGGCACCGTGCGGTCCGTCCGAGGCAGAGTGTAACACCGCCGATCCGCCGTGGCTACTTTTTTCACGGCAGGGCGCGTTAATTCGCGTCAGCCGCTGCTCGATATGCCCGCAACGGATCGGTCCACCATAGTGCAAGGCCGTGCCGATCTTCTGTCCAGATCGTCGCACCGACACGAGCGAAAGGGCAACCGTCGGCTAATTATCGGAATCATGTGGAATACGAGTCCGGGCTCCCTGCTCGAACGAGTGGTAGACCGACTCCGCATGCGCCTCTCATTGAATCGAGCTACATGAAATGACGACTGAGGAGTTCTTCCTTCCCCTGTGACTATCCCATGTCACGCGGCGTCCCGAATGCGCGATAATCGCCACTGGCGGTTTGCGCTGAACAGTTAGAGGAGGGGAAGATGAACGTCTACGTTTCGGTGGACATCGAGGGAATTACTGGCGTCGTCCATGCGGACATGATGATGCCAGGGCAGCGGGAGTACGACCGGGGCCGCAGGCTAATGACGCAGGACGCGAACGCTGCCATCGAGGGATTGGTCGAGGCGGGCGCGGATTTCATCCTCGTCAATGACGGTCATGGCCCGATGCGCAACCTGCTCTTCGAGGAGATGCACCCAGCAGCGCACCTTCTCAGCGGCACTGGCGACGCCAAGGACCACTGCCAGATCGAGATGGCGGACAGCCGTTCGTTCGATGCCGCCGTCTTCGTCGGCTACCACGCGATGGCGCGCACACCGAAGGCGATTCATCCCCACACGATCGCCGGGGCAGTCGTCTCCGAACTGCGGATCAATGGGCGGCCGCATGGCGAGACGGGCATCAACGCCGCCGTCCTCGGCGCAATGGGCATCCCTGTTGTGCTGGTGACGGGCGACACGACGACCGTCGCGGAGGCCCATGCCTTCCTCGGTGCGGAGATCGAAACTGTCGCGGTGAAGGAAGCGTGCGGGCGCAATGCCGCGCTCTGCCGCCCACCGTCCGCAACGCGACCGGAGATTACGGCTGCCGCTGCCCGCGCGCTGGCGAAGCGCGACCGCGTCCCACCGTACACGCCGGACCAGCCTTTCCGCCTCGAAGTGGATTTCCTGACGATGCCGCAGTGCGACCGTGCCGCGCGCACCGCCGGAGTCGAGCGCACCGGGCCGCTGACGATCCGCGTCAACGATGCCACACCGTGGGATCAATATGCCGTCCTCTGGGCCGCTCTGCGCGCCGCACTCTACGATGTCGCCTCATTCCTCGCGTAACCGCACAGGGAACGGAACGATAGTGACAGAGAGGGATATGAACCCCGAAAGCATGAGGGGCGCGAATATGATTGGTCCGGTTGACAGCATCACGGGACGACCTATACTCGACTCAGCGATCGCGTCCCCGGCACTGGCGAGAGACATGGGACGGACCACGCGGGAGCCGGGAAGACGAATGCAGCCGCTCGTCTGGGCTGGGGCGCCGACGAGTCTGTCGGCGCCCCGTTTGTTTTCCCAGCATGATTGGGCCGGTTCACAATGGAGGGACGCGGGATGGCAACCACGATCGGGCAGCAAACACTGCTGACAACCTATCTCGAACAATTGGCGGGCGCACCGGTTAATTCAGCGGCGGCCGCCTACTACGCTGCCCTCGATTACCTTAATTCGACCGCGCCGACCGTCGCGCGGGCCATCGTCGCCGAGTTCCGCGATCAGCGACAGAATTTGAAACTGATCGCGAGCGAGAATTACTCGTCGCTCGGCACGCAACTGGCGATGGGCAACCTTTTCACCGACAAGTATGCCGAGGGGTATGTCAACCATCGCTTCTACGCGGGGTGCGACAATGTGGACACCGTCGAAGCGGAGGGCGCGCGAATCGCCTGCGAGTTGTTCGGCGCGGATCATGCCTTCCTCCAGCCCCACTCCGGCGCGGACGCGAACCTCGTCGCCTTTATGGCAATTCTCTCCGCGAAGATCGAGGCGCCGCTGCTCGCCGAGATCGGGCAGGAGGACGCCTCCAAACTCTCCCACGACGATTGGGAGAAGGTACGCGCGGCGATGCACGGCCAGCGCATCATGGCGCTCGATTACTACTCCGGCGGCCACCTGACACATGGCTACCGGCACAATATCTCCAGCCAGTTGTTCGATGTTTCGCCCTATAAGGTGAACCCGGAGACGAAACTGCTCGATCTCGACCAGATGCACGCGCAAATCCGTGAAGTCAAACCGACGATCCTCCTCGCAGGGTATAGCGCCTACCCGCGCCTGATCAACTTTGCCAAAATGCGCGAGATGGCGGACGAAGTTGGCGCGGTCTTCATGGTGGATATGGCGCACTTCGCGGGACTTGTGGCGGGCAAGGTCTTCACCGGCGACTACAACCCGGTGGCGCATGCGCACGTCGTCACCTCCACGACGCACAAGACGTTGCGCGGGCCGCGCGGCGGCCTGATCCTCTGCACGGAAGAATACGCACCCTGGGTGGACAAGGGGTGCCCGATGGTCCTCGGCGGGCCGCTGCCGCATGTGATGGCGGCGAAGGTCGTCGCCCTGAAAGAAGCCTCGACGCCGGAATTCCAAACCTACGCGCACAAGATTGTAGACAATGCCCGCGCCCTCGCGGCGGGCTGCATCGCGGAAGGGATGGAAGTCGTCACCGGCGGCACGGATAACCACCTGATGCTGATTGACGTGGCGACGACCTACGGCCTCACCGGGCGGCAGGCGGAATCCGCGCTGCGCGAGGGCGGCATCACGCTCAACCGCAACGCGATCTTCCCGATAGACCCGAACGGCCCGTGGTACACGAGCGGCTTGCGCGTCGGCACCCCCGGCGTGACAACGCTCGGCATGAATGAGGGTGAGATGCGCGAAATCGCCCGCATCATGGCGCGCGTCCTGACCGGCACATCGCCCACGACCATTGCGACCGGCAGGCAAGCAGGACAAACCAGCAAGGCGAAGTACGATCTCGACGCGGCGGTCGCGAGCGACGCGCGCAACGCCGTCCAGCAGTTGCTCACCCGCCACCCGCTCTACCCCGAACTCGATCTCGATCTGATGTCCGGCATCCTCGCGGCGGACTGAGCCGCGACAAGGAGTCGTGCATGCGTGTACGTCGACCAGCGCCCTTTATCCTCGTCGCGCTCACCGTCATCGCGGTCTCGACTGCGGTCAGTCGGCGGCAAGCGAGACCGTATCCCGCACTGTTTGCGTGGTTGCTGGATAATCCGTTGAGCGCGCGCCTGCTCGGCACGCAAACGACGCTGGACCAGATCGGGCTGCGACCGGGCCAACGCGTGCTCGAAATAGGGCCGGGCTCGGGTCGTCTCCTCATTCCTGCCGCAGAGCGGGTGCTGCCGGGCGGTGTCGCGACCGGGCTGGAAGTGCAATCCGGCATGATTCAGCTGTTGCGGCAACACGCCACGCAAGCCGGTGCAACGAATGTACGTGTCGTTCAGGGCGACGCGACCGCGCCACATTTCCCGCCGGAGAGCTTCGATGTGGTCTATCTCTGCGCCGTGCTCGGCGAAATCGCCGATCGCGCGGCAGTGCTGCAACAATGTTATGCCGTCCTCAAACCGGGTGGCACGCTCTCCATCACTGAGGGATGGCCTGATCCACACTACCAGCCACGCGATGCGGTGCAGAGCCTCGCGGAGACAACGGGCTTCCGTGCGATCGGTCTCTACGATGGACGAGGCCGCTATACGGCCACCTTCGTGCGGCCGTAGCATTGCAAGGCAACCCAGTCACGGGGCGACCCAGACGACGAAGCGCAGGATTGCCCCCGCGCTCTGACCGGTGATCTCCCAGCAGCCAAGCGTCGGGATGTCAACGCCGATGACCATGAATGGTCCGATGTCGCCGCGAGAGCTGTTGGTCGCTCTGGCTGCTCCCATGGGCGGGTTCGGGGGCTGTGTATGAGTCAATCCGCACAGACCTCGTCACACATGGACTCGGCCTGTAACAGATGCTCGATCTACGCATGATACGTTGTACCCGCAATGATCGTTGTCGGCAGCGTTGGGATGCGGTATCGTTCGGTGTGCGCTTTCCCCGCAAGCGATGCACACACGGATTGCTTCTCACTGTCAGGAATGGACGACGCGCAATGGCCCGGACATCCTTTCTCCCGCGTCCGCTTCTGCCGGTGCCGCCGCATAGCGACGCAGCGGAATTGCTCGACACGCCCGGCACGATCCCCGCGCCGACGCTCGCGCACAACCTGCGCGATATCCGGCGCGTCAACCGCTTCGCGGGCGGCACGGCGGTCGTCCTGCGCCACCTGCCGGAACTGCTCGACGGCGTTTCCCGTGGAACAACGATCACGCTCCTCGACATCGCCACCGGTTCCGGCGATATTCCCCGCGCGCTCGTCCGCTGGGAGAGGCGGCACGGCTACGATCTGCGCGTGCTGGCGACGGATGTCAGCGAGGATGTGCTGACGGTCGCACGGCGGGAGACAGCGGGTGAGCCAACAATCACTATCGAGGCATGCGACGCGCGCGCCCTCCCCTATCGCGACGGCGCGTTCGATATTGCGGTCTGCTCGCTCGCCCTTCACCACTTCCCGCGTGCGGAGGCGGTGCGGGTACTGGCGGAGATGGGTCGCGTCTCCCGGCGCGGCATCATCCTCAACGACCTCGTCCGCACATGGCCAGGATATGTGGGGGCATGGTTGCTCGGCAACGTGACGACGACGAACCGCCTCACCCGTCACGACGCGCCGCTCTCGATCCTCCGCGCCTTCACACCCGATGAATTGGCGGAAATGGCGCGGGAAGCAGGGCTGACGAACATCATCGTCACGCCGCACCTCTTCTGGCGGATGGCGCTCGTCGCGCGGCAGTCGTCGTGAGAGCCATCGAATCGCGCGCTGTCGTCATCGTTGGCGGCGGGCCGGCGGGCGCAGCAACGGCGATCCTCCTCAAGCAGGCCGGGCACGATCCGCTCCTGCTCGACTGTGCCACCTTCCCGCGCGACAAGCCGTGCGGCGAGTACAGCAGCCCGCAGACTATTGAGATTCTGCGGCGGCTCGGCGTCGCAGATGCAATTGAGGCGCTGCCGCCATACCGACTGCACGGCATGCGCGTCTATGCTCCCAACGGCACACACTACACCGTGGATTACCATGCGATCACCGGCAATCATTACGCCCTTTCCATCCCGCGCCTGACGCTCGACAATGTCATCCTCGACGGGGCAAAGCGGCAGGGTGTCGAGGTGCGCGAGGGCGCGCGCGTCAAGGCGGTCGGGCAGTACGAGGATGGCGAGCGCACGCTGACGGTGCAAACAAAAGCGGGCGAGAGACGGATTCGCGCGCGGCTCGTGATCGGCGCGGACGGCCATCACTCTGTCGTGGCGAAGGGTGCCGGATTGGCGGCGATGCGCTGGCAGCACCGTTGGCCGCACCGCGTCGGCATCATGGCACACTACGCGGGCGTTACGACGCTGGAGCACCATGGCGCAATGGTCGTCGGACCGCGCGGCTTTCATGGCTACAGTGGCATCGCGCCCCTCGGCGGTGGGCTGACGAATGTCGCCTTTGTCGTGGATATGCGCACGATCAAGCGGCGCGGCATGCCAATGGAGCAGTTTTTCGAGGCGTGCATCGAAGCCTTGCCACCGGTGCGAGAGGCGCTCGTTGGGGCGCATCGCGTCGGCAGGATTCATGGCGTTGGACCGCTGGCGCAGGGCGCGCGACGGGCGGTCGCGGATGGCGTGCTACTCGTCGGCGATGCGGCAATCTACCTCGACCCGTTTACCGGCGAGGGGGTCTACAAGGCGCTGCAGGGCGCGGAACTTGCGTTCGCGGTGGCGGATCGGGCATTGCGTGCCGGACGGACGGATGTCACGATGCTCCGTCCGTATCTCGCGGCGCGGCGGCGCGCCTTCGTGGAGAAGACGCTGGCGAACTACCTCGTGCAGTTGTTCGTCCATCTGCCATCGCTGATGAACTATGTCACGCCGCGACTTGGTTCGCGTCCCGCACTGGCACGCCAATTGGTACTCGTGCTCGGTGATCTCGGCACGAAGCGGGAGCAACGCGGGCTGCTCTCGCCCGTATATCTATGGAATCTCCTTCGTCCCTGAAGACTGAGGACTGAGGACTGAGCGGGATCGCTCGGTGCGCTCGACCGAAGGGAAGATGGAGTGTATACAGAAACCAGCGTCGTCATGCATGGGCCACGAGAACAGATATTCGCGCTTGGCGCCGCAATCGAGGATTGGCCGATCATTCTGCCGCATTATCGCTCGGTGATGCTGACAGAGCGTACGGTTCAGCCCGATGGCACGATACAGAAGATCGCGACGATGAAAGCGTGGCGGCTCCTGCCATTTGGCAAAATCCCCGTCGGTTGGAAGACGATTCAAGAGAGCAACACAGCGACCGGCTTGCTCCACTTCCTGCATATCGGCGGCTTCACGAAGGGGATGGATGTCTATTGGCTCTTGAAGCCCGAAGGCGACGCGACGCGCGTCACGATCACACACGATTTCCCGCTACGATGGCCGCTGATTGGCGAACTCGTCGCACACCGGATCGTTGGTAAGTTTTTTGTGGATGCTATTGCCCGCCGGACGCTGCATTGTATCAAGGCGATGGTAGAGGCGACAGCGGGGAGCCTCACCCCCCGGCCCCCTCTCCTTTCGTTCGCGAAAGGAGAGGGGGAGCAAGAGAGGGGGAGCATCGCGACTGCCGGAGCATCTGATATTCCCTATGAGTCCTCTCCCCTCTCTATTGCTCTCAAGCAATGGAGAGAGGCCAGGGGCGAGGGTTCCAACTGTGGCTAACCGGACGCGCGTCCTCATTACCGGCATTGGGGCTGTGACGACGATCGGCACGGGCCAGGCGGCGCTCTGGGAGGGTGCGATGCGCAACGAGAGCGCGGTCCGCTGCCTGACGCGCTTCGATGCCTCGCCCCTCCGCTCCCGTGTCGCCGGGCAAATTGACGACTTCGATCCGCTCACCTACATGGACAAACGGCGCGAGAACCGGCTGGATCGCTTCGCGCAATTCTCGCTCGCCGCCAGCCTCCTCGCCGTCGAGGACGCACACCTGGCACTCGACCCGCACCTGTGCGAGCGGACGGCGATTTACATCGGCAGCGCACTCGGCGGCATCGGCTACGCGGAGACGCAGCATGAAAAGTACGTCCACGAGGGCATCCGCGCCGTCAATCCCGCCCTCGCTCTCACAGTCTTCGGCGGGGCATCGTCGTCCAATGTCGCGATCGAACTCGGCATCACCGGCCCGACGGTCTCCAACGCCAACGGCTGCGCGTCCGGCGCGGTCGCGATTGGTGAAGCATGGCGGCTCCTGCAAGATGGCTCTGTCGATGTCGTCTTCGCGGGCGGTTCCGAAGCGCCGTTGTATCCGCTCATCTTCGGCTCGTTCTCGATTATTAAGGCGATGTCCGCGCGCAACCACGATCCGCAGCACGCCTCACGTCCCTTCGATGCCGAACGCGACGGCTTCGTGATGGGCGAAGGCGCAGCCGTCCTCGTGCTGGAGACGGAGGCACACGCGGTGGCGCGTGACGCGCAGATCTACGGCGAAGTGCTTGGCTATGCGACGACGAACGACGCCCACCACATGACCGCGCCGCACCCGGAGGGCATCCACACCGCTCGTGCGATGCGCCAGGCCCTCGCCACCGCTGATCTCGCACCGGAGCAGATTGACTATATCAATGCCCACGCGAGCAGCACGCCGCTCAACGACGCGATCGAGACGAAATCCATCCGCGCGGTCTTCGGCGACCATGCCGATCGCATTCCCGTCTCTGGTACGAAGGGGATGACCGCGCACTCCCTCGGCGCGTCCGGCGCGATCGAGGCCGCGCTCTGCGCTCTCGCCCTCACGCACCGCCGCATCCCCGCCACAACCAATCTCGAAACTCCCGGCCCCGGCTGCGACCTCGACTACGTTACTGAAGGCCCGCGCGCGGGCGATTACCGCACGATCCTCTCCAACTCCTTCGGCTTCGGCGGCATGAACGCGAGCCTCATCTTTGGCCGGTATGACGGCTGAAGACGACAGAAATTCGGGTCGGTGGTGATGCGAATCGCCTGCCAGCCACGCAGTGATAAAACGAGCAGCGGTGTCGATGCCGCCCTCCGCCCGCCGTATCCGCCCCGCCTCGGCACCGGTCCGGAGCATCGCGTCGTCGGTCGCTGCGGTGATGACGGCATCGGCGCGGCGTGGTGTAGTCAGTGTTTAAACGGGGCGATTCCGGGCCGATACTACGCGTGGATTCGTCGCACCCAGATCTGCAATTGAGATAAACGACCGTTTGTTCCACTCTGCGACGGCGGCTCACCTATCAACCGTAGGGTACAGCAGCGTGCATTCCGCACGTATGCGGGGTTTCGCAACCGGAAGGCACAATACTTTTGTGCCTCTTACGGATTGAAAAGAAGGACACGAAAGAGATTTACTAAGGAGGTTTGGGCAGCCTAATTTCGCTTGCTTCATCTTGACATTTGCCGTCGCAAAGACCCACAATGGAGAGGAAATTACGAACGTCGGTTCGGGCGCACCTCTGCCGCGTGTGCCGCGCCAGATTCCAGAAAGACAAGAGGGCAGACGATGATTACTCCACAAACCGAAACCATCCCGCCCGACGATGTGCTGCCGCGTTGCGGCGCGCTCGTCCTCGATGCACTGCTCGCCAATGACGGCATCACCGGCGTGGAGTTGGACACGACAGACAACTCACTCTCCCTCCGCTACGACCCGCGCCGCACGAGCCGTGACCGGGTCGAGGCGGTGGCAAACCTGCTCCGACCCGCCTTGCACCGGCCCGAAACGGAGCAGCATGTCGGCAGAACCCACCTTCAGACCGTCGGACGGCTCGGCGGCAAACCCTATCTCCTCCCAACAACCGCCCTCCAGCGCGTCGGGCGGATCAGCATCCAGCCGGACCGTGTGACGATGCCGCCGCAATCTCTGGACGCCGCGAAACCGTCCTCCTCCTCCTTGCCCACGCCCGAAGGCGCCGCGACGGAGACGACGGATACGACGCAAGAGGATAAGGACAATGCCTTCCTGCTGAAGGTCGTTCAGCCTGGTCTTGTCGGGCTGATGGACGGCTCGGTCTCGACGCTCGCGCCGCTCTTCGCTGCCGCCTTCGCGACGCACAACCACACGCAGACGCTGCTCGTCGGCCTCGCGGCGGCGGTCGGTGCGGCGATCAGCATGGGCTTCGCCGAGGCGCTCTCAGACGATGGTGTGCTGACTGGGCGCGGCCACCCGATTGGCCGTGGTGCGATCACGGGCGGCATGACGTTCGTCGGCGGCGTCGGTCACGCGCTCCCCTTCCTCATCGCGGACATCCACATCGCGCTAATCATCGCCTACCTCGTTGTCGGCATTGAACTGATCGCCATCGCCCTGATTCGCACGAAGTATTTCGGCACGAAGTTCATCCTCTCGGTGATCCAGATCATCGTCGGTGGCGCGCTCGTCTTCGCCGCCGGTGCATTGATCGGCAATGCGGCTGGCGGGTGATTTTCGTGCGGTCGTCCCTGCCATCCTTTTCGCTGTGCTCGTGAAGATCGGCAGCGACATAATGAGAGGCAGGCGCGACAGGCACGCCGCATTGCCCAGCCACGATGAGAGAAACGGTGGTGAATGATATGAGCGAGGAAGAAATTGGGCGCATGTGGCGTGGCTGGACGAATCGCGATCAGGCGGATGCGTATGAGGCAGTCTTTCGCGATGTTGTCCTCCCCGAATTGCACGATGTAGCGGGATGCCGGGGTGCATATCTTCTGTGGCGCGACAATGCGGACGACGCGCAGTTCGTTACCCTGACGCTCTTCGATTCGCTCGATGCAGTCCGCGCCTTCGCCGGTGAGCAGTACGAAACCGCCGTCATCTCCGACTAAGCCCGCGCCCTCCTCCGCGACTTCGATACGACTGCACAGCACTTCACTGTTGTCGTCGCGCCGGACGCCGCGGCATAAAAAAGGAGCGTTTTTGGGATGGTCGGACTGCCCTGCCCTTCCCGAGTGCCTAGCAGCGCCCAGCGTCACGATCATGTCGTCGATCTGCAGGCCACTCACCGTGTGATGGAGCCGCTCGATCACACAGGAGGTAACACCGTTCAGGGCTCGGTAGCCCTGAACAGAATGTAGCCGCTCTGGTCGTGGACGTAGCCTGTATGTTAGGGTGTTGGGGAAGGGGGCTGACTCAGGACTTAGCTGCGTGGTGACGCTTGCATACGAGCTGTCGCCCTCTTCACTCCAGGCACCGGGTGGCAGACTCAACGGGAG
>JAABUJ010003993.1_pt1 | contig 15938 bp, 19 predicted proteins | sample 5559131 | NCBI WGS metagenome assembly JAABUJ01 (sample SAMN10711875, study PRJNA513366) | rock metagenome | isolation source: Antarctica rocks | place: Antarctica: Victoria Land, Mt New Zealand nord | collected 2016-01-07 | reverse complement strand
CTACAGCCCGTCTGGAAGTGCTGGACCGGCCGCTGCTCCACCTGTCAACAGCCGATCAGCCTCGACGCTCTCCCGCTACGCCGACCACCCAAACGCGAGTGACAACACCTACCAGAGCACTACTAGGCGCTTGGCCCGCTTTATCTCGGCGTCGAGCGCATGGGCATCGCCCTTGCGTCCGATGACTCGCGAGTGCGGGCGCCCCTGCGCGTCGCGCCAGCGGACGCGCCACACGGCCTCGTTGGCCCTGGCAACCTTCTCGACGCTCACTAGGAGGCCCCACGTTCGGTGTCCGGCTGGACCAACCCGCGGAACGTACCGGCCGGCGCTCGGCGCGCCAACCGAGGCATGGGCGAGAGTCCAGGCCGCGCTGCGCTCTGCCGGCGCTGTGCCGTGATCCACGCGTCGAAGTCCTGTGGGGTGACGCGCAGGCGGGAGCGAAGCTTGACCGCTGATAGTTCGCCGTCGCCGATCGCGCGTCGCACGGCCTTCTCGGAGAGCTGGCAGGCGCTGGCGATCTCTTTGATCGACAGCAGGTGCCATGGGGCGGGGTTCACGTGCTCGCGACTTCCGGTGTCGCTCGAAACGGGGACGACCATCGATCGTGGTCCGGGAGTCCAAGTCGTTCGCAACGGTTGCATCCTGGCGAATCCTTAGTCATTGACGCAGATCTGTTGCACGAATAGTATCACGCCCTTCGGCGAGCTAGACTGCGGTTGTGCGTCCCGACACCGTGAAGAGCGCTGCGCTGTTGCGCGAGGCCCGCTTGCGCGCTGGCTTGAGTCAAGTCGTCCTAGCAGAGCGCACCGGCAAGGATCGCGTGCAGATCGGCCGGTGGGAGGCGGGCGCGGTCGCCCCCAGCCTTGACACGCTGGTGGAGCTCGTCCGCGCGTGCGGCTTTGACATCCCACTCGAGCTCGCTGCGCTGCAGCAGGTGAAGGACGAGCGGTTGACAGAGCTTCAGCAGCTCTCGCCCGAGCGTCGTCTGGACTCCATGCTCGAGTTCCTCCCCGGTACAGGGGATCGGTGATGCCAAGCGCGGATGAGGCCTTTGATCCGCGGGCGATCCTCGCGGCGTTGGAGCGCAAGCGTGCCACCTACGTGCTGATCGGCGGTCTGGCGCGGGTTCTGCGCGGCGCCGATGAGATCACCCACGGTGTCGACATCTGCCCCACGTTCGGTCGCGCCAACATCGACCGGTTGGCACGGGCAGCCAGCGAGCTGGCTGCCCGGAGGCTCGACGGCCAGACGCTCGTTTGGAGCGAGCAGGCGATCGACGCCGTGGACGTGCTCGCGCTCTCGACCCAGTTCGGGGCGCTGAACCTCATCGGCACGCCCGCCGGCGTGCCGCGCGGCTGCGTCGACCTACGCCACGCCGCCACCAAGGAGCACCTCGGCTACGGCCTGCAACCGTTCGTCGCGTCCGTCGGCGACCTCGCTCGCATGGCCGCCGCACTGCACCGCGACCAGGACGTCGCCCGCCTGCCGGCGCTGAGGCGGATCATGCAGCTCGAGGCCGACCGCGAGCAAACCCTCACTCCGGGCCCCGTTTCGAGCCCCCCGGCCGCTCGCCTTCGCTGGCCCGACCGCGACGGGCCCGAGCACGGCCCACGCCTGGGCCACTGAGCCAGCCGCTGGCGATTGCGCGGCAGGGATCGCAGATGGCCGCAACCGCCCCCGCCCCGCGCCTCCAGGAAGACGTGGGTGCTGCGAGGGGGTCAGCTGGTCGCCTGGCGTTCAAAGAACTCGGCCACCCGGTCTGGATTCGTCGGGTCAGGGAGCATCTCGTCCGGAGCGGAGAACCCTTCCCTCGCAGCGCCATGACCGCCTGGTCAAGGTCGTAATCCGTGTGGCGCAGCTCAAACTCGGGGCCGAGCAGCGCCGAGCACGCGTCCGCACGGCCCTCGTAGGGCACGCCGACGCTGCCGGCGTTCACCAACCGCCAGCCGTCGACGCGCCGGTCGAACTGACGGTGCGTATGCCCGCCAACCACGAGCCTTTGCTCAACCCCGTCCAGGATGCCGCGCAACCGCTCATCGGGGTCGCGGTCGTGATGATCTCAGTGTCGCTGGGCGGGGGCATGGCAAACAGCTGAGACCAGGCCCATCGACCTCGAGCGCCACCCCCGCTGCAGAGTCGGCCACGAAGCCGCACTAGTTGCGGGGGATCCTCGAGGCGCAAAACTCAACTCAACTTCGTTTCGGGTGGTACTCGGTCTCGACGTCGCGCCGATCATGGTCGTAGGCGTCGACGATCTCGCGGTCAGCGTTGCCACGCACAAGCGGGCAGCGCCCAACGCCGTCAGCTGGTCGATCGTCTCGCGCGGTGACGCGGCAGAGGCAGCCGCCACATCTCCCGCAATTCACGATCGTCTCAACACCCTCAAAGCGACGTCAGCCAGCACTACCCGAAGTGCGGGCAGGTCGCCATGAATGGCACAGAGCACGCGACCCGCATGCGGACAAACCGATCCCACAAGTCGGAGCCAGCGAACCGTCGGAAAGCAGACACACCACGTGCACCCACGGTGCTCGCCCTGCGCCGCCGGGCGGTCGCTGCCGAGGCGGGGGCGGCGGCTCGACGCCGTCGGCGTGGCGAACAGGTGATAGCCGCCACGCTCCGAAGTGGGCCGAGAGCAGGCATGCGGCAATCTCGGCCGAACCAGTCCTTCCGTGGGGTGGCATTACGAGGGTGATGCGGGCCGCGCCCGGATGGCTCGCCCCGGATACCACCCCACGCTGACGGCGACGTGCACTCTTCGGAGTGGTAGGAGGCGTCAGCGCCGATTGGCGCCGGCGAATGCTCCTGGGCGACACGGACCGTCCGATTACCCCGTGCCGGGCCTCGGCCACGTCGCAGACCAGGCGTCCGGGCAGTGGCGACTCCGCCGAGAGATGCGCCAGTGCGGCAGTGCCGGATTAGACCAGGAGCAGCAGCCTTGCGAAGCCTGCCGGTCCGCTCTGAGAGTGCCGGGCCTTCGTGAAAGGGGGTCTGGCGGGAAGCGTGTCAGCCGGCGGTGTCCGGTCCGCAGCCGCCGCGTGGGCTCCGTGCCGGCGACGCCCAGCGCGGCCGCGACCGCGACGTGTCCAGGCCAGGGGCAGCACGAGCGCGATCAGCTTGACGATCACGCGTGGCCTGCCTGGGCCCAGGCGTGGCGTGCCTCGCGCAGCCCGTAGACGAGGATCACCAGAGCGGAGGCGGGGTCTGCCCACCACCATCCCAGCACCGCGTTGGCAACGACGCCGGCGAGCACCGCTGCGGCGAGCGCCGCGTCGATGACGGTCACGCGCGCCTCGGTGCGCAGGACGACGTTCCCGAGCTGCTCGCCGGTGTCGCGCTTGCCCGCCGCGAGAGCGAGCATCACCACGACGGTCATCGCGAGCCAGATGATCCCGAGCGTCGAGTGCCCGGGGTGCGAGCTCGAGCTGAGTGTCACCGCGGTCTGGACGGCGATGTAGAGGGCCAGGAGCACGAACGCGATCGCGATGATCCGCAGCGCGCGACGCTCGCGTCCGGCCCGCTCGCCTCCTGTGAGCTGCCAGACGACGACCGTCGACGCGACGATCTCGATCAGCGAGTCCACCCCGAAGCCCGCCAAGGCCACCGATCCGGCCGCCGCAGCAGCGAGGACCAGGACTACCGTGCCGACGACGTTCCACGCAAGCGTTGCGTATTCGAGCACCAGTCCGCGGCGCAACAGCATGCGATCGGTCGCGGTCACCGCGAAGACTCGGCGACGTTAGTGATGAGGGGCAGCGTCCGGCGAGATCGTTGCGGGGCGGTACTGGTCGCCGGTCTCGATGGAGAGCAGCTGCACGGTCTCGTGGTCGACCTGGAGGGTGGTGTGGTCGATGTCGAAGTTCTCGTGCAGGAGCTGCTTGAGCGTTCGGGCGACCTCGTGGCAGTTGCACGCGTTATCGACGAGCACGTGCGCCGAGAGCGATGGAAAGCCCGAGGTGATCTCCCACACGTGCAGGTCGTGGACCTGGCTCACCCCGGCTTCGCTCACCAGCGCCTGGCCGATCGCGTCGGGATCCAGGCCTTGCGGGGCGGCCTCGAGAAATACTCGGCCGCTGGCTTTGAGCAGGCCGTAGGCGGCGTAGAGCATGATCGCGGCGATGACCAGCGACGCGATCCCGTCCGCGCGGCGAAACCCCGTGGTGAGAATGACCGCGCCGGCGATGGCGGTGAAGATGAACGCGGCGAGGTCGGTGAGGATGTGCTGGAAGGCGCCCTCGATGTTCATCGATTGGCGGTTGGCCTTCGACAGCGTGTAGCTCGCCGTGAGGTTGACGACGATTCCGACCAGGGCGACGACCAGCACGGCGGTACCGCCAACCTTCGGTGGGTTCACGATTCGCGTGATGCCCTCGTAGACGATGAGCAGTCCGAGCACGAGCAGGGTGGCGCCGTTGAACTGGGCCGACAGGATTTCGGTGCGTTTGAGGCCGAACGTCAGAGCGCCCTTGGCGGGTTTGGCGGCCAATCGGATCGCGACGAGGGAGAGGGCGATCGCGCCGGCGTCGGTGAGCATGTGCGCAGCGTCGGAGAGCAGCGCGAGGGAGTGCACGACCGCGCCGATGACGACCTCGAACAGCATGAAGCCGACGATCAGCGCGAGCGCGATGCTCAGCTTGCCACGATCGGCGTCGGCCGAGACCCCGTGCGCATGACCGGCGTGGCCACCTCCGCCGTGTTCGTGGTCGTGGGCCATCAGGCGCAGCAGTCCTCGCGGCAGGCGTCTGCGGCATCAAGACCGGGCATCGGCGCGCAGCACGTGTCGTGTCCGCGCCAGCCATCGCGCCCCTCCTTCAGAGCGATGGCCGCGATCGCCAGCGCGGCCACCGGATCAAGCCAGGAAAGTCCGATCCCCGCGCTCGCGAGCGCGATCAGCGCCATGGCGGCTTGGACAGCGCACATCAAGTTCTGGATCCCCTCGCCGGACGTCGCCCCGGAGTCGAGCTCGCGTCCCAGACGCAGCTTGACCCAGCCCAACAAAGGCATCAACACGATCGCACTGAGCGTCAGCGCGACCGCGAGGACGGTGACGTGCGTCTCGCTGCCGTTGATGAGCTTGCGGATCGCCTCGGCGACGAAGAACGGGGCGAGCACAAAGAAGCTGGCCGCCACCCAGCGTTGCGCTCGGGCTTCGCTGGTAGCTGACAGGGTCCGTCGGCCCGTGAAGCGCCAGACGACGATCAGTGCGGCGAGCGCCTCAACAAACGAGCTGGCGGCCCACGTGACCACCCCGATGCTGTGGGCTTGCAGGCCGGCGACCATGCCGACGAAGCCCTCGACGCTCATCCAGGCGAGGCTGGCCCAGGCCAGCGCCTTGGCGCGCCGGGCGGCGCGCAGCCACTTTTCGCTGCGGACCGGCGTCTCGTCCTCGCGGGCGGCTGACTGAAATATGGGCAGTTCAGTCGTGCTCATGCAACCGTCTCGGCGCTGTCCAGCAGACCGGTCAGCAACCGCCGGCCAGATGATGTGAGCGAGTACAGGACCATCTTGCCGTCGCGGCGGCTGCGTGCCAGACCGAGCGACCGCAGCATCCTGACGTGATGAGAGACGAGATTGTCGGCGCGCTCGGTCACCCAGGCGAGATCGCACACACACAGCTCATCGGTCGCCGCCAGGGCCACAGCAATCATCAGACGAGTGGGATCTGAAAGCGCCTTCGCCTGAGCCGCGAGCGTGACCGCTACGTCTTGGTCCAAACGACCGCCGCGCAGCCGCTCAGCCTTTTCGAGGTCAAGACACAGAAGATCGCAACGATCATCAGGCACACGCTCATTCTAACGTTCGTCAAAACGTCGTAGCGACTGATCGTGGGTTCGGGCGCGCCCTGAACCGACGGTTGTGCCTCCTGGTTTCGTGGAAGGGAAACCCGCTCGAGACGTCAGTGAGCCTCGTTGAGCGCGGCGATGAGGTCAGCGATGCGATCGGAGATCGTGTCGCGGATCTTGCGGACGGTGTCGATGGGTTGGCCAGCTGGGTCGGGGAGCTCCCAGTCGATGTAGCGCTTACCGGGGAGGTAGGGGCATTGATCGCCGCAGCCCATCGTTACCACGATGTCGGCTTGTTCGGCGAGTTCGCGGGTGAGGAGCTGTGGGACGCGGTCGGAGAGGTCGATGCCGAGCTCGTCCATCGCGTGCACGACTTCGGGATGGACGTGGTCGGCGGGCGTGGTGCCGGCCGAGAGCGCATCGTGGCTGTCGCCGGCGGCTTGGGTGAAGAGCGCTTGGCTCATTTGGGAGCGTCCGGCGTTCTGAAGGCAGACGAACAGGACGGTGGCCATTGGTCAGGATTCCTGGGCGGTGACGTCGCCGGAGAGTTGGTCTTGCCCTCGGGCGACGGTGGGGAAGTAGCGGCGGGTCCAGAGCGAGACGTAGACCAGGCCGACGAGGACGGGCACTTCGATGAGGGGGCCGACGACGCCGGCGAGAGCTTCGCCGGAGGTGGCGCCGAACACGCCGATGGCGACTGCGATCGCGAGCTCGAAGTTGTTCGACGCGGCGGTGAACGCCAGGGTGGCGGTCCGTTCATACCCGAGGCCGGTGGCGATCCCCCAGGCGAAGCTGGCGGTGAACATGATCGCGAAGTAGGCCAGCAGCGGGATCGCGATCCGGACGACGTCGAGCGGGTGGTGGGTGATCTGGTGGCCCTGGAGGGCGAACAGCAGCACGATGGTGAACAGCAGGCCGTAGAGCGCGATCGGGCCGATGCGCGGAAGGAACGTTCGCTCATACCAGTCGCGTCCTCGGGCGCGAACGCCGGCGCGGCGGGTGAGGTATCCGGCGGCGAGGGGAATGCCGAGGAAGATCAGCACCGTGCGCGCGACGGGCCACAGTCCGATGTGAAAGCTCTGGCCGCGCAGACCGAGCCATTTGGGCAGCAGGGTGATGTAGAAGTAGCCCAGCAGGCTGTAGGCGAGGATCTGAAACACCGAGTTGATCGCGACCAGCACGGCGGTCGCCTCGCGGTCAGCGCAGGCGAGCTCTGACCAGATCAGCACCATCGCGATGCAGCGCGCGAGGCCGACGATGATCAGCCCCGTCCGATACGCGGGCTGGTCGGGCAACAGCAGCCACGCGAGCGCGAACATCAATGCGGGCCCGATGATCCAGTTGAGCACCAGCGATGAGACCAACAGGCCGCGCTCGGCTTTCAGGCGTCCGAACTCCTCATAGCGCACCCGCGCGAGCACCGGGTACATCATCAACAGCAGGCCGATCGCGATCGGCAGCGACGTACCGTTGACCTGCACCGAGCTCAGCCCGTGATTCAGCCGCGGGATCAATGCGCCCAGCCCGAGGCCGGCGGCCATCGCGGCGAGGATCCACACCGGGAGAAATCGGTCCAAGGTAGAGAGCTGCTCAATCACGGCCGGCTCGTGGTTGTCGGTCGGGGAGGTCGTGAAGGCGCTCATCGACGTGGGTGCGAGGGGTGGCGATCGGTCACGGCCGAAAGTATTGCATTGACAAGGGTCACTTGAATCGATATCTGTATATCGATGAGTGTCGATCTGGAACTGACCCCCAAGACAAAGCGACCCAACGGCGAGCCGTGCTGCGAGCCGGTCGTCTATCCCGACGTGCAGCGCGAGCAGGCGATCCGGATGGCCGAGGTCGCCAAGGCCCTCGGCGATCCCGTCCGTGTGCAGCTGATCGACGTGCTGCGCAAGCACGCCGGGAAGGTGTGCGTGTGCGAGCTGGTGCCGCTGTTCGATCTCTCCCAGCCCACGGTGTCTCATCACCTCAAGGTGCTGCGCCAGGCCGGCCTGGTCGGCTCAGAACGCCAAGGGCTGTGGGCCTACTACTACGTCATCCCCGATGCGCTGAAGGAGCTATCTGCATGGCTGAGCTGAGCACCGATATCCGCGAAACCGTCCGCGAGCGCTACGCCAAGGCCGCCCAGGCATCTGCCGCCAGGCGCTACGACGAGGCTGCCGCCCTGGAATCGGAGTCGGGCTGTTGCGGTTCGGGCGCGTCGTGCAGCCCGGCCGATGAGACCGGCGTGTTCGGCTCGAGCCTGTACGACGAGGCCAGCCGCGAGGCCGTCCCCGACGCGGCCGTCAACGCGTCGCTGGGGTGCGGCGTCCCGACCGCGGTCGCTGATCTGCGCGACGGGGAGGTGGTGCTCGACCTCGGGTCCGGTGCGGGCGCTGACGTGCTGATCTCCGCCCGCCGCGTCGCCCCGACGGGCCGGGCGATCGGCCTGGACATGACCGATGAGATGCTCGAGCTCGCGCGCGCCAACGCCGCCGAGGCGGGCGTGGCGAACGTCGAATTCGTCAAGGGCTACCTCGAAGATATGCCCCTCCCCGATGAGAGCGTCGATGTTGTCATCTCCAACTGCGTCATCAACCTCTCCGGCGACAAGCCCAAGACGCTGCACGAGGCCGCGCGCGTTCTGCGACCCGGAGGGCGCCTCGCGATCTCTGACGTGATCGCCGACCCCGATATGGACGACGCCACCAAGGCCGACATGGCCGCTTGGACGGGCTGCATCGCCGGCGCGCTCACCGAAGCCGAATTCCGTGGTGCGCTCGCGGCCGCCGGCCTCGACGGGATCGAGATCACCCCGACTCACCAGGTCCACGAGCACGCCTTCTCGGCGATCATCCGCGCCCGCAAACCCTCCGCCTGCTGTGCCGCCACGACGCAGGCCAGCTGCTGCGAGCACTCAGCCAAGAGCGACTGCTGCAGCAGCGGGCAGCACGCCGCCGGCACTTGTGGCTGCCAGCCGGCTGCCGCAGCCGGCTAACGCCCTTCCGGTTGTGACGTGACGGCACCCGGGCGGCGGCCGACACGCTTCGCGACCGCGGCTCCGGGGCCTCATCTGCCCCGGCTTCGGATTGGCGGCCTGGGTCTGGTCACCATCGTCGCCTACGGCGTTGCGTACTACTCCTACGGCGCGCTGATTGACCCGATCAAAGCAAGTACTGGCTGGTCCTCCACCGGCCCTGGCGCCGCCTTCAGCGCCGTACTCGTCCTCGGTGGAGCCGGCGGCCTATTCGGCGGGCGGCTGGTCGACCGCCTCGGCACCCGCCCGGCCTTCCTCATCGCCGCAACCCTCGGCGCCGGCGCGCTCGCAGCCGCGTCGCTCGCACACACCCTGCTCGCGTTCGCAGCCCTGTACGGGGCCGGAGCAGGTGCGATCGCGGCGCTCGGCTTCTACCACATCACCCAACCAGCGGCGATCCGTTCAGCGCCCGACACTCCCGAACGCGCCGTCGTCTGGCTGACGATCCTCGGTGCGCTTGCCAGCCCGATCTTTCTCCCCCTGACCGTTTGGCTCGTGCACGAGCTCGGGTGGCGCGGCACGCTGCGGATAGACGCGCTCATCGCCGCATTCGTGTTCGTGATCTGCGCGACCCTTCGCACGACCACCGGAACCTCCCAAGTCATCCCGGGCGAGGGGCCGACGGACGTACGCCGGGCGCTCACCGACGCATGGCGGGCTCCGGCAGTGCGGCGCTGGGTTCTGGCCACGATGATCAGCGGCGTCGCGGTCGACGTGGTACTCGTCTACCAAATGCCCGTGATGATCGCCGTCGGCCTCCCCGTCGGTGTCGCGGCCACCATCGGCGGCCTGCGAGTAGTTGCGCAGGTCGGCGGCCGGCTCCCTCTCACTCCGCTGCTGCACAGCATCGGCACCAAAGCCAGCCTCGTCACCGCCCTGATCGTCGCCTTTGCCGCCGTCCTGCTCCTGCTCGCCAGCCGCCATCTCGCGCCCCCAATCGGCTACGGCCTGCTCGGCGGCGCCTCCATCGGCGCGCTGTACACCCTGCAGGGCATCTACACCAACGAGGTCGTCGGCACCAGAACCTCAGTCTCCTTATGCACCCTATGGTCCATTAAGCATGAATGGGTGCTCATGCAATAATAGGAGCATGGCTCATGGCAGCGAAACTGATCTAGCGTTCTTGTCGTCTCAGACCGCGCGCTCGGTTGCGGAGACGATGCAGGCGCTCGCGACCCCCAGCCGGGTGCGGATCCTGAGCCGGCTGAGCGCTGGTCCCTGCTCGGTCGGCGAGCTGGCCGACCAGGTCGAGATGGAGCAGTCCGCGGTCTCGCAACAGCTGCGGGTGCTGCGCCACCTCGGGCTCGTGGTCGGCGAACGCGATGGCCGCCGGGTGATCTACGCCCTGCACGATGACCATGTGCGCGCGCTGTTGACCGAAGCCGTCTCGCACACCGAGCATCTCCGCCTCGGCCTCGCCGCCTCGCCGGCCGACACGGCGCTGACCGCGTGAGCGCGCACGCCGAACATGACGACGGACACGGACACGGACACAGCCACGGGCGGATCGACCCGTCGATCACCCGGTCGCGCGACGGACTGCGCGTGGTCGCGACTTCCCTGGCCGTCCTCGGGGTCACCGCGATCATTCAGGCCGTCATCTACGCCACGACGGGAAGTGTCGCGCTGCTGGCCGACCTCATCCACAACGCGGGCGATGCCCTGACTGCGATCCCGCTGGGCGCCGCGTTCATCCTGCGGTCGTTGAAGGTCGAGAAGCGTGCCGGCTACTTTGTGGTCGCGACGATCTTCATCAGCGCGTGCGTCGCGCTGTGGCAGTCAATCGAGCGCCTCATCAATCCCCACTCGCTGTCGCACCTCGTGATCCTCGCCCTCGCGGGCGTGATCGGCTTTCTCGGCAACGAGGCCGCCGCCTACGTGCGGCTGCGCGGCGGACGCCGCCTCGACAGCCCGCCGCTGATCGCCGACGGGTACCACGCGCGCACCGACGGGCTGGTGAGCCTGTCGGTGGTTCTCAGCGCGATCGTTGTCGCGCTCGGCGTGCCGATCGCCGATCCCATCATTGGCCTGATCGTCACCGTGGTCATCTTGCGGATCACGTGGCAGTCGGTGCAGACCGTGCGCGCCGATCCCGGCGAGGCGTTTCCGCACGACGAAGACAATCACCACGACGAAGAGCACGACGAGCATGAGCATCGCGGCGCGGCCGACGGCGCTCAGGTCGGGCACTAGGCGTAGCGATGCGAGGCCAGGCTGCCCTCCGGCCACAGCTTCGTGCGCGCCAAGCGCCTGTGCTCTCGGCCAATGCAGGACGCAACCGGCTGGCGAGCGACGCGCGGGCTCGGAGTTGGGAGCCCGCGCGCGACGAGTTGTGGAGCCTGATCGATCCTCTGATCGGGCCCTCGGCACGGGTCGCGGTGATCGGCGCCGGCAATGGTCACGACCTTCCTCTCACGCGGCTCACTGCCCGCGCGTCCCAGGTCACACTGATCGACATCGATCGACGAGTCCCGCGCCACGCGCGCCGCCGGCTGTCCCCAGTCCTGCGGCGCAAGGTGAGCATCGTGGAGCACGACGTCACCGCGGGAGCGGCCGACGCGATCATCCGCGCCACCGTTCGGGGACAGGTCCCCGATCCTGTACTCGTACCTGAGGGCCCGCTCCCGGGCGCACCGTATGACCTCGTGATTGGCGACCTGCTCTACAGCCAGCTGCTGTATCCCGCCATGATCGACCTCGGCGTTTCAGACCCGCGCCGGCGGGCGGTGCTTGACCGCTACGGGCCCGTGCTGGTACGGGGCGTAGTCGCGCGGCTGCATGCGTCGGCGCCGTACGGCCGCGTCGTGCATCTCCACGACCCGTTGGGCTGGTGGCCCGGCCACCCACAACCGGTCGCACTGCCCGAGATCCTCGATACCGCCCAACGCGACGTCGGTCAGGCGATCAGGCTGATCGCCCGTGGCTGCGGTCCCCGTGATGCAGACCCCCGCGCCGCGTTGCACCACTTCGCCATCCCCGTCAGGGCGACCGCTCTATGGCGCTGGCCGTTCGCCGAGGACACCAACTACCTCGTCTGCGCGACAGTCGCCGGAGCTCCGCTGCTGCAATCAGCTGATGGACTTCCGCGCGCGGCTCGCTCACTGGCCAAGCGCGACGGCGAGATGCGCGCCGGTGGAGGCGACGTAGGCGAGGCCGAGTAGGTGACGAAACCAGTCGACCCATGCGCGAGTTCCTCATAGGCCCAGCTCGTCATCGCCAGGTAGGAGACCGCCTGAGCATCAAGCGTCCAGAGTCGTGCAGCATCACCGCAAGGTGACCCACGACGAATGCCGCGATCAGAGCAGCGTTCGGGACTGCACGATCGGAAAGCCGTGCGGGAACCCGAACCCCCTCAGACGCCAGTAGCCAGCCACCGCCCTAGTTCGGTCCATGCCTGCCAAGACCGCCGGCGCGCCAAGGTCCTTTCCGGAGCTCGTCCCTGCCATCGGTCGTAACAGCGTGTCCGAGATCGGCACATCCACCGGGCCCGCGACCCACGCTGCGTGGGTGTGAGGCCACGCCGCCAACAACCGGGGCCAGCGGACGTGCCGAGCCTCTGCAACGCCCCCGAACTTCCAGGTCTGGCGGCGACCAGCTCAGGTACTGCTCTGTCGCCGGTGCGGGTCTGATCGGCCGACTTTCGCTTTGGGGGTTGCCCGGTGAAAAGCGGCAGCCTCGTTGCCGTAGCCTTGACCTTCAGGAACGTCTTCTGATCCGCTCTGAGCAACGCCCTATCGGAGCCGCCATAGCACCTTCTCGCTCGACATTCGAGCTTTCGCGCCGTCGCTGATGAGGCAGCGAGCATTTGGCATCCGGCTGTCAACTCGGTCAACCCGGAGGAAGTAGCGCCTCCTGCCTCGTCGCCGCCGCCGCCCACCGGTAGAGAGCGCGGTGGCCGGGTAGGACCGTGGTGTGAGTGAGCCTCGGCGTCCGCTACGGTGACCGGCTGGCGCCGGGCACGGTCGGGTCGTCGCGATGAGAAGCATCTGATCGACCTGCTGGCCGGCAGACGCTCCTACCAGGTACTTGCGCTCGGCTTGCTCCTGGCATTAGATGTCTGGACAGGAGTCACGATCGCTGCTGCTTTGATCAGGCATTCAGGTCATGCGTCTGCTGTCTTTTGGACGACGATCGCTTTGTTGACCCTGATCTTCTTCGCGGTACCTGGTGCGCTGCTGAGACTCCTGAACAGAGGGTGGCTCACGCGGAGCCCGGACTCGAGCTAGCTCATTACGGCGACGGAGTGAGCCGGCTGTTGCAGTCAGGATCGCGAACACGACCACACGCCTGCGCGCCGTCGCGCGTCCCTGGGCAGCGGCGCTTGCGTTTCGGGCGCATTCTCCGAGGACGCTGGACCAATCCCTCATGGTCAGACGCGCACGGTGCAGCTAAGGATTCCGCCGATGGGACTCGGCGCTGAAGTATGGACGAGACTCTGCTGGCCCGAGGGTAGCCGGACGGCGACGAAGTACGTTACGCGCTCAGCGGCTGCCTCTCGAGAACAACCTCGTAGCGATCGGTGATTGGCGGACGATTGCGGTCCACCCCGGCCTTCGTGACGGCCGCTGCTCTTACCTCGTCGGCGACCGAGTCACTGGCGTGCAAGGCGTCGATCGACTCCCAGTAGGTGACGGCGATCGCGCGACCACCGGTGAAGTCGACGCCGGCCCAAACACCGCGATACCCGGGCTCCTGCTCGAGTCTCGGGAGATGATGCTCGGTGAACTCCTCGAGCGTGGCCTTGATGCGCTCCGGTGCGAGGCCCGGGAACGTGGTGACCCTGGCATACATGGGTACCTCCTTCTGACGTTCAGCGAAGGGTACGCCGGTTGCGTCGGCCAATCAAAGGATCTGAGCATTACAGGCGATCGCGCGCCCGGCGTTAGCTTGGGCGAGGCTCCTCGCTTCTTGGGCGTTGCGCGACAACCGAGCCCCGAGAGCCGTCGTCCGCTGCTCCTTTCTGTGTGGCGAGCAGCAGTCTCGGCCGAGTCCCGATACGCCGAGGCTGCTCGATCAAGCTGGGCGCCCGGCGGCCCCTTCATCGGAACGCCGCATTCACGCCATTGCGGCACGCTCGCCGAGAAGGCCGCTTCCGATGAGATGCAGCATCCTGACGGCGCGAGTGGTGCCGTCGCAAACCAGGCGTCTGCTCTCAGGCGGCGACGCTCGCTTCTGGGCGAATCCGATCGTCCGGCCTCACGTCGATCGGGACGAAGCCGTACGAGCGGATCGTCGCCCAAGCACTCGTCAGCCGTCTTCGAACTCAGAGTCGAAAGCACTCGCGCGGTTGAGGCCCAGGTGGCCGGCCTCGTTGGCGAGCGCCTTCACGCGAAAGGAGGCGTCTGGCAGGCGCGTGAACTTCATCTTCGGCGTGAGCTGCGCGGCCGCGGGTTCATAGATTTCCGCCGGGAGGATGCGCTTGTGGGGCTTCGGGGATGAGCTTGTGCCGGGCGCGTGTCAGCGCGCGAATGAGCACGTCCCGTTGTCGACTTGGGTCATTTGGCTGGTGGGAGGTCGAGCGTCTCGTGCTCTGGCACCCCTTCGTCGATTTCCTTCGCCCGCTCGATCTCCGCGTTGACCTCGGCGCCGAACAGCACCGCGACGTTGGTGAGCCACAGCCAGACGAGCAGGATGATCCCGGCTGCGAACGAGCCATAGGTCACGTTGAAGCTCTTGAAGTTGGCGAGGTAGTCCGAGAACACGGCCGACGCCGTGAGCCAGACCCCCACCCCGGTGAGCGCTCCCGGTGTGATCCATCGGAACCCGCGCTGGCGCACGTCCGGAGTGACGTAATAGATGAAGGAGAACACGAGTAGCGCACTCGCGAATGCTCCGGGCCAGCGAGCGATCCTCCACGCCAATGCGGCCTCGGGCCCGAGGACATCACGCGCAACGCCCCCGCCGGCGAACATCAGCAGCAGCGTCGTCACGACCAGCGCCATCAGCACGACCGTCGAACCGACGTCGATCATTTTGCGACGCACGAAGCTGCGCCCGCGCGGGGACTCGAACACGACATTGAGCGCACGCCGCGCGGCCTCGAGATAGCCGGTTGTCCCATAAAGAGCCGTCACGATCGCTACCGCCAGTCCGACGGCGGCCGTGCCTTTGCTCTTCAGCGCTGCCCGCGTGGCCGCGTCGAGTGGCGCCAGCGTGACCGCCGGGACAATGCGCCGGAGGTGACCAACGATCGCGTTGTACGTACCCGGAAACTCGCCCAGTAGTCCAAGCAGCGACACCGCCAAGAGCAGCGTCGGAAACAGCGACATCAACGCGTAGTAGGTGAGCGCCGCGGCGTGATGCGTGCCTTGGTCGTCATAGAACGACACCACCGAGCGCTTCGCTAGCCGCCATACGCGCATCACGAGCGAAAGGTATCGATCAAGGGCGGCCCCGCGCGATCACGACTTGGACCGCGGCTCGCCCACCGGACTAGCTAGCTAGGCGCAGGTAGCAGTATTGGCCCGCTGCGATGGCCGGAAGCCGGCTGCGATGAGCCTCTCGGTGAGATGCGCCCAGAACTCGTCGCGGATCTGGCTGGAGCCGAGCTCGCCGGTCACGGTCCTACGCTACCCAGTCTCCTCGGACCTCGGATCCTCGGGCGGAGCGCGTGTTCCCGGCGACTGCCGTGGCCGTATCAACTGCTGGCCCGGCGCGACCCAGGCGCGTGGCGGCTACCGATCGGCATGGAAGGAAGCGGGGTTGCGCCGCGCGCACCGGATAACTGGGCACGCAGCAAGCGCTGCTCGGCATCGTTCCAAAGGAGCAGCGCGCGCCTCAGTTGTAGCCGGTGCACCACCCCTCTCTGCACGCGCAAGGATCGGCGAAGCGCGTCGCCCTGGAGGAGGGCACGCGCTGACCGTCGAGAGCCTGGGCGTCGAGATGTGCAAATGCTAGAAGTGCTTGATGAGCCACTCGTGCACTTCGCCGATCCGTTCAGCCACCAGCGTCAGGTGACCGTCGAGGTCGCTCAGCGCGGACTCTGCATCGGGGATACGGTCGGCTAGCCATTGGGCTCTCCTGCCGATCTGGGGGTGAATCGGCTGTAGCGATTCCGCGGAACCGCCTGCTGAGCCGGGGGTTTCTGGTCGTGAGGTAGGGCTGCGGGGCTTGTACGCGTGGGGGCGACCCGCCGC
>JAABUJ010003991.1_pt1 | contig 15946 bp, 25 predicted proteins | sample 5559131 | NCBI WGS metagenome assembly JAABUJ01 (sample SAMN10711875, study PRJNA513366) | rock metagenome | isolation source: Antarctica rocks | place: Antarctica: Victoria Land, Mt New Zealand nord | collected 2016-01-07 | reverse complement strand
CGCGCCGCACCGGGCTCGTCAACTGCGCGAAGTCACCGTGGCCCAATTGCTCCAGGTAGCGCGCGAACATACCAAACAGGAGCAGGCCGAAGAACATGGTTCCGGCTAGCTCTTGCAACGACGTCTGAATGTTGCGAATACCGCCCCAGGACACGTCGTGCGGAATATCAGGGGTGTAGGTCAAGGTATGCTGATAGGGCGCAACCATGCCGGTGAAGCTGTTACTCATGAGATGCTCGATAGGCGAGAACAGGGCGACGAGGATGTTGTTCACGACCGTCCCAAGCGCGCTAAAGACGGAACCGATGAGTTGGCCGAGGTTGGGACACCAGCCGAGCAGGCCGGTGCAGTACTGGGTATGGTTGGTCGGGTTGACGCCCTGCGGGATGGGCGAGGGCGATGGCGTGGGGCGCGCCACGACCACCTGCACACGCGCGGTCTGTGTGGGCGCGGGCGTATAGGTCGGGTAAGGCGTCTGCGTGGGGGCCGGCGTGCTGGTGTGCGTCGCCGTGGGGACCGCCGCCGCGACCGCCGCGCCAGCGGACAGCCCCAGGAACAAGGCAACCAACACGGCGGCAAGGGCCAGGAAACGAAAGCGAGAGGAGCGCATGGGATAACCTCCTTACACGCCGCCGCATAGGTGGAGCACCCAGGCGGCGACGTTCACATAGACGGGTAGGAGCACCAGGACGAGCCACAGGCCCAGCAGGGGCACGACGCCGCAAAAGAAGAGCGTCACGGCCAGGTCGTCGAGCGTGACACGCATGTTAGCCCTCCCCTCTCTTCGCGGCCAACTCGGTGATCGCGGCCGCCACGCTGCCCAGGCGCGCGATAGCCTCGTTCCGCGCGGGCACGTCCGTCCAGGTCTCAGTCGTGAAGCACGCGTACTCCAGGGGCGGGGCCATCACATCGACCTCGCCACGACGACGGCTGCCGTCCTTGGCCTGACGGAACAAGACCATCTGGCCCTCATGCAAAGAGGTCATCACATGCGCCTCCTCGACCGAGCATTGCAAGGCGCGCGCGGCCCACGCCGCCGTATCCTCGTCGTCGCGCACGTCGGCCAGCCGGAACACACAGCGCAAGCTCGCGGCGTCGAAGATCGGCTTGGTCGCGGGCTTAATCAGCTCACTGACCTGTTGACTGGCAAAGGCGAGGATGAGCCCGATATGCCGGCTACGTTTGGCCCAGTTGGTCAACTCCCGACCCGCGCCCATGAACTCGGACAGGAACCAGCCCTCATCAATCGCCAGGAACTCCGCGCTGGCTCCGCGCGTCGCATCGAACGTGCTCTTGGCGCGTTGCGCCATGGTGTCCGTAATCACGAAGAGCATCAGCGCATAGAGCGGCGGGTCCAGGTCGTCGAGGTTCCAACACAGCACATCCTCCGCGATGTTGACGCGGGTGTGACGGTCCACGAGATGGGCATAGCGGCCGTCGCCGTAGGTCGGATCCGTCACGAAGGAGAGGAGCGTCGCGTGTACCTTCCCCAGGACCTCGCGCTTCCGCTCAGGCACACCGTCGGCGGCGGCGCGGGCCTCCAACTCAGCGACCAGCTCACGTTCCAGGGGCGCGTCCTCGCCTAACAGCGGGCGCTCCTGCCCACCCGTGACGCCATGGCGCGCGTAGACGGCCTGGATGGCACGGTCCAACTCGCTGCGCACCTCACCGTCCAACTCCTGCCCCGGATTGCACAGCAGGATCTCATGGGCCGCGACGAGGACGCTGACCTTGCGGCTGAGTTTCTGGCCGGCAGGCAAGTCCCACAGGTTGATGATCGGCGGGTCATCCTGCTTACCGGGCGCGATATAGGCGCCGCCGCAGAGGTCCACGAACGGCGCGAAGTGGTCGGCCCGCGCGATCAACGTCACGCGATGCCCCCGGTAGCGCGACCACAGGGCGCACCGTAAGAGCCAGAACGTCTTACCCATGCCCTGACTCCCCGTGACCGTCATCACGCTGGTAGACAGGCTGGGGTGGATCAGGTCGAGCAAGACGAGCTCGTGGCCACGGCTGGCGAAGCCCACCGGGAAGCCGGTCGGGGTCCCCGGATTGTGGGCCAGGAAGGGCAACCCGTTACCGACGGCGCTGGTGTGCCAGCGCTTGGCCCGGCGCCGCGCCGTGTTCTGCCCGAGGGGCAACGACGCGTGCCACAATGGCCCCTGGTAGCCGCGGCCCTTGCCGGGCTGGATGCCCAGACGTGTACCGATGAGGGACAGCGCGCGGCGTGTGGCCGTGTCAAGCGCCGCCATGCTCTCAGCCTGGAGCGTCAGCACGACCGTAGACAAGGCCAATCCCTCAACGGCGCTATGCAGGTCCTGGGCGAGCGCGCCCGCCTCCTGCAACGCGTCCTCGTCGTCGAGCGAGGGCAGGCGCTTACGTTCGTAGGCACGGCGCACCGACGCGGCCGACGCCTTGCGCTTGCGCAGCACCCGCGTCCGTTCACGGAGGTTGTCCAGCCCGCGCAAGTGCCACGACAGCCGTGCCGTACACTCGATGGCAATGAGATCGCCCAAGTAGCCGGGACTCGTCAATTCCTTGGGCGTGAGCAAATAGAGTGAGCGTGTGTAGACCGTCGTACCGTCCTCGGTGACGTGCGCGATCTCGCGGCGGCGCTCCTGCCAGTGGCGGGGCGTGAGCATAGCTGCCAGGTTGCCCTCATCGCAGGCGTCGGCAAGATCGTCGGGCTGCGTCACGACGGGGTTGGCCGTGCGCCACAGGAAGGCGAGCACGTCGGCGCGTCGTAGACGGTGCGCCGCGAGGTCTGACGCCTTCACCTGGGCGAGCGTGTCGTCCACGGCCGCGTCGAGGCCGTGGCGGTCGATGCGCTCCTCATCCACGCGCCGGAGCCCGAGCTGGTCGCGCGCCTCGTCGAGGACACCGGCCAGGCCACCGCGCGCCTCCGGGGCGGGCGCGACGATGAGGTAGCCCGAGAGGTCGGGGACATGGGTGCGCGCCACCTCGCGCTCCAACCACGCCAGGGTCGGGGCGGCGATCGCGCGCAACGTGGGGTCGGGGGTTGTCACGGTCGCGCTCACCGCGTCGATCACGGCGTCAGGACGTACAGGGTTACTCTCGATGAGGACCTGCAACGGTTGCGCGTGGGCCAGGCCGTGCACGAGGGCGGCGAACTCACGGCAGACGCGCTCCTGGTCGTGCGCGCCGAGACTACGCAGGTTCAGGAACGCATCGACCCGCACGATAGCCAAGCAGGACCCATCGGCCAAGATGAGCGTCCCGTCGGGCTCGACCGTGAAGCAGCCAGGGCCGGAGGGCAGGGACAGCGGTCCCGCGCCCGCTGACGCGACGCGCGGCGATTTAGGGACGCCGACGCGAGAGGGCGTTGAGGCGTCGCCAGAGGGACGCGAAGGCAGGGCGCGACGGACGGCCCTGGCCCAAGCGTGCGGCGGCGTGACGCGGCCCGTGGGGCGTGTGGAAGGGGATCGGTTGGGTGTCATGGCGCGGCTCCTTGCTGATGTAGGTGTGACGACGCAGGCTAAAGAAGAGGTGTTGCCTGATAGTCGGCTCGCGGTTGGGGTCGGCCATGGCGTAGAACACGAGGGCCAGGCCACCGCCAGCGATGCTCGTCAGGATGATGTGCCCGAACACGGCGAGCAGCGTCGTGCCGAACACGAAGGTTCCGAGCCACCAGACACCGCCGGCGGCAAGGCCGGCTGTGAGCAGAGCCACGGTCTGCGCGATGGTGAGGTTGGCCGGACCCCGCCACGGCTCATTCGGGACGCGGGGAGAGCGGCGATTACTCATGGGTTGCATAGCGTGTTGTCTCCCTAAAGAGAAAAGCGGTGGACACCGGCCACGTCGACCAGGCCCACCGCTAGCCTCAGTGCGGATTGATGATGAGGGGCTACCCGATGTTGGCCCCGGCCTGCTTGGCAAGCGTGGCGGCGATGACCCGGATCAGGATCAACAGGGCCATGCCCACGAGCGCCGTGCGCGTGACATCCGCGCCATGGCGATAGCCCAGGATGCCGGCGAAGACACCCATGAACACGCCGACGATGCCCAGGCCGACGGCGGCCAGGACGATCTGCGTGCCAAAGGTGTTGATGAGGTCGAGGAGCGTTTGCATCGTCTACAGGTCCTTTTCTGATGGTCCCGCGCCATACTGCATCACTCATGGTAAAGTTGAAGGTGAAGCATATGGTACGGCTCTACGTAATGGTGTGTCTACCTATTGTTTCCACCGGCCGGGTCGTGAGCGCGATGCCGGCCTTTGTCGTGCCCTTTCTCTCTCTCGATACGTCCCGTTACCCCCTCCCTCTCCACGCCGTTGCTGCTGTAGCACTCGCGCCCGCGTGGCCCTATGCGGTAATGTGGAGCCCCGTGCCACGCCGTTACCTGTAGCAAAGTCGCTACAGATGGACGGGTCTACTGCTATAATACGATTAAGAGTCGCTAATAGCAAGTTTTAAGACTCTATAGACACCTCTCAAACACCCTATAGTGAACAGGGACAAGTATTGAGAGGGGGCTGGCACACGCTTATGGCGCGACCGCGACGAGAAGGAGGACAGACGATGCAGGTGACTATTCGACTGAGCCCAGAGGACCGCGACCTACTGGAGAGGGTAGCAATCGATGAGCGCGTGCCACCCGCCGTGCTCGTGCGTCAAATCCTTATGGCCGATCTTAAGAAGCGCCCCACGGCGACAGGCCACGACCAAGAGCAGGAGCAGTGAGCGCGCGGTCTATCGCCCACTCCGCCGCAACGCGATTGGCACAGTTCATCACGGCAGCCAGTCGGCGACCGTGGGCCATCCTCTGGATACCGGTCCCTACCGCGTGGCAAATCGCGGCGCGGGCGGGCGGCGTCAGCCGTGCGGAGGAGGTCCTGACGATCCTCCTCAGTATCCCTGAACTGTTAGGGTTGTTGTGTATAGTGGCGCTAATTGGATGGCAACTGTGGTCGGTAGGGAAAGCCGTAGCCCGGCGTCGTGCGAAACAACCACAGCACCCTTGGGTATACCCCTGGTTCGCGCGCATCGGGCTGTGGTTTGGGGGCGGGCTGTGGCTGACCAGCGTCTTCATCCACTAGGCCACACAGGGCCGCTTTCCCAACGAGCACAAATCGCACGCAGGATAACACCCTCTCTACTTGAAAAGATAGACATGCTATGTATGCGATGCCGCACGTCCCCTGCGGTAGGCTGATGATGCGGGCGGTCTACGGTGTGTTGTGTTGCCACCGTGGCCCGTCCGCGCATCCTGTACGCTCCTGGCGTTTAGGGCGCGCTATCCCGGTGCTCGGCCTCGATCCAGCGCTGACACCGCTCGCGCCATGCAGCCTCATCGTCACGAGCGCGGTCACCTGCGGATAGCACGGTCGTCCCGAAGTAGACGACGCGACGGGCGAGGCGGTCTACGACGTACCAGAGGCCCGTCGTCGCGTCGTGGTTAATAATATAGCGAGCGGGCGAGGCCATCATACCACCCTCTACCAACAACCCTGGGTTGATCGTACCCTATCAGTTATGTCGAGTTTATATCATCACTTACCCTCAAAACATTGGTACTTTGCTAGCAAAGTACCACGCCATATTGTTATATTGATACTTAGGTATTTTGCTCTAGTGCGTCTATGCTATACTGCGCGCATGTTCTTCTGTTCAATTGTTCGCGTGCGTACAAGGTAGGGTGTGTGTATGTCATCAATTATCGTGTTGGCGGCGAATAAGGGCGGAGTCGGCAAGACGAGTTTGGCGATGGAGATCGCGTATGCCTTAGACGGCATCCTCGTCGACCTCGACTGGGACGCAGGAGGGGCGACACACGCCTGGGGCTACAACACGGAGGGGCGCACCCGATCGTCGCTCCTGGCCGCGCTCACAAGCCCTGGGAAGGCGCCACAGCCGGTACATGGGCAAGGACGTCCGGTGCTAGTCCCATCGCACCCCCTGCTCGCTGAGGTGGCGGTGACGCCGGATGAGATGGCCGAGAAGCTGACAGCCTGGGCAGCCACATGGGACACGCCCTACGTCGTGGTCGATACGCATCCGGGCGCGGCCAGCTTGAGTTACGGCGCCATGGCCGCGGCGCATCTCGTCGTCGTGCCCGTCGTGCTCGGCAACCGTGAACTGGACGCCCTCGGCGGGATGCTCACCGAGTTCAAGGACTTCCGCCTGCTGCTGATCCCGAACCGCGTACCGTCGTCCCCGGACGCTCGACAGATAGATCGCCTGGAGGAACTAGCGAAGGAGCACAACGTCATGGTCGGGCCGCCCATCGCCGAACACCGTTGGCTCCCACGCCGGCGACATCGTACGGCCATCGGGTCCATGAAGAATCCGGGTGAGAAGCCGAGAGCGGCGTTGGAGCAGATCGCGGCCGTCGTCACAACCATTAAGGAGAACCTCCAATGAGCGGCATTGATGCACTGCGCGGCATGAGCAAGCGGCATGTCCCAACGCCACGCCACCCACGAGAGGATAGCGCGCCCGTGACCATGCCCACGACCGCAGACACCGAGGTGCTGACGGATGATGACACGCTACCCGAGTTTGACATAAGTACACCAGTGGCGGTGACACGACAGCAAGCCGCTAGGGCAGGGGAGGGGACGCCATCGAAGCCACAACGGGGCACGGCGCCACCGGCTGCGGCGGCGGCGACCACACGGGGTTACCAGCAGCGGGAGGAAGGACAGGTCAACCTTGGCGTCCGCGTACCGCGCGAGCTGGACAACAAACTCATGGGCCTGGTGTACCACCTGCGCATGCAGGGCGTGCGGGCATCAAAGGCCGAATTGGTCGCGCTCGCCTTGGAGAACCTCCCGCAAGAGCCGACGCCAGCCCTGACACGAGCGCTACACAAACAACGCCCCTAAACGCGACGAAGGCGCGGCGCTAGGACGCGCGCCGCCACACCTGCCCCCGCAAGCGCCACACTTTCGTCAAGCGCAGCACGTACCAGGCATTGGTGGGCTTGTAGATCAGCTCCACATCGCGTGTCTTCGGCCCCTCAAACACGAAGACGCGCCAGTTGGGGTCGTCACGCAGGGCCTTCAGGTGGGCCGCCAGTGTGTCGTCCGTGAGGTCCCCGCTGAAGAGGCGGAGAGCCGCGTCGGCGACAGACCGAGCCACGGGGTCCGGGTTGTCCATCATGTCCGCCAGTGTACCACGCCCTAACACGACGAGGGACGCGCATGGTAGTTGGAGCCTTAACCGCCTACAGGTCCTCGCCGGCGTCCTCCAGGCGCAGCGGTCGGCAGGTAACGCAGACGGGATCGGTCGTCGTCGCGCCCATCGCGCCCGTGGGTGTGCGTCGGGTCTGACGCGAGAAGAGTTCTCCCGGCGCGATCGTCCTAGCGCACAGAACACACTCGAACGCGACGAGGGCGCGGTACCCAGTCGTGACCCCACCGGTAGCCAGCATTGCGCGACCAACCCGGTTACTCTTCACGTCGCTCCTCTTCATCGACCTTCCTCCTACTACAGCGATTCTAGCACGCCCCGCACGGCTAAGGGGCCAGAGGGACGATGGGTGTCCCCCTGGCCCCACCAGTTCTCACCAGACGGCCTGTGGCCTTTAGGCGTGCAGCGGGGGCGATTTCTGGTCGGCCTGCTCCTTCGCGGCCGCTCTATCGGCCGCGTTCTTTGCATAACGCGCCTTATCGTCCGCGATCTCGGCCAGACGTTCGCGGCATTGCGCGCCGTCGTCGTCACCGAGGTGGTCGGCGGCATCGGTCGCTAACCGCGCGGCGATGCGCATCGTCGCGGACATCAGGCGGTACTTCGGGGTCGGATGGTCGTCCGAGTCGCCGTCCGAGTCGCCGCCGTGGGGCTCGATGGTGTGCAAATAAAAACGCAGGAGGTTGATGGTGTCCCAGAGGTCCTCCGCATCGACGTGGGCGTAGCCCCACTCGCCCTCAGGGGAAAGCTTGTCGCCGTGGGGGATCTGAATTGCGTTCGTATCGGTCATGGTCGCTTGCATCCTCATCATCATAGTCACAGTTAGTTTTCGGTCAGTGGACAGGCCAGATTGATAGCAGGGCGGCCCACACGCGCGCCGTATATACCTGCACGCCTCTGTCATCGCACCCAGGCCCCACCAAACACATGCGCCACACGGCGCGACCGCACAGGAGGCGTCGCCGCCGAGCCAGAGCGGACACGGCGCCCGGACTCCTGCACAGCCGCCTGTTGCTGCCGCTCAGGCTGGGGCGTATAGCGTGCCTCCGCCGCATCCTGGGCCACCGTCTGGATGGCCCCTACGGCGCGTTCACAGAGGCGTACAGCCTCGTCGTGCCCGCGCTCACGCGCCTGGGCCGTGGCGCCCCTCACGGCGTCCAGCGCCTCGACAAGCGCTTCTAAAGCCAGACCAGGATCGCGCCGGTAGGAGGGGATGATCGTGACCGTTTCGTCGTCGGTGAGCGGGTCGATACGGACGCAGACGACGTGGGGAGCCCCGTCGATGGTGAAGGGCACGACGATCAGACCGCCACGGCGCTGATAGACGAGCAGAGGCTTGTCCAGACCGAGGTAGAAGCACTCAATGGGCGGGATCATGGCGTGATCCGTCCGGCGCCGTCGTCCATCTCATCGTGGCCCGCGAGTTCGGCGATAAAGGCGCGGCACGGTTCGCCATAGCCTGTCTCAAAATCCGCCAGCACCGCCTCTTCGAGATGCATCGTGAGCTGCCGGGTCGCGATCCGCAAGCGATATTGGATGCCCAGGTCCGCGCCATCGTCTTTAAGGGGGTCAATGCTGAGCACGAGAACCTGGAGCAGGTCGATTGCTTTGTAGAGCACATCGGCCTCGACGTGGATCGGGTTCCCGGAGGTGGACGTGTCGCGCCCGTCAGGGATAGCAACCTCGATGGTGTCCCGGCCGCGACGGATGCCGCTCTCCCACGGACGTTCTTTTGTCGCCGGTGTGCGCGTGCTGTTTGTGGCGTGGTCGGTGTGGTCAGTCATGGGTTACTCCTTGCTGGGTCATGTAGGCGATGTCGTCGTAGACATAGCGCATCCAGGACGGCGCGTAGGGCGTCGCGAGCGCCGGTGGTACTGGCTGTGAGATGGTCATTGGCGTAGGCTCCCGGCGACCGTCCTGGCGTTCCAGCGGTCAGCAAAGGTATTCCAGGCTGCGCATTCCTCTATCGCAGCCTGGTTATTGGGAAGAAACCGGCCCTCGCCGGCATAGCGATAGGTAGGGCGCTCGGCGGCGATCTCGGCGGCCGCCCCCGCATCACAGGATGCGGGGGCCATGGTGGTAGCTGTTGTGGGGCTCATGACCGCACCTCGACCGGACGGTGAGCGGGCCAGCCCATGACCCGCCGCATAGCGGGCCGTACCCAGTGGGGATTGATATTACTGACACGTACAAACATGCGGGTAAGCTCGCGGTGCGTCACCGTGGCGCGTTGTAGTCGTCGTTTCGGTGTGATGGTGTTCATGGCTACGCTGCCCGCATCGCGAAGTAGTGGAGCGCGGCCACTTCCCGCTCCAGGCCATCGACCTGCCGCCACAGGACTGCATAGCTATCATCGCGGAGATCCGTGTCTTGCAGCGCCCGGCGCGCGTGGGCGAGCCCTGACTCAGCAGCGTCGATCTGTGCGTCGACACCGGCGGTGGGGTTGCCTTGCACGGGCCGCACGAGCCCGCTCGGCGCGCCGGCCGACAGCGGCACGACCACCGGGGCCTCGGCCTGCCCATACCACTGTTGCATGGAGGGCTCCAGCGCGGCCACGAGCGTCGTATGACGGCAGGTCCCACGGTAGGAGAAGCCGGTGCAGGGGCAGGTCGTCGTCACCGTATAACCACGGCCAGGGCGCGATGCGCTCTCGACGAGGTAGCGGCCGGGGCCAAGGCGGCGGACACGCGGCTTAAAGGTGGACTTGCTGGCTGCGGTAAAATGAGCTTGCATGGCGATCTAACCTCGCTGTGTCGTGCCGGCGGCTGGTTGCACAGCGCGCCGGCCTTTGTGTCCGTGGGGGCTATCTGCTCCTCACTCTTATACTATACTACCAATGTACACGTAATGTCAACCATTGTATGCAATACTGTGTGTATCTGTTATAATGGTGGTATATATAAGTAGGAAGGAAGGACACCATGACAAACACGCCAAAGAAGACGCCGCCGCGCAGTGATGTGAGGATGGTCGTGTCACTGCCGCCCGAGTTGGCCCAACAGTTCAAGGCCCTGGCTGATCGCGACCTTACCTCGATGTCCGCGCTTATACGCCAACTCATCTTGAAGCACATGCGTCAAGTCGAGGGGCGCGGCGATGATTGATACCAGCGCTATCACGCCATCGGCGCTACCGTCGCTCCCGTTAGACGAGCGCCGCGACCTACCGGACACGGCCACTATCTACTTCGTGCTGGCCGGCGACACGGTGCTCTACGTGGGGCAGTCCATGGCGTTGCGGGACTAGAGGAAGATTGGAAGAGATGCCGCGCAAGAGCCAGGTAGTGGGACTCGCGACCGATAGCGAGGGGGCGCGCACCAGAGCGTACCGTGCGTGTGAGTCGCTCGTGTGCGCGCAGTGTAGAGGCGCTATCCTCCCGAAGTCTATATTCTCCCGCCGCTCCCGGCACGTCACCTTGGCTGCGGTGGGGACAGTGACGACGGCGCCAGTCTGTGTGACCTGTCGTCCGTTGAGCATGGAAGGGACCACCAACGCGCCATCGCCGGCGGATGAGGAGCATTATGAGAGGTAGGGGGGAGCGCAAGAGTTCAGCTCTGTGGACGTATCGCCTCGTGGGCGCCACGCGACCATATGGATATGTCGGGCAGTACAAGGGAGTTGGGCGCTCCGACGCCGACTGGGACGCAACGGTGACAGCCGAGCGCCTTGACGACGATGTGACCATCGCCGAGGGCGTATCGTTTGATGAGGCCAGGGCGGCGCTGGAGCGGCACGCCGACCGGGTGTAGAGGGTAGAGATAGGGCCACATGTTCATGAGTAAGGCACCCATGATCCGCTGGATCGAGCGCTCACCGTACCTCCACGAGGCACGCGTGACAACCGCCGAGGGTATGGACCTCTACGCGGGCTACGTCGCCGTGACGCCCGGCACCGACGTGTGGCGCGGGTATGTGGGCCGGGGGTTCGTCCCGCTCGGCACGGGACCGCTCACGATGATGCAGGCGGCCGTCGAGCGGCGCGGCGCGGAGATCGTGGAACATGCGGACACGCAAGAGAGGCCCATCTATCGTGACACGTCGAGCCCCTTGAACAGCACGATGGCCGCCGAAACCGACACACACGGCGTTATCTGACGCCGTCCAGCATAGAGGAGGGACGACACATGGCCGGCTCATATAACCGCATCACCATTATCGGCAACCTCGGCCGCGATCCCGAGACCAGGACGATGCCCAGCGGCGACTCCGTGACCACCTTCAGTGTCGCTACAACCGAGCGATCCAAGAACGGCGACGTGACGACGTGGTTCCGCGTCAGCGCCTTCGCCAAGTTGGCCGAAACCTGCCAGACATACTTGCACAAAGGTAGCTACGTCTACATCGAGGGGCCGCTCACGCAGAACGAGTACACCAACCGCGAGGGCCAGGTGCGCCAAAGCTTGGAAGTGCGCGCCCGCGAGATGCGCATGCTCGACAAAGCGGGCGACTGGAGCGGCGCGGATACTGACGGCGACGACGGAGCGGCGCCCCCCTACGGAGGGCAGAGTGCGGCCCCGGCGGCGGCCGCTAGCGACATGGACGAGATTCCATTCTGAGGCACCCGTGGGCAACGACGGTTGGCACGCGCGTTATGGTACGTCAGGCCGCTAGCATGGGTCTTTGGACACAACGCACATTGGGTGATACGCTCACGGCAACAGAGCGGAATATCATTCGCTTGCGTGGGCTCGACATAACACGCGATGCGCGATGCCCGAGGCGCGGAGGGAGGGGACGGAATGGCCACGACAGACACGACGGAGCTGGTCGTCTACACCGGCACGGCACTGGCGCGAGCCACGGCCTGGGCGACACTGCCGGACGATGAGCGCCGCCGGCGAGCGACGGACGCGGCGCACCGGCACGACGCGGCCTTGTTGTGGGACCTGACCGAGGCGCGGCTGACGCTCAACGGTACCGCCGGCGTGCACACCTCGCCGCGCACACGCGCGACGTACCGCTCGGCGATCGTGCGCCTCGTCACCCAGGACGGACGGGCGTGGAACCTGTTGAAGCCCCAGCGCAACGCGGCCGACCTCTGGATCAGAGAGATGGAATCGCATGGGCTCAAGCCGGCCACAGTGCGGTGCTATCTCGCCGCGGCCCGCGCCCTCTACGCCGCTCTCCGGTGGGCTAGCGCCACGACGGTCGACCCGTTCACGGACAGCAAGCCAGGTCGGGACCCTGTAGCGCGCGAAGAGAAGCGCCAGCCCTACACTGACGACCAGGCCGTGCAGCTCCTCCGCGTCGCGTTCACCTACCACGAGCGTCTGCTGGTGCTGCTGTGCGGACATGCCGGCCTGCGCGCCTCGGAGGCCGTGGCCCTCAAGTGGTCGGACATCGACCTGGCGAGCGGGCGGTTAGTCGTCGCCTCGGGCAAAGGCCGGAAGAAACGGACGGTGCCCCTGTCGGGCACACTGCGCCACGAGCTCGCGCTAGAACACGATCACCCCTACGGCGACTGGGTGCTGCCGTACCGCGACCGGCGCAGCGCCTGGTACCACGTCAAGGAGATGGCCGCGCGCGCCGAGATCCCGTCCCTGGGCGTCCACGCGCTCCGGCACACCGCCGGCACGCGCATGATGCGCCAGACGGGCTCGCTGGAGATCACCGCCCACCTGCTGGGCCATAGCGACATCAGCACGACGCGCATCTACGCCAAGTTTGCCGACGCGACGCTCGACGAGGCAGTGAGCGGATGGTAGCACAGCCGGCCGCTCACTCAAGGTGGGGCGCGGTGCGCCGGCAATGAGAATTACATAACAGGAAACATGGGCGGGAGGTGACAGGAAACATGGGCGGGAGGTGAAGGTGGTACGAAGCACCTTCACCTCCCTAAGCACCACACCACACGGGAGGCGGCATGATGCCTACCAGAAGCGTACCGCACACTGCGCATGGCGCGGCCACATCTCGACCGGGCAGAAGCTGGCCGGCCACAGCAACGTCACGACCACCCAGCGCTATGATCGCCGCGGCGCGAGGCCGTCAAGGCGAAGGCGGCCGGGCTGTTGCATGTGCCGTATGGCGGGCAGGGGTAAGGGATGTCGCTATGTGCATAGCAGCGAGGTGCGAGACAACGTGGTAGGGACAGCGTGCGTGCAAGCGACACATGGCTTGGTGGCTGCACGCCACACCAGGATATCGCCTCTAGTGTGGCGTGTATCAAGCTGAACCACCACACGCGCTAGGAACCAAACAGATAACGGGGTGGGTGCATCGTGTCACGACGGGACAGACGAGATGGTGGCGCATAGCTACGCGCCACGGCCCGACCGGACGTGACCAAGGACGGCCATAGGGCGATCTGCGGCGCGTAATCCGTGGAACGTCCGCACGCAGGAACGAATCACACGTTGTCTAGCGCGCAAAGCTATCAACCAATGACGGCATCTTAACATCACATATCACGCCTTGTGCGCGCCACGTCCTATTTATCGACACAGATCATGGCAACCTGCGCGCTATCGGATGTGTGTGGGCCAGCATGATAGCGTACTTTAATGGTGCATTTTCGAGAAACGTGATATGGATTATCCAGTGTCGAGCACATAGATCACCCGGCATAGTGTGTTTTCCTGACGTTGGCTTGCAATGGCAGCATGTTCGCGTTATGCTTGAGATAAAGCGGCGCGCAACGAGCGGATAAACGTTGCAAGGCAAAACAAGCGCCGTATGTGAGAAGTCATGGGGAGGGCAAGAAGTTGCCAGGAGTTGAGTGGGACCTCTTTCAGTTGCGTGGCGCGCGGCTCTCGCAAAGCCCCGAAGTCACGATCCAGGCGAGGGGATCGCTTTCCCTCAATAAAGCAGCGCGCGACGCCCTCGGGACCCCCGAAGCCGTCGAATTGCTCTACGCCGCGAAGGACAAACTGATCGGCATACGGGCGGCAAAGCGTGACAACCCGTACTCCTATCCGCTCCGCGAAATCAGCAAGTCCTCGTTCGCCATCGCCGCCGGGGGTTTCTCCCGCTACTACAACATCCCGACCGGGGATACTGCGCGCCGCTACAAGGCCAAGATGTACGATGACGTACTCGGTATCAGCCTGAAAGAGGAGCCCATCACAGTTCTTGGCTCACGCAGCAAGCAGCATCATGAACTCGCAACAGCCGCAGGGTAGCGGCCGAACGCTTGGGCAGCGCATCCATATACGGCGCGTTGAGTTAGACCTCAGTCAACTTGAACTTGCCGCCATGGCTGGTATCAGTCCATCGAATCTCTGCAAAATAGAGCGCGGGCAACATGGACCGGCGTTGGCCACACTGATGAAGCTAGCGCCAGCGCTACAAATAGACATAGCAAAATTGTTGAGAGAGGAGAGTCGAATTGCCTGAGTAGGCATGTTCTGGATACACAAAAACCGCGGTTGCCTCCGCGGTTCTCGTGCGCTTAAATAGCTAGAGGGAAGGGTTTGCAGTTTCCTGTCCCACCCTTATATTGACACAAAAGGCAAAACTTTGCCAGTAGTAGCAACATCTTGTCACACCTGACAACTACTTGACTCCGCTGACAGTTACTTGCCAGACAAGCCAATAAGGGTCCCTCAGCGATGCGAGCGCCTTAATTGATAGAGGTTATCGCGCGCAATGTCAACGTACAGCACCCCCGCTTACCAAGCGGCTAGACATAAATACGTCCTCCCTATCTTGACCACCACATTCCATATCTCCATTATAACCAATAGCCACACAACCATAAAGCCCACTGCCTGGAAGAATGGCGGTGCACGATGAACGCCGCAACAGTCCACGATTATCAGACGACACAGCACCTACCACCGACGACCGACCCCGACGCTATTGGCGCTTTCTGTAACGCCATGATCGAACCAGGCAGCATCTGTGAGATGCGTATCATCCGCCAGGAAACCGACCAATACGGCAAGAAAATCATCGACAGCGCCTACTTCGCCGACCCACGCGCTTTGGTACCAGTCGCGCAGCGCATCCACCCTAGCTACGCGGCCGGCGTCTACCTCACCATGAACCCTGTCGATCCCAACGCGCCAACGCTGGCGCTGAAGAAAGACGGGACACGCCGCCGCCCCTTTAATAAAGGGGCCACCCGCGCCTATAAAGGCGATACAACCCCCGACGAGCACATCCTGTCGCGACGGCATCTCCTCATTGACATCGACGCGGCCAATCCGACCGGCGTGTCCGCCACAGACGAGGAGCGGACAGCCGCCCTAGCCCGGCGCGACGACATCCACACCTACCTACGGGACGTCATGGGCTGGGGACCGGCCCGTGTCGTCACCAGTTCGGGCAACGGTGGCGGCTTAATCTTCGTCATCGACCTGCCCAACGATGACGCCGCCAAGCAACTCGTCAAGCGTGTACTTGGGGTCCTAGACGCCCGCTTTAGTACCCCAGCCGCCACGGTCGACCTCGCCAACTCCAACGCGGCGCGCATCACACGCATCCCTGGCACGGTCACGGCCAAGGGCGACCACACTCCTGAACGGCCGTGGCGCCGCGCCACGGCCACCTACCCCGACGGCGCGTGCATCATCACCCGCGCCCAACTTGAAGCCCTAGCGGCCCACGCGCCCTCGGCCAAGCGCGGCACGTCACAGCGGCGCGGCGCGGCGAACGGCGACAATCGCGCCTCATGCGATGATAATAACGGCGATGATGAGTACGCCCGCTTGCTCGAAGAAGGCGCTCCAGCAGGACAGCGCCGCACTGTCCTGCTGAAGCTCGTCGGTCACTACCTCCATCGCAGGCTCAGCCCCCGCGAGATAGGCGTCATCTTGCGACCGTGGGCGGATCGCTGCCAGCCGCCCGTCCCCCAC
>JAABUJ010003989.1_pt1 | contig 15946 bp, 14 predicted proteins | sample 5559131 | NCBI WGS metagenome assembly JAABUJ01 (sample SAMN10711875, study PRJNA513366) | rock metagenome | isolation source: Antarctica rocks | place: Antarctica: Victoria Land, Mt New Zealand nord | collected 2016-01-07 | reverse complement strand
CATGCGTACCCTCACTGTAGCGCGCCAGGGCGTGCGGAGGCATAAACGGCGGCGTCATAACAAATAAAAAAAGTGTCAACGCGATGCGCTCACGCTGCCGGGTCAGGGACGAAACGATAGCCGATCCTCCACTCGGTCTGGATGTAGCGCGGGTGGTCCGGGTCGTCGCCGAGCTTGTGGCGCAGCCGGCGCACGAACACGCGCAGGTAGTGGGCCTCGTGGCCGTACTCCGGCCCCCACACTTCTTGCAACAGATAGCGGTGCGGGAGCGTGCGACCGGCGTGGCGCACCAACTCCTCCAACAGGCGGTACTCGGTGGACGTGAGCCGCACCACCGCGCCGCGCACCCACACCTCGTGCCGCGTCGTGTCGAGGGCGATGTCACCCTGGATCAGGTCGGGGACGCGGGCCGGCGGCGCGGGCGGGGGCGTGTCGGCGCCGGTCAGGGTGTGCGCGCGGCGCAGGAGCGCGCGCAGGCGGGCCAGCAGTTCAAGGTGATCGAAGGGCTTGGTCAGGTAGTCGTCGGCGCCCAGGTCGAGCGCGCGCATCTTGTCCACCAGGGTATCGCGCGCGGTCAGCATCAGGATGGGCGCCGTCGAGATCTCCCGCATGCGGCGGCAGACCTCGAAGCCGTCGGGCGGCGGCATGGACACGTCGAGCACCACCAGGTCGGGGCGCCCCTCGGCGAACAGACGCAGGGCCTCCACGCCGTCGGGAGCGACCTCCACCCGGCAGCCCAGCCAGGTCAGGCGCGCGCCGTAGGCGACCATCGTCGCCACGTCGCGGTCGTCCTCCGCGATCAGGAGGGTCAACGTCACCCTGCTCCTCCCCCCACGTTTCCCGGCCCCGTCCGCCTTTCTGACCGCTCCCGCATCAGGGCGGCGCGGGGCACGGCGACGTGGGAAGCGGCGGCGCGGGGCGCATCTCCCAGGGGCGATGCGGCGACATGCGGCGATGCAGCTCCGTGTCGCACTAGCGCCAGTATGCGCCCGGCGCGCGGCCGGTGTCAAGGGCCCCCGCGCCGTGTGCCCCGCGCCGTGCCGGGGCGGCGGGGCGCCGGGGGCGCGTCATCGCGCCGTCGTGCCATCCCCCTGTCCGTCGGGCACGCGCGGGAGCGTCACACGGACGAGCGCCCCGCCGCCCTCCACGTTCTCGACCCACAGGCGGCCGCCGTGCGCCTCGGCCAAGCCTCGTGCGACGGAGAGGCCCAGGCCCAGGCCGCCGGCGGCGGGGTCGTCGCGCCGGGGGGAGCCGCGCCCGACGAGGGCCTCCACCTCCGCGACGGGGAGGCCGGGGCCGTCGTCGCGGACGACGAGGTGGACCGCAGCGGGCGGCGCCTGGCCGGAGACCGCGACGCGCGTGCCCGGCGGCGTGTGGCGATGGGCATTGATCAGGAGGTTGCCCACGACCTGCCCCAGCAGGCGCCGGTCGCCCTCCACCGGCAGCGTCTCCGGCAGCGCGACCTCCAGCGCCTGGCCCTTGGCCTCCAGCAGCGGCCGGACCGCCGCGGTGGCCTCGTGGACGACGGCGCGCAGGTCCAGGCGCGCGCGGTCGAGGCGCACGGTCCCCTCGTCGAGCCGACCAGCGGCGAGGAGGTCGGCGATTTGCAGCCGCAGGCGCTCGGCGTTTTGGCGCGCGGCGGCCAGCACCGCCCGCGCCTCGGGCGGGAGGCCGGCCCCGATGCCGGCGTCGAGCAGCCCAAGCCCGGCGTAGACGGCGGTCAGGGGCGTATGTAACTCGTGGGTGGCGCGGGCGAGGAAGGCGGCCCGCGCGTGGGCCGCCTCGGCCCGCCGGAGGGCCTCCGCGCGCTCCTGGGCCAGCCGCGCCCGCTCGATCAGCAGCCCCGTGAGCGGGGCCACGGCCTCCAGGACGTGCAGGGCCTCGGCGGGGAAGGCGTCCGGCCGCGTGGCGGCGGCGGCGAGTACGCCCTGGCGCCGCCCATCGACGACCAGCGGGGCCGCCATGCTCGACCGTACCCCCAGTTCGTCCCGGACGCGGGCGAGTTCCCGCGGGTCCGCGTCCGCGCGCCCGTCGGTGTAGGAGACGCCCGTCCGATAGACCGCGACGAACCTGCCCCCTGCGGCGAGGGGCAGGCAATCCAGGGCCAGCGCCCGCTCACGCCGGCCCAGCGGGGTGTCGCTCACGCCGAGGGCCACGAGGGCCTCGCGCGGGGTCGTAGTTGACTTCTTGCGGATGGAGGATAGGAGCGAACGCCGGCATGTTCTCGCCGCCATTGAGGATACGGATCGTGATATCGGACGAGGTCAGGCGGCCGCCTATACCGGAAAGATCGGGGCCGCGGATGCCGCCGTGTCCGTCGATCATGTGACAATATTCGCAGGTCTTAGAGCGTGTCCACAAACCCCCCAGCTCCCAGGTCTCGTTTTCGACCCAACGGGGACCACATCGGTGGTTGCGGGGGTCGCCGGAGGACGCGCCCGCCACCCTCGTGCGGTTGCTCACCCTCAGGAACGGCGCGGGGGCGGGTGCGGAGCGTCGGGTGACCGCTGGTGGACGCAGGATCGTGTGTGGATGGCACCATCGGATCCTGGGATCGATCAAAACGTGAGGGGGACAGGTGGGAGGTTTGTGGACACGCTCTTACATAACATAAACAGTATCATCCTGTCCAATCCTCCAATCCGCAGATCTTAGGTCTTTAGGTCTGGGGTGCGCGCCACTTTTTCGCGCTAGGCGCACCGGGGGCGACTCAATGATCCACGACGCCAGGGATGATCGGCTGCTGGCTTGTGCGGATGGTGCGTGCGGTCCCCGGAGGCCACCGACGCGCGACGTGACGGGACCTTGGCAGGGAGCGTCGTCACGCGCACTGACATGGTCGGCGTTTCTGGCAGGTTAGCTTGAGCTTGGGCTTGGGCCACCTGTGCGCGGGCAACCCGACGGTCGGCGCTGGCGACGCGGGCCTCGTGCCGCTGCTGGGTCGTGATGTGGGGCCACGCTTCAGCCCAGCAGTCGCCGTAGGCCACGGTGCGTAACGCCACCAGCGGGTTCACATGCGCGCGCTCCCAGTGCATCCCCGCCCCTTTCAGGCGCGCCTCCACGAGGAGTTTGTTCGCACTCTCCACGCTCCCGCTGCCCAGGGGATAGTCGGCGGCGCGGAACGCCGCGTAGCAGAGCTGCGCCGCGCGGGGCTCCAGGTAGATCAGGCTGTCGCCGACCACGGCGAGCGCCCGCTGCGCGGCCTCCTGCCCCAGCACCCCGGTCAGCGGGGCGCCCACCCGCCCACCTGTGCCATCCGGCGCCACGGTCCAGACCAGCGCGGGCTGCGCACCCGCGGCCACAGGCGCTAACGCCGTCCGCAGGCGCCGCAGGTCCGTCAGCACCAGGGCCGGGCCATCGTTCTCCTCCAGGAGCGCGCGGCGCTGCCGCGCCAGCCAGACCCGCGCCGCCGGCGTGTCCCCCCCATACACGGCCGTCGCCACCTTCGCCACATAGCCCAGCGCATGCGGCCAATCCAGGATGCGCACCGCGTCCGGGCGGTGCCAATCGATGAATTCCTGCATCCAGGGCGCCCCGTCCCCCACCGCACAGACCACCCCCGCCCGCGCCGTCCCCCGCCGCTGTGTCTCCACCGTCGCCAACCGCGTGAAGGTCTCATGGTCGGTCAGCCGTGAGAAGGACGAGAGATCCTGGGCGTGGACCGTGCGCTCCCGGTCGCGGCGTGTCTGCACCTCCCGCACCACCACCTCCCCCAGCGCGAGCGTGCGCACCTCGGCCCAGACCCCGCCCACCAGCGGGACCATCGCCCCGTCCACGCTCAGGTACTGCACCGCCGGCCCCTCCGGCGGCGCCGGCAGGTCCCGCTCCAGGAGCGTCACCGCCGCCGTCTGCACCGTCACGTAGGCCGCCCCTGCCCGCTCCGTCAGCCGCCGCACTGTCGTCCCGCCCACCTGGACCCCGGTGAAATGCGCCATCTCGTGGCCCGCCCGCACGAAGCTCATCCATGTCGCCAGCCGCACCACGCTCTCGCGCAGGTAGGGCGTCAGGTGCCCCGGCGCCAGCGCCAATTCCTCAGCCAGGGGGGAAAAGCCCCGTCCCGCAGGAGGGGCAGACCGCATAACTGCGCGTCAGCGTGATCTGCCGCTCGTACGTCGTGGTCAGCCGCCGCGTCTTGGCTCCCCGCGCGTCCAGCCGCGCGCCACAGGCGGGGCAGGGCAGCCGTTCCTCCACCGGCAGCGCCTGCAGGTCGGCCCGCGCACTCGCCAGCGCCAAGTCCTCCAACATCCGCGCGCGCAGCGCCGCCAACCGCTCATCCAGCGCGCCCTCAATCTCGCGCAACGTCGCCCGCGGATGCGCCGCCCGCCAGTCCGCCAGCCCCGTGAACACGTCCGCCGCCGTCACCGGCCACGTCTCTTTGCCCTGCACCCCGCCCATGATCGTCCTCCCTGTCTCACCGCCTCCTGTTGCCTGCTAGTCTACCCCTTTTCCCTCCCGCGCGAAAATGTGGCGCGCACCCTTAGGTCTGCGCGTCTGTGGACGAGGGTGAGCCAGAGTGCTACACTGAAGAAAAACACTAACGTGTTACGCCAACAGACGCCGCACGCCTTGAGTGAAAGACTGCGCGCCATGATCGATATACAGACGCCTCCCCAGCAAAACAGCGACATTCCACCCGCGTTCTATCGTGACGACGACGTACCGCCGCCACCGGCTGATGATCCACATTGGCGTGAGTGGTGGCACAACTACGAGGATGATCAGTTATCACGGTGGATTATGTATGGACTGCCGGCGTTACTCGTCGTGACGGCCGCCCTCCACGCCGTCCTCATCCTGATCGTCCTTACGGGCACACCGCGATAGGCCGAGGGTTGGCGGATCCCGGACGTAACCTCCCAGGGTCATGTCGTTCTCGGGGGTGATGTCGGGGGGGGTGATGAGGGCAAGGGCAACGTCGGGCTGGGCGGCGTCGTGGCGGTCGGCGGCGCTGTGCGTGGTGCCTGCGGCACCCAGGATGCTTATGGCTGTGTTGCGCCGCGCCGCATGACCTGGGGGAGAGCGCCGGGCGGGGCGCACCAGCGCGCGATCCTCGTCGACGGTGACGGCGCGGACCCCGTGGGTGCGGTTCTCGCTGCGCCACTGGTCGCGCAGGAGAGGAGAGGACCGCCCGTGTCCGCTGGGGAGCAAGGCTGGTCACGCCGTAGACCCGCTCGTGGCGCTCCTTGCCCGTCTTCTTGACGACCCCATGACGCGCGATGACAAAGACCTGGCGCGCCCCCGGCCAGACGCAGCCTCCGGGGAGCAGTGCCCGCGGCGTCAGGCGGTGCCGTTCGCTGCGCCCGTGGCTGAGGTCGAGGGTCTGCGTGGTCTCGGGTGGCGGGCCAGGTGCGGCGTCGTCGAGAGGACCGCCGCGCTGGTGTCGCGCAGGCCCGGTTGGTTGTCCTTCACGTCCCCAAGCTGCAACGCGTGCAGGGCCTGGTTGGCTTCTTCCGCGCGTTGCGCGGGGCCACCTTCGTCTCCTCGGCGCTGATGGACCCGATCAGCGCCACGTTATGGGCCGTCGAGAGGAGTACCATGAAGAGGGAAAGCAGTGCCCCATAGTCTAAAGAGGGACAGCACGGTGAGCATGAGCAACGAGAGCGGCGAGACGACCTTCGCCATTTTCTGGCTGTACCAGGCCGCGCCGGAGTGGCGGCGGCTGCCCGGAACCGAGCGCGCCCGCATGTGCGAGGAGTTCGCGCGGACCCTGGAGGAGTATCGCGGCCCGCTGACCCTACGCGGCGCCTACTCGCTGGCGGGCCTACGGCCTGACGCTGACCTGGCGCTGTGGTTGCATGGTCCCAGTCTCAACGCGGCGCAGGACCTCGCCGTGGCGTTGCGCAAAACGGGCCTGGGCGCCTATCTGGCGCACGTCTACGCCTACACGGGCGTAGCGCCGCAATCGCGCTACGCGCCCGAGCATCGCCCCGCCTTCGTCAAGGGCGAGCCGCCGCGCACGTACCTGAGCTTTTATCCCTTCATCAAGACGAAGGAGTGGTACCTGCTACCGTTCGAGCAGCGCCGGAGGCTGATGGCCGCGCATGGACGCATGGGCGTCAAGCACAGCGCCCTCCCCGAGGGGCGCATCCCCCTCGACGACGGCGGCGCCGGAGGGACGGCTGTGGCCATCGCCGAAGCGCCGCCGGCCGCGCCGACCGGCTTGGTCCTGGCCAACACCGTGCACGCGTTCGGGCTGGGCGACTACGAGTTCGTCGTGGCCTTCGAGTCCGAAGATCCGGCCGCGCTTGAGCGGATGGTCGAGGACCTGCGCGCCGCCGAGGTGCGTGTGTATACGGCGATCGACACGCCCATTTTCCTGGGACGGCGGAAAGAGGTGCGCGACGTGTTGGAGGATCTGGGGTAAACCCTCAGCCCCAGCCTCCTCGCACCACCTTCGAGTAGGGAGAGGAGGCTGGCTTTTCTGGGTAGGTAGGAGGGAGAAACGAAAATAGCATTTCGGCAGGTGTCGTCGTGATAGCATGCAGGTACCGTCATAGGTCACACGCGGATCGGGTGAAGGAGGAGTCATGGTTATGGAGGAGGAGGTCCCGACGTTGCAGTTCGAGCCGGCGCTACACGCGGCGCTGCAAGAGGCGGCATGGCGGCAGCACGTCTCGCTCAACCGACTCGTGGAGATGTACTGTGCACAAGGGCTGGCCCACGAGAACGAGAGTGGGCCGCTGCGCGAGGGCCAGCCCGCGCCGGCGCTGCGCGCCCTGCTTGAGGATGTCGTCGCGCAGCGCGTCGAGCGGCGGCGAGGCCCTGGACGCCCGCCTGTCAAACCTGACGCTCCGCTCGATCCGCCACGCCGCGTTCGCCCATCGCTTCCTGTACCACAGCGTCGCGCGCAACGATCCCGCCCGCGCCGACGCCATCGAGGCGCGGGCGGCGGAGGACACCGGCTGGTTGCTGGCGACCAATCTGGGTGACGAGCCGCCCCTCTGACGGCACCGTCAGCCACCGACGGACGGTACCGGGCCTGACTGAGGGTGTCGGTCGTGCTTGATCATCAACGCCGTGGCGCATGGCGGACAGTGGACCTCCGCGCATCCGGACACGGGCGGGGGCATCATCCTGATCCTGGCGCTGCTCGGCGTGGTCCGCACCGTCGGGGCCGGGTTCTGCGGCTGGACGATGATCCAGACCGACCATGGGGGCATCAAGTTGACGCCGGAGCAGGAGCGGCTGGAGCCGACCCGGCCCGGCACGGCCTGACGAGGCTACCGGAATAACCCGCCATTAACACTTGTGGGGGGTGCCGTTGTGGCGCCACGTCGAGGGATCAAGGACGTAGGACAAAGGGGGTTTCTCATCGCGATGCGACCTATTCACCGCGTGGCCGAGGCCGTGTTGCCGACCCGCTACGGCGCGTTTCGCATGCGCGTGTATGGCACATCCACCGGCAAGGAACAGGTGGCGCTCACCATCGGCCGCATCGACGGCGAGGACCCTGTCCTGGTGCGGCTGCACTCGGAGTGCCTGACCAGCGATCTCTTCGGGTCGTGCCGCTGCGATTGCGGTGAACAACTGGAGGACAGCCTGCATATCCTCCAAGAGCAGGGCCGGGGCATTCTCCTCTACCTCCGTCAGGAGGGGCGGGGCATTGGCCTGACCGCCAAGATCCGGGCCTATGCGCTGCAGGACCAGGGCTACGATACAGTCGAGGCTAATCTCATCCTGGGGTTGCCGGAGGACATGCGCGAGTACGCGGACGCCGCCGCGATGCTGCGCGACCTCGGGGTGCGGCAGGTGCGGCTGCTGACCAACAATCCGGCCAAAATCGTGGGACTGGCGCGTCACGGCATCGCGGTCGTGGCGCGGCTGCCGCTCCAGGTGCAGCCGACCCCCTACAATCGCTGCTATCTACAGACGAAGCAGGAGAAGATGGGCCACCTGTTCTCGCCTTCCTTGCTGGTGCAAGACCCGCGTTGAGCCCTCATGTCCGAGGGCAGGAGCGGCTGGACCCGACGCGGCCGAGGGGGGCGACAGGTGGAGTGGAGGGCCGCACCCCTCACTATGAGCGACCGCACGGAGAGTAGAGAGAGGCGTAGGATGAGACAGGAGACGATGAGTCGCCCGATGAGCGCCAGGGCCGCCGTCCTGGCGCGCGGCAGAGAGCTATCGTCGAGAATAGCATGCCCAACGGCGAGGTCGCGCCGTCCTGGCGCGGCAGAGAGACAGAGGAGGATGGGGAGATGCCGCAGAACGAGTATGTGCCCGATAAACTGACCGATCGCGTCTTGGTGCGCCTGCCCTGGCTTGATCGCCTGGCCGATACGGTGCAGACGGCCACGGCGCCGGTCCTCGGCCCCAGGGGACCGAAGCGGCTGCAAGACGCCCTCAACGGCGTCTGGTTCGGCCATCCGCTCCATGCCGCGCTGGTGGTCGCGCCGCTCGGCGCCTGGACGGCAACCCTGCTGCTCGACGTCGCCGGCCTGGAGGAGGGGGCCGACCTGTGCCTCAAAGCGGGCGTAGCCGGCGCGCTGGGCGCGGCGGCGACCGGGGCCGCCCAGTGGCAGGACACGCAGGGCAAGCCGCGCCGGATGGGCATGCTGCACGCCGGGCTCAACATCACCCTCACGGGGCTCTACGCCGGCTCCTGGCTGTTGCGCGCCCGGGGGGCCCGCAAGGCGGGCATCGCGGCCTCGACCCTGGGCTACGCGATCGGCGGCGTCTCAGCCTGGCTGGGCGGCGAGTTGTCCTACGACCTGGGCATCGGCGTCAATCGGACCGCCTTCGAGGAGCCGCCGACGGAGTGGACGGCGGTGGCGGACGCAGGCGAATTGGAGGAGAACACCCCGCGGCGGGTCGCGGCCAACGGCGTGCCAATCATGCTGCTGCGCCGGGGGACCGAGACCTCCGCCATCTCGGCGACATGCGCGCACTTGGGTGGCCCGCTTGACGAGGGCGTGATCGACGGGGAGACCGTCACCTGCCCGTGGCACGGTTCGGTGTTCTGCGTCACCGACGGTAAGCTGCTGCATGGGCCGGCCACCATGCCCCAGCCGGCCTACGACGTGCGCGTGCAGGACGGCACGATCGCCGTGCGGGCACGAGACCTGGGGCGGCGGTAGTCGACCCGAGACAATAACCGCGCGGGCCAAAGGCGACATACGCCCGCGTCCGGGCCACGCATGGCATGAATACGGTCCCAGGGGGCGCCGCCCGGAGGCGGTCGGGGTGGCCCGCCCTATCGTGTCCCCTGCCCCGTTAAGGATAAGTGGTCAGTGCACGACCTCGGCACATCTCGTGCACAGGCCGGGGGGGGCGACATGGCAGGGGCCGGGCGACATGGCAGGGCCGGGCGAATCGGCGACCCAACACGCAACGCCCTCGACAATTCCCTCGTTGATGCGTCAAGCCAAAGGTACGCCGAATGGCTCTCCTTCGTGCTTCCCTTGCCATGGGTAGTGAAGTACGCGATGGCTGTACCATAGCGGTAAAGCGCCACCCCCAGTGGCTCTTCTTCCGCCACTGGGTCTATCATCTCCGCATCAGGGAACTGCTCCTGTAGCTCATTCCCGCAGCAGGGAACTGCTCCTGTCGCTCATTCGTGCTACCCGTGTCCATCTCTTTATTCCTTCACACGCATCCGCAACATAAATACCTTACGGCCCGCAATAGTCGCTCATCCCGCTTGCTGGCGTAGCGCCTCGTCGGTGCGGCGCTCGGGCGGGATCGACGCGAGCCTGACCGTGCGCTTCACGGGCCAGGCGTTAGCCTCCATCGCGGTGGTCGGCAGCGCCAGCATCCGCTGGGGGGAAGACGTCTCGATCAACGGCGCTACAGGGACAGCCCTCTATCGCAATGGACAGGTGTTGGTGGCGCGCGCGGGGGAGCGGACGCCCGTGCCCGTGCCGGCCGCGCAGCTCCCGGCGTCCGGCACGCTGGCCGGCAACTTCGTCGACCTGATCCTGGGGCGGGTGTCCGCGCCGGCCGCGCCCGCGTCCTGCGGCCTCGCCGTCGCGCGCCTGACCGAGGCGGCCTGGACGAGCGCGGAGAGCGGCCAGACCGTCATGTGCTGATCCGGGCCGGCCTGGCCCCGTTCATGCCACCCGACGTACCGAGATAGCCGCGCCCCCTTAGGGCGCGGGAACGAGAGGAAAATGACGATGGAGTACCGTTCATTGGGGCGCACCGGTGTGCAGGTCAGCACGCTGTGCTTGGGCGCGATGACCTTCGGCGGCAAGACCGACCAGGCCGAGGCGACGCGTATGGTCGACCGCTTCCTGGACGCCGGCGGTAATTTTGTCGACACGGCCAACGTCTATCAGCGCGGTATGTCGGAGGAGATGACCGGGCGCGCGTTGGCCGGCGGGAAACGCGGCCATGTGGTCCTGGCGACCAAGGTTCACGGGGCGATGGACGACAACGATCGCAACATGCAGGGCAACCATCGCCGCAATATCATCCAGGCGTGCGACGCCTCGCTGCGCCGGTTGGGGACCGACTATATCGACCTCTACCAGATCCACCGGCCGCAGTCGAGCGTGCCCATCGACGAGACGCTGCGCGCGCTCGACGATCTGATCCACGCGGGCAAAGTGCGCTATGTGGGCACGAGCACCTACGCCGCCTGGCAGCTCATGGAAGCGTGGATGGTCGCCAAGGAGGTGGGGCTCACCCATTTCGTCTCTGAGCAGCCGCCGTACCACCTGCTCGACCGGCGGGTCGAGCGCGAGTTGATCCCGTTCTGCCAGACCTACGGGGTCGCGGTGATCCCGTGGAGCCCACTCGCGGGCGGCAAGTTGACCGGCAAGTACCGGCGCGGGCAGGCGGCGCCGTCCAACGCGCGCGAGCAGCCCGAAGACTTCAGCGAGGACACCTGGCGGGTGCTGGAGGGCCTGGAGCGGTTGTGCACGGAGAAGGGCTGCGCGATGACGGCCTTCGCCCTGGCCTGGTTGACCGCGCAGCCTGGCGTGACGAGCCCCATCCTCGGCCCCCACAGCGTGGCGCAGTTGGACGAGAATCTCGCGGCCAACGACGTCACGATCACGGCGGAGGACAAGGAGCGCGTCGACGCGCTGATCCCGCCCGGCACGCACACCGAGGACTACTACCGCGCCGACTTTGGGCCGCACCCCTATCGGTGGTAGAGGGCGCGGCGAATACCTGTATGAGGGTAGGCTGTGGTGACGATCATAACGGTGATGGCAACATGGAAGGACTTTCTGTGGCCGTATATCGTGCTCACCGACCCCGCCAAGCAGCCCATCATGGTCGGGCTCTATCGCAATTTCGCGCAGCAGACCTTTTTCCCGATCAATACGGAGATGGCCGCCTTGACCATCGCCAGCATCCCGCCGATCATCCTGTTCCTGGTGTTCCAGCGACAAATCATACGGGGTATCGCGCTGACCGCCCTCACCAACAGTTGAGCGATCTGGCGCTCTGACCGTCCCGTCGTATCTATCACGCGATCCGTACTGAGTGAGGCACCGCCCTTTTGATTGGCGATAACTCGGACCTTGCGACGTACATGCCGGAAAGGTGAAAACGCGATCATGAAGAATCTCACGCAACAGTTCGGTCACATGATGCTCAGGATCGCTATCGTGGCGCTTACGATAGCGATCCTGGCGCCGTTCGGCGCACAGGCGCGTGCGGTGAGCGGGGCGCCGTCCCTTGTCATGGGGTCACAGGACGCGGCGCTGTCGCTGCCGGCAGGGCCGGTACGCTTCAAGAGCCGCACACGCGACGACTATCTGTACGAGGACGCCGCAGGGACGGCGACGCCGACCACACCACCCACCGCGACGGTCACCAACCTCCCCACCGCCACCCCGTCTCCGACGACCGTGACCTATGAAGCGGAAGACGCCTTCGTCACGGGCGGCGCTAGCGTGAGCGCGAGCGATGGCGGCTACTCCGGCCGCGGCTACGTCACCGGCTATACCAAAGCCGGCGCCGCCGCCATTTTCGCGGTCAATGTTCCCGCCGACAGCGCCTACGACGTCACCCTCCACTACGCGAATGGCTCGAGCGCGACCAACACGCTCAGCATTTCCGCCAATGGCCTCGTCCTCACGCGGACCTCTCTGCCGCCCACGGGAGGGTGGAGCAACTGGGCCGACAAGACGGAGCGCCTCTCGTTGCGGGCCGGGCTGAACACGCTGGCCTATGCATATGGCGACGGCGACAGCGGCAACGTCAACCTGGACGACATCCGCGTCGCCCACAGCCAGCCCCTGGCAACGTGGGGCGCGACCCTTCCCTACGTCGAACAGGAAGCCGAGAACGCGGCGACGAACGGTGTTATCATCGGCCCGGACCGCACGTTCACGCACCTGGCCTCCGAGGCGTCCGGACGCAAAGCGGTCACGCTCAGCGCGCGGGGGCAGTACGTCGCGTTCACCCTGACGCAGCCGGCCAACGGCATGGATCTGCGCTACAGTATCCCCGACGCGCCCGACGGCTCCGGCCTGACCGCCCCACTCAGCCTCTACGTCGACGGCGCCAAGAAACCGGATCTCATGCTCACGTCTAAATACGGCTGGTTCTACGGCGCCTATCCCTTCACCAACAACCCCGCCGACGGCGCCCCGCACCATTTCTACGATGAGACGCATGTGCTGTTCAACGCGATGTACCCGGCGGGAACAAAGGTGCGGCTGCAGGTCGACGCCAATGACACGGCCCCCTCGTACACGATCGACCTCGCCGACTTCGAGCAGGCGCCGGCGCCGTACAGTGAGCCGGCGGGCTACCTCTCGGTGACGGACTACGGGGCCGACTCGACGGGGGTGACCGACGCGACGGCGGCGATCCAGAACGCGGTGAACGCGGCGGAGCGGCAGGGCAAGAGCGTCTGGATTCCGGCTGGATCGTTCACCGTCACCGGCCACATCATGCTCAACAACGTGACCGTCCGCGGCGCCGGTCCCTGGTATACCACGCTGCACGGCCTGGGCGTCGGCCTCTATGGCGATTACGCCGCGGGCCAGGGCTACCCCAGCAACGCCGACGGTAACCCCGGAGGCAGCGCGCACGTCGGCATCTACGACCTTGCCATCCAGGGCGAGACCACGAACCGCGACGACCCGGCGCAGGTCAACGGCATTGGCGGTTCACTCGGCGCGGGCTCCGTCATTCAGAACGTCTGGATCGAGCACACCAAGGTCGGTATGTGGCTTGACGGGCCATCCACGGGCCTGCTTGTCGTGGGCTGCCGCGTGCACGATGTCACGGCCGACGGCATCAACCTCCACGATGGCGTCAGCCACACGACCGTGGAAGAGACCGATATCCGCAACACCGGCGACGATGGCCTGGCCATGTGGTCGGAAAAGAACGCCGACGACACCGACACGTTCGCCTATAACAGCGTGCGCAATCCTATTTTGGCGAACAACTTCGCGATCTACGGCGGCCATGACAACAGCATCGCGCACAATTACGGCGCGGATACGCTGACGCAAGGTGGCGGCATTCAGGTCGCCAATCGCTTTAACGCTGTCTTCCTCAGTGGTGACACGACCGTTGCCGACAATACCCTCGACCGCACCGGGGAGCAGGATCCGAACTGGAACTTTGGCGTCGGCGCCATCTGGTTCTACGCCTCTGACGCGCCTATGACCAGCACGATTTCTGTGTCCGACAACACGCTCAACGACAGCACCGACGAAGCGTACCAATTTACGAGCGACAGCGACTATGCGATCACCAACGTGACCGTCAATGGCGGTACGATCAATAAGGCCGGCACCTTTGCCGTGCAGGTGCAGACCTCCGGCGCCGCCACGTTCACCAATGTCGTGGCGCACGACCTTGGCGTCGCCGGCGTCGACGACTGTTACAATACCAGCGGCGCGGATGCCTTTGTGCTAACGGCGGCCACGGGCGACGACACCTGGGCCACGTCGCGGGGTTGCTACACGCTGGGCGGGTTGGGTACCGGTGTCGGCACGGCCACGCCCGTGGCCCAGCCCACCTACACGCCCGCACCGGTCACGCCCGCGCCACGAACCGTGTGGCTTGAGAATAAAGCCAACGGCCAGTACCTCACCTACGATGCGGCCAACAGCAGGGCCGCCTTTAGCGCGACCCTCGACCCTAGCGCTACCAAACAACAGTGGGTCCTCTCATACTTCGGCGGCAGCGAGCATATTTGCAGTGCGGCGGCCACCGGTACCGCCGGTTGCATGGCCAATCAAGACCCCAACGGTAATCAGGTCAGCTACGTCCACGTCGGGTTGATCTACAACGTCTGGACAAGCGCCCGGTGGACAATACTACCGGGCGCGGACGCGGGCTACAGCTACATCCAGAACGTGTGGCAGCCCGCGCTCTATGCGGGCTCCGCGCAAAACCTCGGGTACGCCGACATGGAGACGCTGGGTTCCCCCGCGACCGCTGAATGGGCCATCCTGCCTATCTCAGGCGGAACGCCGACGGCAACGACGACGCCGACCAGCGGATCGCCGACGAGTACGCCCGCGACCACGTCATCGCCAACCGCGACCGCGACACCTCCGGCCGCGGGCACGCCCGTGTGGCTCCTGAACCGCGGTAACGGCCAGTATGTGACGTATGACCCCACGACCAACGTCGCCAGGTTCACCGCGGTGGTCGACCCTAGCGACCAGAAGGCACAGTGGCGCCTGGCGCCCTTCAACGGCAAGCTGCACATCTGCAGCGTGACGAATACGGAGCCGTATGGACCCGGCCAGGATACGGCCTGCTGGTCGGAGCAGGCCTGGACGGATACGGTGCAGCCGACCCCACCGGCAGGACCCACGCCGGGACCGGACGGACATCTCCCGTACATCCGGGTCGGCAGCACGTACGACAGCTGGAGCAGCAACCAGTTCTCGCTCGTCGATCAGGGTGATGGCTACGTCCAGATCAAGGTGACCGGCTGGTACAATGACCTGGTCGACTCCTCCGCGGGCTACGGCTACGCGGACGTGACCTACACACCCAGTGCGCCAGCCAACGCGGAATGGCAGGTGGTACCGGTCGGCACGACGACCGCCGTCCCGTCCGCGACCAGTACGGGGTCGACGGCGCCTTCGGCGACTAGTACGGGGACAACAGTGCCCTTGGCGACGAGTACGAGTACGTCGGCGCCGTCGGCGACGGGCACGACCGCGCCAACCATGACCAACACCGCCATCCCGTCGACGGCCACGGGCACCGCGGTGCCACCGATGAGCACAAGCACGGCCGTCCCACCAACGAGCACGCCGACAGTCCCGCCGGTGTGCCAACTCTTCGTGCTGCCTGCCTTCGCTACTGTCCCGCGCGGTGGTCACCAGGCCCTGCTCGTGGACGCCGCGCCCGATTCGGCCATGACGCTCACCGTCCGGGCCAATTACCCGGCCAGCGCGACGCTCTACACCGACAGCAGCCTGGCCGGTGACGGCTTCGGGACCGACCTCACGGGGACGCCCGTCTCCGGTGGTTACCGCTACGCCTTCCGGGTCGAGGCGTCCGGCCTGGCGCTGCTGACCTTCGCCATCCCCCACGCCGCGCGGACGGGCACGGTCGTGACGCAGGTCGCGGCCCAGGAGCCGTGTGGCCTGTTCAAGACGGTCACGACCTTCCAAGTGCGCGGCCGGGTGACGGGAGTGGGCGCGGCGACACGTTCCGCTGGACGCACCGTGACGCTGGTGATCACGCTGCCACACGGGGCCGCACTGCCGGCGAACACCGGCCAGTTGGCGCGGCACGGCGTGCTGCGCGTGACGACGCAGGGGCAGGGCGCCACGGCGCAACGTGTCCTGCGCATCACCTACCACCCGCGCTCACGGCCGGCGTCTGTCACGGCCGGCGCGGCGCACCCGCGGCCCCACACGCTTTTTGGGGTCGCGATCGGGACGGGGACATAGGCCGCGTCGTCGTCGTAGGATGTAGCTGCGTCGGGTGCGGGGATGCGCTCCTGGCGCAGGTATACCTGCGACCACGGCATGGCTACTCGCCTGGACTCGGCCACATGACTCCAGAT
>JAABUJ010003985.1_pt1 | contig 15955 bp, 10 predicted proteins | sample 5559131 | NCBI WGS metagenome assembly JAABUJ01 (sample SAMN10711875, study PRJNA513366) | rock metagenome | isolation source: Antarctica rocks | place: Antarctica: Victoria Land, Mt New Zealand nord | collected 2016-01-07 | reverse complement strand
GGGTGGTGGGCATGCTATTGGTGAGTGGTTGGGGGGTGGTTTGAATGCATGTTACAGTTTATGATTGAAGAGATGCTGATTGAAAGACTATGCGTGTGGTTCTGGTGGTTCTGCCGTTGGATGTTTGCTATTAATCCTTTCTAATGACTTCATGCCGGTGGCGCCAGCCGATAAGCGAGCGGGAAGATCTTGTATGTGAGTGACTAGTCCTGTTTTGGGAGGATATACAAGAAGTTATAGGTTGTGTAGTACTGAAGGGAAATTGCAGCTAATAGAATGGAGAAATTGATGCCCTCATCATCATTTCAATTGCTAATCCATTCAGTCATGAGACACAACGCCTCCCCATGCAACGCTCAAACGCTATCAAAGTAACAAACAACAATCGCAGACTAGATCAAGAGATCTTCTAGCCCAATGTCTTTTCTTCCTCTGAGTGTACGAAATGCCTGCTCCTCCCCTCCAAAAGCTGGCAAACTCTCTAGGCAATCCAAGAAGTCTCGAATGGCAGCCACACATTCATTTCGCTCCTCTTCGTGTGACTTCAAATCGATGACGACCTCCTTTCTCGTGTTACCACGTGTGACGTATGTGTGGCCGTCGTGCTGGGTCCAATATCTTTTCAACGACTCCCCTAATTCTTCAAAAGCGAATTTTCGCACTGCCGCGATTGATGGTTGAATTTCTGCTTTGTAGTCGTAGCCGGCATTTGAACCACCACAATCCGCGCCTGTGTCGAAGGTAAACGAGGCGAAAGACTTCAAATAGCTGATGCACTGTATGCTGTGGCGTACAGAACCGCGCAGCCTGATCAGGTAATCAAGTGTTGGCAGGACACTGGCCGCCGTGTGGAAGCATTGTCCAAGCAACCGTAGCATCTCTGGCTTTTCAAGAAACTTCAGATCATCCATCAGCAGCTGAAATGATTCTCGGAGGCTCCAGAGAAAGCTGTCAATTGTGCAAGTCACAGCGGCAAGACTAGCCGCGTCGGCACCATCGAGTACATCTGGTAGTTCGTCAAAGGTTTGACGCAACGCCTGCAAGAACGGTGAGAGCAAAGTCCAGCCCAACGGAGTACTGAAACCCAATTCTATATACGCGGGGATGATAGCTTGAAGAAGGAACGAGCGTAGTGTTGGCTTTCTGGCATCACCGACCTCGAATTCGTTAGACATGGCGGTGTAGAGCTGATCAACGAGATATTGTTGTTGGCCTTCGGTCGCCGCTCGTTCGGATACAGACTGCAAGAAGACAGCAAGCTGCTTTGGAGTCCTTGGATCTTGCAGACGCAAACCGTAATTCTTTAATTGGCTCACGACATAGAGCGGATCCCCGACAGGCAAGGGGAAGGCCGATGAATCGGTGAAAAATCGGTCTACAGGACAGACGCTAGATGTGTGTTGTTGCAGATATTCCACGACTCGGTGGGCGAAGTCGACGTAAGCGCCACGAGTGTTCGATGTCGGCCCGAGCTCTTGATAATTGTGCCTCATGGCGGTCATCAGATGTTTCAGTAACTCCTTGTACTCCTGCTTTAGGACGGAGGCATTCGCCGAGCTGTCGCAGCCAGTATTGTCCACAGACTCTCTCACGTTTGACAGGACAGATGAGATGAGCGACAGTCGGCGAAGCGAGAAGTCATTCAGGGAAATCTCGAACCGTTCTGTGTCCTTCCCCGCCCAAAATGGCAGGTTCCTGAGAAGTCGATTAGCTGCGTCTACGTTTAGAATCGCACTAGTGAGCCGATGCTGGAACTTCAACATTGACTCCCGCTCTACCAGAGATGCGATCCAGGCTCGCAAGAAATGTTCTCTGTGATCGAAGTAAATGTCCTCGTTAAGCTCTATCAGGCGGGCTAAGAAATAGGCATTGAACTTTCGAGCTTGTTGGGTTTCTCGTAATGAACACCAGGAATCCTGACCGAAAGGACCGAGATAGTCGGTCCAGGACTTCATCCCGTGACCTACGAACAACGAGGCGACGGTAGTCCAAACGTCTACCACTTTGATCATGAGGTCCTCCTTGGGCGGGGTGTCGGCACCGAAACAGTTGGAAAGAAGATGCCTTAGAGAACTCTCCACTCTGTCGCGTAGATGCGCTGCGGCTAGAGCTCGCTGAGAAGTCTCGCCTTCATCGTGAGGTGCTATATCATCTTCGGCAAACGCAGACCAATCCCCGTAATCTTGGCTATCGTCATTCGAGTCTCTGTATCCTGGCTGCTTTGACCTAGGGGCCGCGTGCGTCATGTATGCCAGAACAACATCCAAAGCCTGGATGATGACGGTATTATTTTGAGGCTGTCGGGCGTCGAAAAGTTCGAATACCAGTACCAAGGCTGGTGTGAGTAGCATACGTGCAGCTTCTGGGTCTTTAGTAGCCGCGATCGCAAGTTGGAGGCGCACCAAAGCGTCCCCCAGAACAGCCTCTACCTGTCGTTGATTTCGTGCAATCGTCGTCTCAAGTAAGTCTCTGGAGATACTCAGGCCGCCTTGGTATTCCAACGAGCGCGCTTGCTCTTCGGCCTCCGTACGGGCTTGCGTGTGTTGCCGAAGAGTTTGTGTCAATAAGTCGTCATACCAATCTGCGAAAGACTGTAAGCTCGTAAGTGGTTCTCGAATGGACAGCTGGAAATGGACAAGGTACGACCAAGCGCGGATATTCAGATGGCACGCCTCTCGGTGAGAGGTCTCTAGATGGACGAGGTTCCTCAAGACTGTGAGGCGAGGCCGGAACTCCGAGGGCGAAGCCCAGTACAGCGTACAGAGCAAGTCATGGTGATTGCGTAGTGCGTCCAAGTCCTTTTGACGGATCATTTCTTCTTTCGGGTGAGACCGACCATGATTTGGCATGAGACGCCAGACGATGTCGCGGACTTTTTTTACAGGGAGAACAAGCCGCATTCGCTGCAGGCCTTTGGCGATGATCTTCAGTAGGATATGGAAACATCGGTCGCTTGCGCTTATGTCTAGTAAAGGGTTTTCGGCCAGATTTTCCAAGAAAGCTGGTGAAGCGTGACACTCCTCGTTTCTAAGATGGGCCAGGTTGTTTCGAGCGAAAAAGTCGAAGATGGTTCCGATTATGCTCTCGCACCGAGCCCAATTCCAGTCGCTGATGAGGCGGAAGCATCGCGCAAAAAGCGCGCGACAATACGAGTTAAAAGTGGCACTTTGGTCAACCGAGTTGGCCATGTATGCTTCGAGTATTATGCTCACTGATTGCTTCACTGGAGCCCAGTTATCGAATTGAAACTTGAAACGCCTTCCAGCTTCAAGTAGACCAAGGGAATTGAACTCAAGAAAAGGCAAGACAATGAAGAGGCTTTGCCAACGCGTTTCTAGAGAGCGGACGTCGGCGGCCGTACTAGACGTGTCAGAATTTGTCACAGGCAATATCTCGTTGGCCACCTGCCAGAAGGATGCCAAAGATTGGCAATTTTTGCTGAGTATACTACAGCAAATGACAAAAGCTTCTATCGCGGCATGACCGGGTTCCAGGGCTTGCTCGCAGCGTTCGAGACGTTTAGGGTCCCGAAGACACCGATTGAATATGGCGAACCTATCCCGCAGCACCAGAGAAAGTGTGTATCGGACGCTCTTCATTTTCAGAGACTTCACCTGCACACTCAGATCGCCAGGTACCAAATCGTGTTCAGCAATCTCACTTAGCTGATTAGCCAAGGCAAGGTTCAGAGTTCCTAATAATATTTTGGGATCGACCATCGATTCATCAGTCATGGTAAAGGTTGATCTTGTAGGGGCATCGAGACCGGCTAGTTCCTGCCAAACAGATGTAACTAGACTGCTGCATCTTTGCAAGAATGCGACCCTGTCCACGGGATCAATAAAATTTAGGTGATCCGAGACATAGTTGATGATGCGTTTTTGCAAATCCATAATACTTTCGTACTTTGTCGACAATAGATGGTTATGATCTGAGCGGTTGCCAAGGAAGAGAAGGATTTCATCGAATGCATGACCAAGTTCTAGAGACACTTGGTCATTCCATTGACCCCAGACACAATAATTCGATTTCAATTGGAAGCTTGTGGACCCTCTGTCCTGATCCATATCTCCAAGCTGTGACAAGGCAGTGCTGCGATGGAAGTCCCCACTGCCAATGAATGTGCTGTTGTGGAAACATGTACCGGTGGGAAAAGGTGTAATATCAAAAGTTGATGAGTATTGGGCACCGAATCGTTCTAAACCGGACAGCGCACTATGCTGTGATGCCAATATCGTAGGAATCTCTTTCTCAGAAGGCATTTCCAAGCTCATCGAGTCACTGGGCATTGAGTAATCGGAACAATCAATCTCGACGCGCTTGGGGCGAAGCTGTTTTCGATGGCGCATTTTCCCTTCTTTCCGATGAAGCACAGTGGCTCTTTCAACGTCGCCTCCATCGTCACGATTTGAATGATCGGAGCAAACAGGTCTCGAGGGCGCACATTGGTTCAAGGCGGAGGCCTGAACAGAACTGGACCCTTCAACGATGTCGTCTAAGCGGTTGATACGCATCAGATCTTGTCTAAACGCCACCTCCGGACCTCCCTGGACAGGCACTTCTTGAAATGTTTCTAGCATGGCAGGTCTGACATCAGCACCAGACCTTAGGCCCGAGTATATTTGGCCCCGGTTCGACGGCTCCCTGGACTTCGAGCTGTTGTGCGCGTACTTGTATCTCCGAGTTTGGGTCTCAATCACTTGCACTGAACCCCGTTGAAGGATGTTGTCAAGTGTACCTTGCAGCTTAGGAGGATTCTGTCGTGATTTTGCAGCTGTAAAAGAGCTTGATTTGACGCTTACCGGCTTCTTGGCCGCAGCTTTGTTGTTATGCGGCGCCGCTCTGATAAGCTCTCCATTGCCAGAGCGAGGTGTCAAGGGTTTCCTTGACTGCTCAACGACTCTACTTCGAGATTGGATCGTGCCTTCACGCCAGTTTCGTAGGGTTGTGTTTATGTCTTCCGTGTCCGCCTGAGTGGCTAGTCTTAAGGCCTTGAAAATTGGGCTTTGCCTCCCTTTGTCGTTTCTCAAGCGAGCTGTCCGAGAAGCAACTTTAAGAAAGACCGGTATGCCTGACGAAGCTCCGGTGACCGGACTTATGGCATCCAGTATACTGAGATCTGGTGCTCGAAATCTGGATTTCTTTTGCCGCTTGGATTTGAGCTGATCTGTTATTCTAGGCTGGTATTGGTGACGTCTCTGTGCCTCATGAGGTACTGGGAATGTGATAGCAGTCGCCGAAGGCTTATGGTGTTTTGCGTTTCTCCTCGACCTCTTGTTGGAATGAAACACGCGTCGTCGCGCTGAGGGAAGCATTGCATCAACTCGATTATCTTCCTCAACTTCGCCATGCCTGTCAAGGCCCCACGTCAATGGCTCGCCATATGAATCCTCGTCTGTGCCACGAGCTACGTCCAGGCGCAGGTCTAGCTCTGGCAAGCTTTCTGAGCTGTCGGAGTCTTTCTCGGGATCCTCATCTCCAGAGAGCACAATAGGGAGATCCCTGCCAACACTGGGGCGTCTCTTTCGAGGCCCAGTGATCACCCTAGCTACACCACGCTGGGCATCGTTCATCTCAGGAGATGGATCTCGGTCAACCCGATGGATGACTTGGGTCTTTGCCACTTGCATCTTTCGGTCCAGCCTGAGCCAAGATGCAGGTAGCACGCCTCGAATTCTTCGTTGCACTGCCTCCAACTCTTTGGCAGGTTCATCATCCGCTAGCCGATCTTCGTCGTTTGAACCAACCTCAAGCTGTACGCCATCTTGAGCAAAAGCTGTATCGTCGTCGGACTCTGCGCTATCAGGCCGTCGTGGCTGTGGCCGTATTCTTGGCTCAGATGATGTCAAAGGTGTTGGGAGAGCGATTGGCGTCGTTCGTCGAGGCACCTTGAACTTTGGGGCAGATGAATTGGAACCGGACTCTTGGGAACTACCCGAGAAAGGTGGTGAAGCTGGTATATCGTACATGGAATCGTCCTCGTCGACCGGCACTGCCGCTTCAGTGTACCTAGAAGGCAGCGGTATTGGCGTTTTGGTAAGTGACTGGCGTTTCTTTCTGAAGGTACGAGAAAGCTTGCGCCTTTTGTTTCCTATAGCTGCAAATTCTTCGGGTCGAGAACGAAGTAGAGAAGCAAAATCTGGTAATTCATCCTCGTCGTCTTGTCCGCCCTCATTAGGTGTATGAACAAGAGAATCCAGATTGTTCATGATAATTGCAGACGAAGGAGGTTCGCAATCAGTAGAGCCCCTCAACGTCGACTGACTTCCCTCTTGGACATCGGCGCCGAGTGTCTGTGATTCCTCCGCAGCCAGATTCGCTTGATTATCCTGTGTGTTGCTTATGTGTAAAGGTTTGATCCCCCTCGCTTTAAGACTTTGGCGGTACTTCTCGCTTTCGATAGCGTATGGATGTAGTTGAATGGGATTTCGTTGTCTAAATGATCGGCCTCCTCCCAGCGTCTGCGTACAGTCTGGATGCACTCGCTTCCTGGCACCCACGCTTGACTTACGTACACCAACGGGTATTGAACTAGTGCGCGTGATGTCTGTGAACGCCCCTGAGGACTGAATGGCGAGGCTGACAGTAGGCAGACCCTGTTGCTCCTGAGCAACGGCCGTGCTTGGGCTTGATGGTATGCTTGACAGGACTGAGCTGGATCTACTGCTCGCTTTCGGGCCATGAGGCGAGGGAGTAATCGAGCGATCAAGACTCTTTGGGCGCGGGCCAGCTTCGTGCGGATTTCCCACACTTGATGCCGTGCAATGTGGTCCATAGTGATCCTGTCCCAGCTCATCAATATCGTCGTTGTGATTTCGATTCCCCCCCTTGCGCGCAATCGGTGCAACCGGATCACCTTGGCTGATCCCGGCCCCATTGCTGTCTGGATTTGCCCCATTCAAGTCACTCTTCTTAGCTTGCTTTTTAGCAACCTTATCCCACTCCTGTTCGCAGACATTTCCGTCTTCGATAGCATTAGATTCATAGGGCTTCTTGCTTTGACGAACATCCTCATGTCCGACCTGCTTCTCCCTCTGCTCTTCTAGGTTGTCAATATGATTAAATAGGTCCAGTGATGGCGTGAGCCTGATTGATGCAGAGCCCTGACTATCATCTTCTTCGTCTGAATCCGGTACGTAACCACGAGCTCTCCATTCTGCCATCTGAGGGGTACTTCATACCGTCGAGTCTAATTCTGTCACGACATCAGGCCGGAAATGATGCAGTTGATGCAGTTGAGGGGACGCGACTTCTGACGCGCTTCATAGGGCTGATTGGCATCTATCGCTTATCTCCGAGTGCCAAGCATCTCTTCCCTATCTGTCCGACTCCATGTAATGAGGCAGGTTACATGTATGATTCGTAGTACCTCTACTGGCAACAGCTGTTGAATACCCATCAAGTAGCTCTATGGGCCTCTACCCCTTTGCATTGAGTGGATGACACCAAAAAACCGGCCAATCAACTTCTTTCCCGTTGCACGTTCCCCAACGGATGTTCTGAGGCTTGCATGACCGGATCATCTGCAGACTAAGTTACACGCAGGGCACGGTGACATACATATCAATATCGCTCATGAACTTTACTATTTACGAGCCAAATATGATCGTCCGAAACTTCGCGTCGCCATAACAGCTGTTGACGGCAGGGCCGAGTGCTCCACCGTCTGCTAACGAGCACCAGTAATGAAGTTCTCTCACAGCATCCAATTCAATGCTGTTCCGGACTGGAGCAGTCACTATATTTCCTACAGCAATCTCAAGAAACTGTGAGCCTCCCTACCTTCACCTATGCTACTTCGGCTCAACATTAGATACCTACTGCGACACTATGACTGACCAACTTATCAACAGGATCTACACCCTTGAGAAACACATGAATCAGTCTAATACCGGGCAAGATGCCGAGTCGTCGCCCTTAATTGACGGCGACGAAGATCCGGACGTCATTTTCCGCCGGGCGCTCGACGCCGAGCTCGAGAAGATATGCTCTTTCTACGAGCTGAAAGAGCTAGAGATCTACGGCGAAGTTGGGGATCTATTGCGAGATGAAGAATCATATGAAGCTGAAACGGAGAACATTGATCTGGACCAGTTCGATGGTCAACCCGAAGGAGGTCACAGCAAGACTGGAAGGCCGCGTCATGGGAGCGTGTTCCAAAGTCTCAATTTCGCTGGCTTTGGAAACCGCCGCCGCCGGGCCAGTACATTGAGCGCTTCACTAGATGAGCGGGATGAAGACAGAGATAGCGATGATGACGGGGATGAGATGGCGCATCTGACGAAAAGTGAATCGATCAAGGAGCGGAGAAAGACGTTCGATGTGAATGCCGCCAATGCTGAACGGAATGTAGATGACCTTCGTAGCTCAAGAGAATGGTCGTCATCAAAGAGAAGAACAAGCCAAGCCTTTGAAGATGGGAACGATCAATCCTTCGCAGCCTTAGTCGCGTCGGGTATGACACTGAAGAAGCGGATAATCAGCCTCTACGTTTCATTGTGCGAATTGAAGTCTTTCATTCAGCTCAACAAGACAGGATTCTCCAAAGCTTCCAAAAAGTATGATAAGACTCTGGATCGCAATATAAAGAGCACGTACCTCAAACTTCGCGTCAATCCCGCCTACCCGTTTCGGCCAGAGACCACGCAACATCTTGACGAAAACATTGCCAAGATTGAGGGATCGTATGCTCACGTAGTCTCGAAGGGAGACATCAACGCGGCTCGAAGAGAATTGCGATTACACCTTCGAGAGCATGTAGTATGGGAGCGTAACACCGTGTGGCGCGAGATGATTGGCGTCGAGCGAAAGGCACAAGCTGCAAACATGGGCATACGTAGGACTTTGCTTGGAGGAGACCATGATCCATCGAAAACACGGTTACAAGGCGACGATCCTGACGGCTTTGAGACGAAAGAGGTCGTTACTCCTGTTGGCAGGCTCACATGCCCCCGTTGGCTTTTCAGCTCGACGTTCTTCACTTTGATGATCGTACTCGCCATTTTCATTGTTCTATTAGTGGTGCCAATCATGGATGAGCCGGTACAACAGAATTGTCTAGCCTTGGTTATCTTAGTTAGCCTAATGTGGGCGACAGAGGTGAATATCGTAGAGAATCTGGCGCCCTGAACTAACATCTCGATAGGTTATACCGCTCTTTGTAACAGCCATGCTTGTACCATTCTTGGCCGTAATCCTACAAGTGGTTCGATCCGATGACACGCACCGCAGACTAGACACAAAGAGAGCAACGGCATACGTGTTCTCGGCTATGTGGACTCCAGTAATCATGCTGCTGCTGGGTGGCTTTACTATTGCTGCAGCACTGTCAAAGTATTCGATTGCTAAGCTCATGGCAACATTTGTTTTGAGCAAAGCAGGCACCCGTCCGCGAACGGTCCTGCTCACCAACATGTTCGTTGCATTGGTGGCGAGCATGTGGATCAGCAACGTTGCGGCACCGGTCTTGTGCTTCTCCATTATACAGGTATGCTGTATCACCTATGACAGCTTGCCAGATACTAATGACTGATCTCAGCCAATCCTTCGAAACCTGCCTGCAGACTCAAACTTCGCCAAGGCCCTGATACTCGGCATCGCGTTGGCCTCGAATGTTGGCGGCGCAGCCTCGCCCATCGCTTCCCCACAAAACATCATTGCCCTTCAGAATATGCGACCCGAGCCGAGCTGGGGCGTGTGGTTCCTTGTGGCCTTGCCTGTCTGTATCATATCCATCATCCTCATCTGGCTTCTGCTTCTAGCCACATTCCAACCTGGAAAAGGTACCATAATCGTGCCCATACGACCCATGAAAGACAAGTTTACAGGTATCCAATGGTTCATCAGCGTTGTCACCGTTGTCACTATAATTCTTTGGTGCGTAACGCATCAGCTAGAAGAGGTCTTTGGAGATATGGGTGTTGTGGCTATCATCCCAATCGTTCTGTTCTTTGGTACTGGAATTCTCACCAAAGAAGATTTCAACAACTTCCTCTGGACAATTATTATTCTTGCCGCTGGCGGTCTGTCACTCGGCAAAGCAGTGTCTTCCTCCGGCCTCTTGGACACAGTCGCGGGCAGCATTACTGAAAAGGTTCAGGGTATGAGCTTGTATGGAGTTCTAGTCGTATTCTGCACTTTGATTTTAGTCGTTGCTACGTTCATCAGCCATACTGTGGCTGCCTTGATTATCTTACCACTAGTTCATCAAGTTGGTCAGGGCATGGACGAGCCTCATCCTAATCTTCTGGTAATGGGCAGCGCATTAGTGTGCTCTCTTGCTATGGTAAGCTTTCCACGTGGACCAAGCAAGAGGTTGTTTGCTCAGCGAATCTATAGGGCCTTCCAACCAGTGGTTTTCCGAATATGAGTAAGCAACGCTCAATCTTTCAATGGCAAGCCAAACTGACTTCGGTGATCAGCCGCCATCATGTTGGAGAACGAAACAGGCCATCGGTACCTGCGTGTCCAGCATTTCCTCACTCGTGGCATACCAAGCAGCATCATAGCATTTGGAGTTGTTATTAGTGTCGGCTATGGACTTCTTTTGGCGGCAGGTCTTTGACCGTGCTTGATTGCCGTTATCTTAAGCGCGGCGTTTGGGGGGCGGTCGCATCGACACGCATAGGCCACCTCGGAGAACAATTTGGCCAGAAATATACATCCCATCAATGCTACATATTACGCCCAACGCATTGTTGTACGACTCATGTACTATTACTTCGCATTTATAGCGATCAAACCCGTACGATGAAGTTCTTTCCAGGCTCTCCCAAAACAGACTGGTCCTTGGGCTAGAGTCCTTCCATTCGACATGTAATTCACGCTTCTACATCTCAATTTCCGACGGTTGGCCGCAATTCATGCTTTACAGATCTTTTGTGTTCCTTGAAAAGCTTGTCAAAGCAGGATCAGACCGTCTCTAAATTTGGATGCGCAGCAACAGTCTCGATATGGTGTTCGGATCTTCGAGTGCTCGGACTCTTTGCAGGCATGCCCGCTCAGACACACAAAGACTCCACACCACGAGTGGTTGGCATATGGTTGTATCGAAGGAACGGATTCGTCCCGCCGCAATTAACGATGTCGATGCTATTGGCATAGGACAAAGTCGAACCAAGCAGAATGGATCCTCCACGACGAGCGAAAAGGATATATTTGGAGGCTTCTGTCAAGTTCCTTGGACTGTAACATAGTGAGTAAGCCACAAAAGGGTTCCAGAGCCTTCAGACGAACTGATCTTACACCATGCGTGGCTGGTTTCTGAAATCGTTTGCCATAGCACTGGTGTTCGAAAATTTGTCCTCGGCCCACGTCCTTCGATTCGCTGAGCGCAATGACATTAGCCTCAAACCAGATGCCGACCAGCACATGTTCCATGGCCTACAGACAGCGGGGAAGATTCGCTTGCCGAATGCAAAATCCTGGCAAAAACGCAGCCACCTTAGCTACCAGCTCGGCTCGGGTTGGGACCTTCGCCTTCAGACCACTTTTACATTTCTCCCCATCCAACTTGCGGCAGCCGGTCTTTGCACCTTCTACGAAGACATCATGTTATTCGCTGTTCAGGCGGCGAACGAAGCCGAAGACGAAGTCATGGATCTCACCATCCAATTTGGGAACCTATTCCTCGAGTTCGTCGCAACCGAGCGACTAAGCCCTGTCTCTTGGGAATTGGTGCACGACGTGGCGAGAACCATGCTGGATATGACTGATAAGGGATTCACGGAAGGCTATCAGGCGGTGTTGCAGAACGGAGTCAGTCTGGTTGTTGTGCGACTCGGTGCGAAGGCTTTATGGCTCGGTGGAGTTGCCAGTGCTGCGCGAAAGCGTGACTTGGATACGCCACCAATGCTCGGAAGATGAGACGCTCGTCTTAATGATCCGCATGGGTTTGGACAATAAGGCTTGGATGTCTCAAGAATCGTCGCTTGTAGGTTTCTTACGAAAAACGCACTTTGTAATTAGGTGCAATGCTCGGAACATCGCATAGCACGTTTATGTAGTCTAAAAATTTCTATTGATAGACAACATAATATGTTCGTCAACTTGCGCTCAATATGCGAGAGTATAAGATTTTATTGCGTTAATGTAATCGATGGTACTTCGTATGCGGAGGGTTGATTGTTAGTGCGACACTAAGGAGAGGGCTCTAGCAGTCGTGCGGAATATCTGCATCCAGGCAAGACTCTAAGCCTACCTTAGCCCTAGATACTTGACCTTGAAGCTGGATATTGGAGAAAGCCACATGGATTTTAGCTGCCGTGGGGCAATATCTATTAGCGCCTCACTAACAATTAACCCTCCGCATACGAAGTACTCAGTAAAATGCTTGAATCCGCCAAGAAATTTGAAGCCACGACACTTTATTCGGTGTTGTGCCACGCCCAACCACTCCTCGCAAACTTTACTTGCAATCAGCAATCGGGGGTTTTGGTTGCAATACAAGGCCCTAGCCAGCCGCTCGGCGTTTTGGCTGTGGTGACATTGGGCAGTCTGCACGCTTTCCCACGCTCTTGAGAGAAGAGAGTGTCTTGGCTATGAAGCTTTTTCTTATCCGTCACGGAGAAACAGTCGACAATGTAGCCCAACTTTAGTATGAAGAATATGGGCTCCACCATGGTCTACCATGCTGATAAGCTCTAGTGCTGGCATCCGCGACTCAGCACTCACGAATCATGGGGTCTTACAAGCAGAGCGACTTGGACAATACCTCGCCAGACGTGGCCTTCCATTCACCCACCTGTTCTCATCTGACCTCCAACGAGCATTAAAGACCGCGGAAGCCATCGGAGCCTGTCGGTCGCAACAGTCAGAGAAGGCGGGGAAACAGCTCCAGGTCAAGCAGCTACCAGTGCTGCGAGAGCAGGACTTTGGATTTTACGAGGGTAAACCCTTCTACGCACGTCCTACAAATTCGAAGAAGACCGGCAAGGAAAACAACCGCTCTCAGCACAGTGATGAACCTGGTTTTCAGGATGTTGAGTCGAAAGAGTCTATGACGGCGCGAGCTGACGGTTTTGTTCACGACCATTTACTGCCCATCCTCTGTCGGGACACTGGCTCAAGAGAGGCTACTATTGCCGTAGTCTCTCACGGCATTATTCTCAACCACCTTTGGCGCAGTATCCTCAAGCTCTTCGCGCAGCGGACCGTTACCCTTACTCCGGGCCTTACAATTGGCGGAGGTGGTGGCGGTACAGCGCTAGAGTACCTTGGGGGATGGTCGAATACGGGATATCTGGAATTGGACATGCAACCCGTGTTGACGGCGAAAGAGCCGGCCGTGAGTGAGTCAGAGACGACTAATAGTCCGACGACACAAACTGATGGCTTGACTCCGCTGTCAGGACTCCGTATGGTCATCAAAGCTGTCAATGGCAAGGAGCATCTTCGAGGGCTGAAGCGTACTAGAGGGGTGTCGAGTGGGAAGCACGATGAGGGACAGACGAAGATCGATGGCTTTTTCAAGAAGGGTAAAGTCGGATGAACTCTACGATGCTCGGTTCGCTACAACAAAAATCGGACGTACCGCTTGGCAATTGGGTTACCGCTTTCCCAAGGTTAGTAAGTCACAATTTATCTGTTTACTATCCTATTTCTATGATGAGATCACATTCGCTCACAGACCTGTTCTGAATTACATTGAGGATACACAATTGTACAACTGCTGTCTGATTTCACAGTATCTTACATTTACAGACCATACTGGATGCTACACGAATGCAGCTGACTGAATGATTCTAGTGCGGCGCTGACGGACAGCCGCCCCAAATAGCCCGCAATTTCCATCCGGCGAGACTGTACTCCTTATGTCGGCGACGGTGGCGGCAAATCTTGACCAGCCAAGTCTAACTATGGAGAGTCAAGCACACAAAGCCAACTGTCTATGATTATCTACAAAGGAGAGACCCGAGTGGAACGGCGGCGGTTAATAATAGAATGAAAAGGTTCTCGAGTCGATTCTTCCGGTACCCGCAGCTTGGTCCATGATGACTCCTGAGAATGGCGGACATAATAAGAAGAACCAAATTCCCGACTTATCTCAAATCTTACTCTCTGTCACGTTTCAACATTTCTTCCATGCGGATCGTCATTCTACTATGTAAAGCCAACTTCCGGGCAGGACTTTGGTTCGTGCTACTAGTCAGGCCTGGAGGAAAGCATTCGCCACCGACAGCCGGTAGTCCTAAACAACTTCAAATGAACATCACCATGTGCTGGCCACTATTATCTCGATCGACGACTTGGTCCAGACCGAAAGCGGCTGGCACTCGAAGCTATTCCTGGATCTCTGGGTGATCATTGGCTGTTCACTAGGGTCTTCAGCCACATCTCGGCACCACTAGCCACCCGAGCCACCCTTGGCGCCTGGCAGGGGATTATTGCCCAATTCTCCCGACCCAGGCCCGTTGGAGGACGCATCATCAAGATGAGCAATCGCAGACGGAAGGCGCAAACACACAACAGCTGATCAATCGTCAATGTCCAGGTGCGCGTGACGTGGTTGAAGTCCAAGGCTTCAGAATCGTGGAAGATGGACTGACCTATTCGCTGTCGTTGCCCCAGAGATCAAGGTACCATGCTCGATACACCAAGCGTCACGACCAGGTGCGACCGACGACCAAGCACCCAAATCCAAATCCTGGAATCTCCCATGTTTGCTTCTCCAACGAGTCTTCCGTCGTATCGTTTATTTGATCAAGCCACGCGTTTGCTGTCAAGTTTCCTGGTCGTACCTGCTGTTTTCCTGCCACTGCCGTGATGGTCGCAAAGTGGCTGGCAGGCCAGCCACGCATCGTGAAAACCGACATATTTGGACTTCATGCTCCTTTCTTCTCGCCTCGTTCATCTTGCATACCTCTCCAATCGTACTCCGTAACAGTTGCATTGCTCGCTTTTTGGAACCTCTCATACTCTGAATTCCTACACTGCAAGCATGCTGTCCAACATCCTCACCACTCGCTTATTCTTGGCCGCGCTGCCTTCCCTCATCTGTGCTCAAAGCATGACAACCCTTCTTTACACATACACGACTGATGGAGCGGTCTCCTCTATAGTGATTTCACTTCCTTTGCAGGGAGGCCAGGTTGAGACCACGACCATCACACAGGCCAGTGCTACCGTTACAAGCACCACTGCCTTACGTCCTAGCGTTGAAACAACCACCATAACGCTCACTGGGCCTGTATCGGACTTGAGCTCAGCAGCAGCAGGTATCCCTGCGTCCTACCAGCTCCAGCAGCCCTCAATAGCCCCAGGACCCGTCGTCCCCATCACAGTCCACGGCTACACGACCTCCCTGCAACTACCCTCTAGCGTCTCCCTCCCCTCCACCGCCATCACCATCGCCCCCTCTGCCGCCGCCACATCTGCCTCCCGAGCCACTTCATCAGCCAGCGAACAGGCCTCGCAAGCCAGCACCTCAATCAACGCCCAGGCATCCCAGGCCAGCTCCTCGCTAAGCCAAGCAACCTCCCAAGCCGGCTCCTCTCTCAGTGCCCAAAGCTCCCAAGCCAGCTCCTCCCTCAGCAGCGCCGCCTCCGAAGCCAGCTCCTCCCTCTCATCCACAGAATCGCAACTCCCAACCGTCGTCCCTGTTCCCAACCCCAACGCTGCATCTTTGCAAAACAGCGTTTCTCAGGCTACCACAATGGCACTCACCACCGCCTCCGCCGACGTCTCCTCAACCTCCACCGTTGCTGCATCCGCCGGCAGCGTTACAACAACGACGTCTGGACCAACGGGCATCGTGACGGATACCAGCTCCGCACCATCAACAATGCAAACCAGCACGACGACAAGCTCCAGCGCTGCTTCTACAACGACACAGACAAGTCAGACAAGTCAGACGACACAGACAAGTCAGGCGCCACAGAGCACGAGCACAAGCGCCACGCAGGCGAGAAGCTCATCTCCGCCTCAGAGCTCGAGTACAGCTGCGCCGTCGAGTGGG
>JAABUJ010003984.1_pt1 | contig 15956 bp, 24 predicted proteins | sample 5559131 | NCBI WGS metagenome assembly JAABUJ01 (sample SAMN10711875, study PRJNA513366) | rock metagenome | isolation source: Antarctica rocks | place: Antarctica: Victoria Land, Mt New Zealand nord | collected 2016-01-07 | reverse complement strand
TAGGAGGTCGGGGGTTGGTGGGTTGCGGGGGGGGGTTTCTGGTGGGTGGGGGAAGGAGGAGGGGGGTGGGTGCGAGTAAGGGGTTGGGAGATCGATGCGGAGGACGCTGGCGCCGTAGTCGGCGAGGAGGAGGCCGCAGAAGGGGGCTGTAAGTGGGGGCCCGGTTAGTGGGTGGTGGTGGTGGTGGTGGTGGTGGGGGTGATGGAAGTGGGGATGGGTGGTGTAAGAGCTGACCTGGTGCGAGGCCGGCGAACTCGATGACGCGGAGGCCGGTTAGCGGTGGTGGGGCGGGGGAGGTGGAGGTGGAGGACATGGTTGGTTGTTTGTGCGGACCGGAAGGTGTGATATTGTGGAGCTGGAAGTGATGATGGGCTGCGATGGTGGTGGGGACGGTGAGATGGAAAATAGGCGGAATGTCTTGAAGCGGACAGTCGCAGCCCTAAGGCTTGTTCGTCATGCCGAGGCTTGCGGAACGTCGCTAAGGCGTGGGGAAACCCTGCAGGTCGACAACTACAGCAAGTACCTTAGTGATTTTGGTGCAAGAGGAGCCGGAATAAACTAGGTACTGCAACTGCTTACTTTCTTCCCAACTGATACAAGTATTTACCCAGGGAGCCACTATGACTATACGGCGTCTTTTCCGTGCCGCTGGGCAATCTCTTATGTCGGTGGAGGGCTTAGACTCAAACGGCTACGGCGATAGGCCTTGAGCATCCACTGTCGACCTACCTTACGAAAGATGAGCTGAATACCTTATGATTCCTTTTCGAAGACTGCGAGCCTTTGCACAAGACATCTTCAGCTGAGGTGCATTATATTCCCATAGTTTGCAGAGAGCATGTAGTCATAACCCTTCTTGTGTTAAGATTTGTGATATTGAAGTTGGTGAGAGAGCAACACCTTCTAAACAGGGTCGAAAACCTTCGAGTTTGGCAGAAGATTCGCTGTAGCCCTTCATTGAGTTGTACAACATTAATAGGTAGTGTCGGAGAATATCTCTTGCCTGACTTCCTCCCTCCTGTGATGCAGCTGAGAGACGGCAGCGATTACAGATTGACAACCGGATTTGTACTCAAGACTAGGTATGCATAGACGAGAAAGAAGACCTCCCATATTAATATGCAAGATTACGGGAATATCTCATACCCTATACCATATAGATCCTCCAACCAAGGAAAGGCTTGAAATCTAGGAATGAACACCCGCCTTTCTTTCATCAATCAATCTCCTGCAGCCCACCCTCAAGATCTTCCCCCACCACCTTCCCCGTCCTCCTCAACCCATCGACCTCCCCAAAAAAGTCTCTCAGATCATCCACGAGCTCAACCGGCCGCTCCCAAGCCGCATACGCGCCACAGCCCTCGTGCCTCCGCACCCACAACAGCGGCTGCACGCACCCGGCCCAAGCGGGCGGAGCGCCGCGCCAACTACCCGCAAACACAGTGATGCCGAGCGGAGTGGGACTCCACTGCTGTCGAACAGACACCAAGTCGCGGGCGCTGTCGCAGTATAGACGGAGGCCGGCTTCGGGGCCAGGGAGCCAGTGGAGCATGGTCCAATTCAGGAGGTCGGTGGGCGTCCAGGGGTAGGTGGGTGAAGAGGTGTGGAGGCGCTGGCGAATGTAGGCCAGGAGACCGACGGGGGAGTCGCAGAGGGCGTAGGCGAGCGTTTGAGGGTGTTGTGGGAGGTCGTATTCCTCTGTTTGGTCGTTGATGGTCTTGTTGAATGGCCGTTGTGGAGGTAGGGAGAAGTCGATTGGGTGGTAGCCGAGAGGTCTGGTTGTGGGGAAGGCGTGGTGCGTGAGGCGTGCGAACTGGTATTGGAACCATATAATAGGGCGATGGAATAATGATGGTGGTCGGACAGATATTGATGTGACATGAGTAGCGATACAAGAGGCTGGATAACTGGTTGCGAGGATGCGCGTAATGTGGGAGCCACTGGATGATTCTGGGTCAGCCTCTTTCATGACTCAAAAAACGAAGTCGGCAGTGGTAAAGGATACTGACTTACCTGCCTCCGCCATGAGCTACGTAGTGACGGTATCCTAAGCGTTCCATTAGGGCATTAAAGATCGATGCAGTCGCACTGAAATCCATCCCCTCTGCATGGCTGGCGTCACTGAAGCCAAATCCTGGTATGCTTGGCGCTACCAGATGAAAGCTCGGCGCGTTCTCGCCCTGGAGAGGGTTCGTCAATGGCTCGATAATCTTAGACACTTCCAAGACACTGCCTAGCCAGCTATGACAGAAGAGCAGCGGAATGGCACCAGGTTTCGATGAGCGCTTGTGTACGAAGTGTATGCGGTGTGGCGGATGAAATGGTAAATATGGAATCGAGGTGCGGTATTGGGGTAGCGAAGTGTTGATCTGTGACTCCTGAGCACGCCAATCGTAGGTTTCGAGCCTGATGGAAATGGATCAGCTCAGGGAATGGCAAAGCTTTCGGGAATGGAAAAGCGGCCTTGTCAAGCAAAACTTTGACAAGGTGAAGTCCGAAAAAATTCCGACTCCTTCACAGCACTTTGTGAATAACATATAGACCCGTCCCAGACCTCATCAGATTGTTTGAGGGAACGGTGGACAATCTGTCCAAAGCTCCAGCCAGGCAACCCCAATGAGAAGCTTTAACTGTAGTAGTGGTCTGCGGAAAGAGTCTGTAGGAACGGTGAATTTGCCCCGTGCCAACGCCAAACTAAAGCAGTGAAGAGGAGTCTCGAAACCCCCTCCCGTAAATGACTCACCAAAAGTCGACCAGCGGCTCAAGCTCTGCCTTCGGCACTCCATGTTCCCAATGTCTTCCTTTAGGTAATAGAATCTCGTGCGGTAGTCGAGTCAACTGCAATTTCTGCTTCGTGAGTTCCAGATATTTCGAGGATACCTACCATCTCTTTAGCTCTATATATGCAATACCACTGGATAGAGCGTTGAGGACCATACTCACACGTATCTTGTAAGGCTCAATGGTCTCGTCTTTGTCGTCGCTGGACTCCATCTTAGGATAATAAACATGTGGCTGGTGAAAAGTGCTCGCCTGAGCAAAGTGTGGCGGATGCCCTAGTAGAAGTACCGCTGTGTGGCAGCAGTGACATAGTGAATTGAAGGACTCATTCTAGAACAAACTGTCCTGTGGCTTGCGCGTCGTCTTTGAAGACCGGGGAATAATGATTGGCTGATATCCAGCAGGCACCCCTGTGCCCTGAGTGGCGTCCCTCAGTAAGCGAGGTGCGCACAGACCAAGCACAGCCACAATTATCCATTAGCGTTACCCGAAACAACGCAAGCTCTCATTAGCTTCGGACACACCGACGGCGCCAAAGAGACCTTGCAAGAGTGAGAAGGAAGGTATCGTGATTGAGAATTTTATTTGTCACTGACAATCCGCATGAGATAAATATCGTGACGCGTCCGAGTACGCAAGCTTTGTGCGTTAGACGTCCCTGACAATTACCGGTGCACTTCCGCCACCGCCACTTGCCCTTTGCGACTCTTGACCCCTGAGACTGAGACTTCCTATTCTCTGGACCAAGCTGCTGCCCACAGCGTCGACTGCTCCCTTGGGTGCCAGCAATGTCGGTCCTTCAGCTGCAGTCTCTTGCACCTTGAACAATTTGATAGAAGTCCCATTCCACACCCCCACGGTACCCTTGGTAACAACCATCTCGCTGGCAAAGATGAAACTCCACAAAAGGGATTCGTACCAGCCCAAGGACAACGGGGACCATTCGAATAGGTGTACCCGCAGTGGTGAAGGATCAATGCCTCGGATCTGAGTGCGTTGTATGATGCCGAGCGAGGACCGAGAATCGGGTGGGCTTGCGCCAGGTGGAGACAGCCGTGGAGAAAGCTCCGATATGAGAGTGAGGATGGTATGCAATGGCAGTTCCGGTAACCACGTTTCGATCTAGCAGCTCTACGTCAGCAGAAGCTTTACCTGCGTGCAGCTTCGACTCTTACCCAATCCGAGGTTGGGGCAAAGTCTGTTCCTGCTGTGATAACCGTCGCGCTGTGACCGTTAAGGCTTGTTGTGCTGTTTTGTCTGGAGAACGACAGCTGTCCAGCCGGCAACTTCCCTCTCGCCTTCTCCGACATGCCTCTTAGCTGCATTGGAACCGCATCATCAACTGCAACATCAACCGAAGAAGAGACTGATGGCGTTCGCGAATTTTGCCTCGACGGGGACGACTGCGACGGTGTGGGCGGACGATAGTCGTCATCATCAGAATCTTCATCCTCACCAATGGCAAATGCTGTGCTTTCTTCTGGCACATTACTCAGCGTTGGCGTCCTGGTGCTCGCCGGGCTTCGCGCGCTGTCAATGGAGCTTGTTCGCAGGACCCGCGCCGGACTCGCAGGTGAACCCGGCTCACTCGAAGCTGCCTTTCTACGTTCGTTAAGCCGCTCAATCTCCGCCTGCCCGCTTTGCAAGGTAAAACTTCGAAGTGCTTCGAACCGTCTTTTCGATCGCACCACAGCAAAGATAAAGTGTGAATTCTCTGTCAAGTAATTAGAGAGATAATAGAGTACCAGAAGGTGCGTACTTACTACTGTACTGATGTTCAATGATAGCATTCATCGCTTCGAGCAATGAGTGTAGTAGAAGATGATTCGTTTCGTTTGCGAGCAGAAACGCTGGAGAAGACATCGAGGCAAACAGCTGGATTAATTTCGAGCTTGCGGTCGCACCAAGATTCTCAATGTGACCAGCAACATTATTGATTATGGCCAGAAGGGCAGGGTAGATGGCATCGAGCCTACCCTTGCTGGCTGTGAGGAGCGTGAAGATTGACTGCTCGTATCAGTCGGTGCAGCCAAGAGTCCCTGCTAATGCCCGCGAGAGAATATGACTTACAATAACGACATGGTCTGCATATGTCCCGCTGAATTCGGCTACTCTTACACTCGGTGGTAGTGAGTCTTGATTTTCGAACTTCTTATTCAATCTCTTTCCAAAATTCGCCTCTACACTCAGCGTTTGCAGCACAAAGACGCACATCTTTACTACTCCTTGTTTGGACGGATCTGCCGTGTATTCCATAGCGTAGAACACGGCGAAGACCATAAAGTCATGGGCTCGGTCAGTGTCAACGATGAAGGACCGAAACCGCTTGTTGCATTGCAGTGCTTCCCAAAAGAGCATCATCATCTCAGGGGCCCATTTCAGTGATCTCTGGCTGCCAGGCAAGTACGAGGAAGTTGCTTGTAGCTGTCAATCCTATCAGCCTCCATAGAAAGCCGAACAGACCCCATGTATCCTCACAGGCTGATGTAAAACCCTGGTCATCCCGTCCTGCAGAAATTGAAAATCTTGAGGCCGGTGTAATCTTCCCAGATAATGGCGGTAGTAATTCTTCTGCGAAGTACCATACCCATCCTCTGGTATCGGATATAGTAGCAAGACAAGTAGAAATTGAAGACAATACGCGACGAGAACTTGTTTTGGGTCCTTCAGAATCACATGGTCGTAGGGGAGCCGCCAGCTAGCCGGATTGTACTTCAAAGTCTGCCTACGTCAGGGTGATGTCCATCTGGAAGCATATTGACTTAGCTTACGGTGTTGAGTAAGGAGCAGAGGACGGATAAGACCACTTGCTTGTCGGGGCAGGTTGCGATATATGTAATGGCCTTGACTCCTTTCGTTGGCAGATTGTCTTCCTTCCATCAGCCAATGCATCCCTTAGGTTCACTGAGAGATCTTACTAGCAGACATATACATTGACCGACTGGCCACTGTGAGCAACAGGCGGAGTATTTCCGTTCTATTGCTCTCGAACTCTTTACTCGTGCCTATCGAGGTGTTGCAGCCCACACCACTGGACCAGATGGAATACCTGACCTTGGCCTTCTCATTCGGTGGCATCGGCAACGTAAAGTCGCAAAAGAAGAGCATGTCAATCAAAGTATCGATCAGCTCCTCTGCGAGCGGCTTCGCCTCTTCGAATTCATCCGGCGCATCTCTTGGTAATGGATTGTCGTCCGGCTCTGCTTCGTCAAACAGGACCTCCGACCTCGCTATCCGAGCATTTCTTGACCGTTTCTTCCTAGCTCCCCAGAAGAATCTATCTTCCCACGATTCGAGGTGATCGGCTTCGTAGAGAAACGGTAAGATGCGGGTGAGTATACGAATGCAGTTGAGCGCATCGCGGTCGGGCGCAAGTTCTGGGTCGGGGAAGGACGGATGGTTGCGAAGGATGAACAAACGGGACGTCAGGGCTAGAATGAGTGTCTCGAGGTTGGCGAGAGATGTATCACGGGTACGGCGGATGTCGACCGGCGAAAAGAGACTGAAGACATCTTCCGTAGACTCTGGAAGCTGCCAAAACTGACATCCGGTCAGTACATTGAATAGGCCACGAGCAGAAGTCGAGAGCATACCCCTGTCCAATATGGGTCATCTGCTGGTATATCCTTCTCCTCCGACAGTCGAAAGATGCCCTGTTTGAAGACGAGCTTCGAGTCGGAAGCGCCCATTGCTCTTCGTGCGGCTCATCGGTCGGGAATAACTATAGGAAGTGTAGTTGACGCTCGAATATCTATTGTAATGATATATGGAACCCAGAAGCGTATTTAGCTCCCTCCTATCAGACTCACAACTGCACATGTGCAAGATTAAGAGCCATCATAGCAGTATGCTTAGGAGGTCGGCAGGTTGTTGTGGAGTCGATTGCGCATCATCTGTTTACATGTTACCTAGGTACGTTCTTGATACCTACGAAGCGATGTTACTGTGTGTAACCTAAGGCAATCGGCGATGACATGTTGCCCATCATATGACAATTCAGTTTGTTCTGAATGTCAAATCATGGATTGAATCATAAATAATCGAACTGGAAGATCTGCATACATGAGGTGACTTCTTACAGATATGCCGCATAGGATTCTTAACTGGAACCCTGATGATGCTGAACTGTATAGCCCAAATCAGGAACTTCGATATTCTGTAGATCTAAGTTAGTTGATCCACTCATGCTAGGTGATTGCATGGGGGGTTTATCCCAGCCTGAAACTGTGTCATTACTTCATGATAACTATACAGGAGCTAAAACACTGCCAACAGCCTACTGGCTATATAATGGCGGGCCCGTAGCTCTACAACAGATACAAAGCCCTGCTGCTCTCCATCCCCTTCTTGTACAGCCAGCGGTTGTTAGCCTGCACGCTGGACTTCGGGGAATCGAAACGCCCGGCAGACCCTGGAGATGGAGAGCCGAGACTTGCGTCTCGACGGAGATCTCGACCCGCTAACGGAGACCCCGGCAGACTTCTCCGGGCACTGACGGGCGTTCCACCCCGCGAGCGTTGGTAGCGCGGGGGAGTAACGTATTGCTGACCAGGAGTCAGCGGCGGCGTTGCATTAGGGTCCAACCCCAGCAGCGCCCGCTGCCCAGGCGTCAGGGGGATATCTAGCATCTCGTCCTTGCGCTGGACGAGAGGAAACAGAGCGTGGCCGATATTATATACCAGCAGAGCGTAGACGAGATAAGAAAAGTACTTGACGTATCCCCAGATATATGGTGCCAGCCTGTTGAAACTTAGTAATTGGGAGATAGCATAGCTTGGGATTGCCATACCTTGTTGAGATGACGACCTGGAGAAGCCATGATCCGAGCAAGCAGCCAATGTTCCAAACAAGTATGGTTACCTGTCTCTCCCCAAACGTAGATGCATGTTGGCGACGTTGTACCTCATCAAGAGCTGGATGTCTCCAAGAGCCAGGCGAAGGCGGGATTAAGTCGGGGCGGGTAATTTGTGACTCTGGCGTGGATGGCATGCTGTTGGAGGCCATTTTCAGAAGCGTGGAGAGGATGAAGGCGCTGAGGTGGTGCTGTTAGCGGATTCCGTTGGACCATCCATGAAAGACCCCTTACTCTCTTGGTGTTGTTTTAGGGCAGTAAATATTGGCTACCTAGGTACCTATACCGGCCGGAGTTGCGTGGTTCGAACGTGGTGTGATTTGACTTGACGGGACCGGGTGATGCGCAAACCGTTTACACAGGACTGGTTTTGACTGTTATGCTAACATGGCGATGAAGATGATTTCGTATTTAGATGTGCGGTAGCAAGCTGCGTTTCTGGCGGCTCTTTCGACTGAATTGGCGGCGCGGGTGCCTCTCCCTGACAAGCGGGAGCGATTCCAACAAAGAACGAGGGATGTCCTGTGTTCGAGATCAGGCAAGCAAGTTACTGTACCAGTACGTAGGGTAATAATCTTCATCAAATGCAAGAACAACATCCAGTCGCGTAGTAAGTTACAGCTATTCCTAGAATGTTGGCTTCAAGAGGCGCATAGCAAGAATTTGTAGAAAATAAACAGTAAAATCTGTTTAAATTTTCTTCTCTTTAATCATCATTCATGAAATTGATCTCACTGCCTTCTCTGACATCACTGTCATCATCATCACTATGACAAAATGAAAGATTCTTGCAAAGACTTCTTCTATAAAGAAGAAGTCTTCTGTAATGTGAAAATCAGTGCTCATATCAATACTTACATCAGTCTGTTCACTAAATCTTGACAATGATCTCATTGAGATTCTTAATCTCAATATTACTATCAATAAAAATTCAGTGTCATTCATACAATATATTATGTCTCATACAGTATATCTGAATGAGAAATTAATGAATGAGAACTCAAATGTCTTTGAATTAAATGAGAAAGAAAAGAGCTTTATATAAAGAATTTAAGATCTTAAGCAGTCAGCAGTGATTAAGAAATACTGTAATGAAAGAAAATATTCTTATTATAAATACTGAACAAGAATTAAGATCAACTGTCTAGCTGCAAAGAAGAATGCTGTGATCACTGTAATTTTTAAAAACATAAATAATTAACAGAAAGTGAAGAATCTTATTAAATTGTGAGATAGTAACAAAAAAAAAGAAATAATAGTCATTATAAGAATTGACTGAGATAGAAAGACAGCAGAGAATATCATTACAGTAAGTAAGAAGTTAGTAAAAAAAAAAGTTATAAAAAAGAAAAATAAGTTTAAGCATTAAGTATAAATCTATTTTCTTTCTTCATTGATTTCTAATGTCTTTGCTAACAAATATCAGAGAACAGCTACTATGATATATAAGAAGAATGCAGATCAATGTGCAAAGACTTTAAAGAACATTAATTATATATTAAATGTTATTGTCATTCATTATTGATGTAATAATAAGATATATCTTAACTATAATCACTATTGTCTTTCTCACAACAACATTTATAAGATTCTCAACTCTGCAATTATTTAAATGTAAGCAAAGACTGTTAATAAAAGTGAAGCAATAATTTATACATCACTCATCAGCATGAAGATCATGTTAGCTGATTAGTTAAAGAAGAAAATCTCATTATTAATTATACTGTCTTTTTTTTTTTATATCATCAATATTCACAACATCTTCACTGTCTCATCTTATTCAAATTTACACTTTCTCATCAACATCAGCATCAACATCAAGAATCTTTATCTCTGCAATTTCTTTCAATAATGTTAAGACTATACTAGAACTACTAACTTCACTAATTACAGTATTACAGTGTTTTTCTTCTTTTTTACAGTCTTTATAATCTTCATAATCTTCACATTATGTTTTATATATCTCAGCTCAATATTCTTTTTCTTTATCTTCTTCTCAATTGCTTTCTTCACAGTTCATATCTTCACTGTCTTTTTCATTATCTTTATTATCTTCACTGTCTTCATCATCTTCATCATAAACTCTGTAATCTTCATAAAAAACACATTTTATCACATTTTTGTCAGCACTGTCTGCAGTATCACTTGTTAGCAGTTTACTTAACTTAAACATCAATTTTAAAATATAGCTGCAGAACTTCTTTACTTGATTTGAATGAAAACACTTTACTTTAAAGACATAATTAATGAATTATTGTGATATTCTTTTAAAAGAAATGTATAATTTACAGAATATACAGCTGATCACTAAGCAGACATAAAGAAAGCTGAGCATTTTAATTAATTTTAAATGATGATTAAAGAAAGTCTTACATTTATATCAGAAGAAAAGAAGATATGTGACAATTATAGAGATTTATTTTATAAAGATTTATGATTTTAAGAAGAAGCAGAAAGCATTGTAAGTATTAAAAATAATGAGAAATGATAATTAATTCATTATAATAATATATTTATGTACAATTAATAAAGCTATTTCAAAAATATCTCTCTGAATTGTCTTCTGTCTTATACTTCTGTACAGTCATATGAACAAATGCTGAAAACTCATTTTTAAATTTCTTCATTAATGTTTTATGTCTCTGCATTCATGTTTTTAGCTCACTAAACAACTTCTTGATAGAGTTGTAGTCTGATGAATAAAGAAAGAGAAATGCAAAAACAATATTGATTTCATAATATATAATTGTAAGCTTCTGTCACTGAGATTAGCAATAGTAATAGCAAGAATACTTATATTAATATGAAGACTTATCTCTGAATGATGTATTTCACAATTATTTATGCATAGAACACTGTGTAACTCTGAAAATTATTTATATAAAGATAAGATCTTCTTTTAAATAAAAGTATTAAACATTTTCTTGTTCACTTTTCTCTCATAGATTTCTCAAGCAATATAGTCATCAATTATATATGCTGAAAGAATGCTGTAATGCTTTTCTTTTTAAAAGAACTTCTTTATAACTACTTATTTCTTTACAACAATTCAGTCAAACTTTCTGTCTGCAATACAGAGATTGACAGCACTTTTATTGACAAAGATTAGCTGATTAATATATTAGTTACTTAGCTACATTATTTAGTTATTATAGATCTTTTAAGAATGTTCAATAACTTATTTTTAACATTAAAAATCATCTTTTTAATAACAGTAACAGTGACAAAAAAATGCTTATCTGCTTTCTTAATTAGTCAGCTTATTTAATGATGAGACTGACAGTATTAATGTTAATTTAAATCTTATATTCATATTAAATATATCTTTACATTTCATTCAAATATGCTGTGAATTAATTCTTAAGAAAATTGAGTATTTTCTATATTAATTGTTAATAAATTAGATTTCTCTCTCTAAATTGAGATCTATCTCTGTTATAGCAACTATAAGTAGTCTTAATGTTCTTAATTTAAATAATTTAAATACAGTAATTAATTCTCAATTTTATAAATTTCTTCACATTCTCTCAATATATTTTCAACTATATTCTGTAATCTTCACTATGATCTTGAATGACATTTCACACTTTAAATTCATTTGTATATTGTCTCTGATGTTGTGATTGAGACTATAAGGATGCCTTATAGTGACAGTGATGACAGTGATGTTGAGAAAGACAGCAAGATTGATTTTGTGAATGATGATTAGAGAAAAGAGAATTTAGACAGATTTTACTGTTTATTTTCTACAAATTCTTGCTATGCATCCCTTGAAGCCAACATTCTAGGAATAGCTGTACCTCACGGAGCTTCGCGTTTATCTTACCTGGTAAGGTAGGTACAACATACTTGTAGCCTCGGTTCGAACTGCCTTGCGGAGAAAGCCGACAACTTTTCGATTGCTTAGGTACGTTAACGTTCAGCTTCAGACTGCGAACCCCAGCCGATCACTTTACGATACACGCCGTTCCTCGTTGCTACAATATATATAGCATAATATCACATCTAAGAAGAGAGCGTGTACAAGGAAGAGCTGTGTATAAGAGGGGCTATCGCAGTCCAGTATTGTTATCTGATCCAGCTACTGCGACCTTGCAACGAGATTGAAGACTTACGGGATGAGTGTATAGTCTTCGACTGCGTCGGACCGAATTAAAACCACATAATCCAGGGATTCGATCATGGAGGGGCTCGATGCGCAAATATCAGAGCTGCTCGGGGGCTGGAGCATCTACACTACTATACTAGCCGTTGCCGTCGTTGCATGGATTGCTTATCCGTTGCTGACATCCAAGGAGCCGGACACCCACCCATTTCTTCTTGCTCGCCAATCCACAGCTTCACCCGTTAGACAACCCGGAGAGTCAGCTATATACCGAACTCTGGAAGCACAGCATGGATACCCTTTAAGAAGCGGACTATCAGTAAAGGACCGGGATGCGCCAAAGTGGTCTAGTGGTCGAGATGGAGATCTGCGAGACGTCTGGAGACAGGCTGTGCGTGGCGTCGTCACCGCTGACGGTGTTGAAACGGGCTTGAGAGGAAAGATATTGACGGTACTTGGAACGGAACAGGTGGTGGAACACGAACTGGATAACTTATCCAAAGAGATCAATGCCCTTGGCCACTTCGTCCGAGAACATTCAGGGAAACGTGTTGCGATCTGCTTGCCAAATTCGATTGAATTGCTTTCCAGCATATTCGGTACGGATAGGATACCCTAATGCTGACGCCTCAATAACTGACTGATATGCATAGCGGGTGCTTTCTACAGCTTTTCTCCTGTTCTTATCACGCACGGACAGTCCGCGGGTCTTGTCATCGAAAGTCTGCAAAGAGCCAAGCCTGACGTTCTTATCGCGGAGGCTGGCGTTTTACTGATTTCAGATGTGATCAAGAGCTGTCCAAGCCTAGCACAGGTTGTGTGGGTAGCTCGCCGTGGGAGCCGACATATGGAATGGAACGAGGTACCTGAAGGTATTGGAGGTAGAGTGGGAATCTCAGTATGGCATGACATTGTCGACGAAAAGAAAGAAATCGTCGGGGCGCAATTGCCCGCCAATGCACAAGGCGATGTGGTTCCAGGTATCACGACGTTCTGGGCAACCAAAGAGGACCCGGTAGGGCAGATGACCGAATTTTCCCAAAAGGTAGAGTCTGCTAAAAGTCAATTACTCGGCTCCATTTCTAATTGCTCCACTCTCAGAATATGGTCGCTGCCATAGCGGCCCTGAACACCGCTTTACCTCGCAACGAGCGCATCAAACCATCTGATGTTTTCCTTCCTATGGACTCACTCACATCCACCTACCCTCTCATGTTGGTCATGGGTGTCCTCTTCTCGAATGCCTCTATCGCACTTAACTCTGTGGCCGGTATCGACGTAGACTTCGCTCTCGCCACAGCGGGGATCAAACCGACCATGGTCGTAGCATCCTCGCAAACAATTTCTAACGCGTACGCCGAGATCAAGAAAACAAATTTTGGGTATGCTGAAAAGCGGGAGCAATGGTTTAACGACCGCACTCTTAAGGCCGGTCGTATGCCCAAGGCGAACCTCTTTATCCAAGATTACGGCCCGTTACGACATGCACTTGGCAGCACAGCAAAGCTTCGCCTTCTCTACGTATCAGAGCGCGCCGGTGCTAGTCAATCTCCACCATTGAGTTCTAAGATACTCTCTGACATGAGAATATATACCGGGGCAAGGGTTGTCTACGCCCTGACTGCTGCGAAGGTTGCTGGAGCGGTAGCACAGACCAATCCTTTCGATTATCGCGTGGACGAGGATACGGACAAATGCAATCACTTCGGTCCACCACTTAGCAGCGTCGAGGTGAAGTTGGTGGATACTCCAAGCCACAAAACGACGGACGAGGACAATCCTCAGGGTCATGTATGGCGCTCCTCCTTCGTCGTCTTGGTTCTGATGCCTCTCGCTAATCTATCTTTTAGATTGTTATACGTGGACCGGCCGTCGCTGGTGGCGAGGCAAACCTTGGTATAGTGGGAACCTTTAGGGAGGATCACACTTTAGCTTATGTGTAGATGATGATATGATAGATTGCGAGCTTTGACGGATAATCTGAGGGAGGCTGGATAGCCTGGTGTCTCCGTCAATAAATCTACTTCAGTCACTTATGACTCTTTCTTTTTCGTGTTTGCCAGGAATATAAATCACGTTCGACCAGTTGAACTCGGGACATTGGACCGCATACTCTCAATCGCATAGTGTGAACGCTGTGCGCAGGTTTGCTTCAGGGAAGAAAGTGCACACCAGGTGCTGAAGCAGACTGAGGTGTGCCATCACTCGGCACCGAGATTGAGACGACTCTAAATATCTTTTAACGACCCCATTTCAAGATCTTCAGCACGCATTTCCACATGTAATTTGTATACTGACAGTCTTCCCCTTGTAACAGCGATGCGTACTCTGCAGCACTCCAACAAGTGGCCTCAAAAGGCCTTGTCTCGAGACTCCACAAGATACACAGACGCAAGCCGAGTATGGTACATTCCCAGTCTACTTTAAAAGCAGGCAAAAGCCACCGCCGCACCTCCTCAGCGCTTCTTACCCCCCTTCCTCTTACCCGCATTCGCATCCCTGCCCTTACCGTCCCCAGACCGCAACACGGCGCGCTGCCGCAAATACTGCTGAACGATATTCTGCACGGAACCCATATCGTGTTCCGGCTTCCTAAACCAGCACACACAAACGTCAGCAAACACCCACCCCACCCCCTCCAGAACCCCCCCTTTGGAACAAAGGAAACACGTAACCCCCATCCTCACATACCGCATATAATACAACCTCGCCCTCCTCGCCCTCTTCGCCCTCCTCTGCACGACCTCAACGCCCTCGACATTAGGACTATAGATCTTAAACCACATCTCGACGCCCACGCGCGTCAGCTGGTTGCGCAGCAAGATCCCCGTATCCACGCCGCGCCGGCGGATGTTCAGACACACGCCCGCGAACGGGTCGCCGTTCCGCAGCCGCACGAGCAGGATGTCGCCCACCTTGGCGGCTTCGGGGTTGGCGCGGGAGAAGAGTTTGGTGCGCGCGCCGGTGGGGTCGAGGAAGGTCAGTTGGTCGGCGGTGAAGGAGGCGATGGGGTCTTTGTAGGTTGAGCGTGGGGTGGGGGGGGGTGGGTAGGTTTTGATTTTTTTGCTGGCTAGCAGGTACGATCAGATTCTGGGCTCTTGGAGATGTTGACCTCACTTACTGGTGGTAGTTGCGTTCAATAATCGGGGAGTTGGTGGTAAGGGTGCTATCGCCGTTGACTGGATCGTGGATAGACATCGTAGAGACTCTTTTTGTTGGCGGGAGCGTCGAAATATCGACTTCCAGCAATTGAGCGGTCGAAAGGTAGGCTGAAGTCTTGCTGCCATAACTCTAATGGCTCTCACCCACACGACGATTGATGGGAGCTGGAGTGGTTCGACGCAGAGCCGCACTGCGTTCTAACGTTAGGCGCATATGGCACGCTTACATAATCTCAAGTTATTGCGCTTGACCTCCGACGTAGATCTATATGAAGAAGATCACACAAACTTCTGCCATGCTTCCACGAAAAGACTGAACGCACAACGCCGCTTTCCACCCGTCTCCCATAACATCCTTCGAAATGGCAGCCCGAGGTTTCGAATACGCCCTACGCTGCCGCCAATGTATCCAACAAGCGGCCAAGCCCAGTCCCCGACGAGCATTCACAAGCTCCTCATCCCGGCAAAAGCACGGTACCAACCCCACCAACCCCCATTGCTACAGACCGCCACCTGGAAAAAAAAATGCTAACTCCCAACCAAACCAGGCGCCCTCCCAACCTTCACCCCAACCTCCTCCCCCGACCTCGACACCCTCCTCTCCACCTTCCGCAACAAAGTCTTCGTCCCCTCGCACCTCCTCAAACGCCACCGCGACCTCGTCTACCGCAAACGGCACCACCGGCTCCTAACCTCCGAACTGCTAACCGTCACCATCGGCGCCGAAGAGATCCCGCTCGAGCCGCTCGACCACATCGCCGACGAGCCCAACACGCGCCGGGGCTTCGCCAGCGCGCTGAAGCTCATGTACGAGCCGCGCGACTGGGAGAACCTGCCGGGTTTTCTAGCGGGCCTGCATGCGGCGAAGCGGAGGCTGGATGCCGGGCAGCTGGAGATGATGGTGCGGCGGGCGAACGAGCAGGGCCGGCAGGGGACGGTGATGGAGTGTGTGAGGCGGGCGGCGACGACGGGGGTGGGGTTGGATGAGGTAAGGTTGGTGAGGGAGGTGATGTGGGGGGCGAGGGTGAGGGCGTGGCGGGCTGGGTGGAGTGAGGAG